>Ga0306926_10007481_pt1 | contig 11837 bp, 12 predicted proteins | sample flu12Cox44000178_FD_203759 | JGI IMG/M metagenome (GOLD analysis project Ga0306926, IMG submission 203759) | Lab enrichment of tropical soil microbial communities from Luquillo Experimental Forest, Puerto Rico - flux8day.12C.oxic.44.000.178 (v2)... | ecosystem: Environmental > Terrestrial >...
GAGCGCAGTGCGGGAAATCCGCCCGCTGCGTTCGATGAGAGGAATGTGGAAACGGAGCTATGGCTGAGCCACTAAGGCACCGCCAGACGAAAGGGGCGGAAACAGACATGCCCAGCCTACCGCCACCGCGCCACATCCCGACTCTACCCACGCTGTCGTTCGGTGCAGAACTGATTTGCCGCGCGGTAAAGATTTTTAGCGATGAGCCGTACCGATGAGCTTCCCGCTCAGGGCGTCTCGTATCGTACCTGTGACCTGCTGCTGACAAATTCGACGGCATTTTTCAAAAACCCCAGCTCTTAGGCTGTAAAATTCCCGATCGCTATCAGATATCCTGACTGGTGCGTTCGGAAAAACCGTGGAAGTCACGGCACATCCTGATCCAGGACGAGGAAAAATACAGAGTGCTGGCGGGCGCCTCGCGGAGCTCTAAAGGCCGGCACAAGCGCCGAAATTCTGCCGATCAACATGCGCTGGATCGGCGGCATCGAGACGCCGATAACGGCGCAACACTTTCTGACCTATCGGGACGAGCAGGCGAGCGCAGCCGATGGCACGTATTGGATCCCCCGCATACCAAGGCCAATCCTGATTGTGCGCGACGACGCCGATGGCGTTGTGCTGCCGTTCGAGCCATACATGCCGCTCAGCGCTGCGCAGGCGGAGGATCACTGGTCCCGAGCATCAAGTATGTGCTCGTGCCCGACCGACGGCCACCGAGCAGGGAAGGCCACTCCTTCACCGACAATACAGACACGCTGGCCGATGCCGTTGCGGCTTGGGTCGTGGAGCAGCAGTTGTGACGCCGAGGTCGCCGGAAGTCTTTAGACGGAACAACAGAGAGCCAACGCGGAGTCTCAGATGGAGCTGGATGGACAAGTCGCAATCATCACCGGCGCCGGCCGGGGCATCGGTCGCGGCACTGCTCTTGAGCTGGGCCGAATGGGCGCCGACGTCGTTGTGGCCGAGCTAGACCTGGCGAACGCCGAGCGCACTGCAGCCGAGGTGCGAGATCTTGGCCGTCGTACGCTGGCGGTGCCGACTGACGTCACGTCTCGCGGAGATCTCGGCGCCATGGTCGAGCAGACGCGCGTCGAATTTGGTCGGATCGACATACTCGTAAACAACGCCGGCATCTATCGCGCAGCGACGACGCTCGAGGTCACCGAGGAACATTGGGACGTGGCCATGAACATCAACGCGAAGGCGGTCTTTTTCGCCAGCCAAGCCGTGCTGCCAACGATGATCGCACAGAAAAGCGGCGTCATCGGTAGCCTCGCATCAATGGCCGGCAAGATCGGGAGCCGGGCTAACCTGCCGTACAATGCCAGCAAAGCTGCGGTGATCAGCATGACCAAGAGCCTCGCGTTGGCCCACGCCGCCGACGGAATCCGGGCGAACTGTGTGTGTCCTGGCTTCGTGGAAACCGACACGTGGGCGTCCCTCGCCCAGGAGGTGGGGCCGCTGTTCAAGCAATCACCCGAGGAGTTCGCCCGCCGCAGTCTCCGCCAGATCCCGTTGGGGGCGTATGGAGCGGCCGGAGGATGTCGCCAACGTGATTGGATTCCTCGTGTCGTCTCGTTCGGCATACATGACGGGTCAGGCCCTTAGCGTCGACGGCGGCCTAGTCATGCACGGCTGAAGCATTGCACGATTTCCGCCTACACATGAATGACGGCAGATCCCCTTGCTCGTAGTCAAGCCCGTCGGAGACGAACAACAGGTCGAATTGCCGCGCTCGGCGATGCGGGCGATTTCCTGGATCACCGCGAGGTCGTTGTTGCTGACCGCGGCGCCCTCCCACAGCCTGCCGGCCGAATGGTTGCCCGCGCCGAGCACAAAGACGCCGAGATGCATCTGACGGGTTGCCGCGGATAAAGGTGATCTTCCTGCCTATTATTAGACGGCGCGTACCCGGACAAAGCTAAACGCGCGCGGTTTCTAAAAGCAAGCGGCGAAATTCCACCATGAGGGGTGGCCGGGGTCGTGCATCCTTCCGCGGGCTGCCTCAGTTGACCAGGCCGGGCGCCACGGCCTATCGGCCGCCTACGCCTCGTTGGGTGGAAAATGATCTCAATGAAAACAATGGGGTACGGCCAATCATCGATCTCGCGCGACCTCGCGGTTGTGGCGCAGCTCGCCGACCGCATCGTCGTCATGTACCGTGGATCGGCCTACGAACTCGGCAGCGCGCATGAGCTGTGCTCGCCGCATCATCCCTATACGCACGCGCTGGCAGCAGTGACGCAACATAGCGCACAGACAGGTTTCCGGCCCTTTTCCGCGTGGTGTTGCTGCGCATCGCTCCTAATTCCAGCACACGCCGGCGATGAAGAGTGCCTCTGCATTGGACAGCAAATAGCTTGCCGGTCGGCGTGCATTCGCGAGCCACTATAGCCTTTCGGCGAAACCCGAACCAATCACGGTGTGGCAATGCGGATCGTCATCAGGCATGATGCATCGGTCCATCGAGGTTGAAATCGACGCTTTCCAACTTTGCGGTATACATAAGCTGCGCCAACTGGAATGTCGGTATATGCGCGCAAAGCAAACGCATATAGACACCCACGAATCGCGGTCCGTGATGATCGGAGGCTCCCAGAGCATCACTAGTCATGCTGTGCGCGATTTCGTGGAGAAGGACGGTGGTCTTAATACCGCTTTTAGGAATTCGGATCCGCAACCGGCTCGCGCTGGCCCGCGTCTTCTTGGCTTTTCGGATATAGGACAAATTTTCGGCGGATACATTAGGCCGGCTTTTGACCAGACGTAATCGACAATCGATTGGGCCTGATCGAACGGGATCACACTCTGATCTCTAGCATGAATATGCTTGTCCTCCCAGCGGTAGCATCTGCGACTCATGTTAATCTCTCAGCAATAGAACTGGATTTTACGGTGCTGTCGCGATCGGTGTTGGAATTTGTTTGGCGCGGCCTCCGGTTAGACAAGGATATTGGATCAGGCAGCGAGGTCAATCGGCTTGTCAGCGAGCTTCTGGTTTAGGGTCTGCCATCCGTCGACTTTGCGCATGGTGATCTGACCGGCGGCGAGCAACGCCCAGAACAACATCGCGGCAGTTTCGGCCGAAGGCAGCACTGTCTGGGTCTTGATCCGGCGCTTGAACTCTTCATGGAGGCGTTCGATCGCGTTGGTGGTGCGGGCGCTCTTCCATTGGCTGAACGGCAGCCGGGTAAATGTGAACAGCCGGTCACCGGCTTCCTCGAGGCTGTCGGCCACCGCCTTGCATTTGAGCCGCCATTTGCGGATGAAGGCCCGCCGGCGCTGCTCGACCTCCGCAGCCGAGGCGGCGTAGATCATGTCATTGTAGTCGGCCGAAACCTCGTCATGCAGCCGCTGGGGTGCGTGGGCGAGCAGGTTGCGGTGCTTGTGGACCGTGCAGCGCTGGGCCGGGACGTCGCCCCAGAGTGCGGCCAGCGCCTGCTCCACCCCGGTCCCGCCATCGACAATCAGGAACTCTGGCTTGCGCATCCCGCGCCTGACGAGGTCGTCGAGGACGGCACGCCATGCCTCGCTGGTTTCGCCGCCCATGTTCTTGATGGCGAGCAGCACCTTCTGGCCGTCCTCGCGCACGCCGAGCACGACCAGGAGCACGATCGAGGTGGCCTTCCGGTCGAGCCGGACGCGCACTACAGTGCCGTCGAGGATCAAGCGGACAATCGGTTCCTCGGCGAGCGAGCGGGCATTCCAGGTGTCCCAATCGCTCTTCACCTTCCGCCACACCCGGCTCACCGTATCCTTACCGACCGCACCCCCGAAGACGGCGGAGAGGGCCCGGCGCACCCGACGCGTGTTGGTGCCGGCCAGATAGGCGCCTGCAATCAGCGAATCGGCCTGCTTGGTTCGCCGCTGGTAGGCCCGCAGCGCGGTGCTCTTCCACTCGGTGGTCTTGCCCTCCGCGGTGTCGAGCCTAGCCCGCGGCACGGCGATCTCGACCCGGCCGAAGGTCCCCAACAGCGAACGCGATCGGTGGCCGTGCCGGTGGCCAGTGATACCGCTCGGGCCATCTGTACGTTCGGGATCGGCCGTTGGGCGGCGGGCATAGCGCGGGCGGCAGAGCACTGCCTCGAGCTCGCCCTCGATCATCACCTGGATCAATTCGCGCACCCGATCACGTAAGCTGGCTTCGATCGGATCAAACCAGTCGTCGATAAGATGGACCGTCATCTCATCTTCCGACTGCAGAGCCGGCGACTTCGTGCTATTGTTGCTCATGGCGTGGCCTCCACCGGCGGACAAACGCCGGATTGCTTGGGTTTCAGCACCCGGAGACTACGCCACCTTCAATTCCAACCACACCCCGGACGGCACCGACGGCAACATCGCCGTCGTAGCGGTTATCGGTGATGGCTCGCCTCAAGCCTCGATCCTCGAAGCGATCTCGCGTTTTCATCGGGCAGGGGTGATCGTCATTGCTTACGCAGACGGGGTCGACTCCTGGCCGATCGGCGTGCGCTGCCGCGTCCTTCTTGCCGGTGCGAAGCATCTGCTTGACGCCGGCGCACCGATGTTTGAAGAGCTCTTGTCGGAGGCGCTAGGCTCTGAAACGACCGCATTACGGCAAAAGCGTGCGGAGACGAGAGAGATGTGGGCGGTAGCCCGCAGGCACGGTCTCCTCGGCGACAGCAGCGCGATACTCGATGTCACCAGGCTGATCGTTCGTTTCAGTAAGCTCAGCAACTTACCGGTGATGATTACCGGTGAATCAGGGACCGGGAAGGAACTGGTGGCATCGGCGATCAAGGCGCTCGATCCGAGGCGTTGCAGCTTTCCGTTCATCTCGGTCAACTGCGCGGCGATTGCTGCAAGCCTCGCGGAGAGCGAGATGTTCGGCAATGTGAAGGGAGCATTCACCGGCGCGATCAGGCCGCGAAGGGGCTACTTTCTCGCCGCCCACAAGGGCACTTTGTTCCTCGATGAGATTGGAGAGCTCAATCTCGAACTGCAGGCGAAGCTGTTGCGCGTGCTGGAGGAGAAGCAGGTCTGGCAGGTCGGTGCCGATCAGCCCGTTCCGGTCGACGTGCGCGTCATCGCCGCGACCAATCGCAACATCCCCGCGCTGATCAAGGCCCAGCAATTTCTCGAAGACTTATTCTATCGTCTGAACACTCTCGCGATCGGCATCGCGCCGCTACGCGAGAGGCCCGAGGACTTGCGGCCCTTGGCAGAGCATTTTCTGGCGGCTGCGGCGTTGGCGGGCGAAACCGCCTCACGGAACCTCGATGCCGAGCTGATCGACGCTCTGGCGCTTCTGCCGCTCTACGGCAATGCCCGGGAACTGAGAAACCTCGTCGTCCTCGCGGCGGCGAGGAAGGTCGGGGGCGGCACGCTCGGCCTTAGCGACCTGCCGGCGGATCTGTGGCGCGAGCTGTCCCGCTCCGAAGCTGCCGCGGCGCCCAATGCTGCGCCCGAACGACCGGTGCCGGCGACTGAAATTGAGGTCGCCGATTTCCCGGTGCGGATCGCCCAGCAGCATGGCTGGAAGCTCAGCGCGTGTCTGGCCCATTGCGAACGCGAAATCGTCGAAGCCGCAATGCGGCAGGTGGACTACAAGCAATCGCAAGCCGCGCGCCTTCTCGGCCTGACGCCGCGCAGCATCTATAACAAGCTGCGCAAATACCATCTCTCCCGCGGAGAAAATCCCCTCAGCTAGCCCACGGCCGGAACGGTCGTTCCGGCAACATCGTTCCGGTCCGGAAGGCGCCGGCAGTCAGCCGCCCGGCTTTCGGCGGCTTGCCAGCGGCCGTCGCACCTCTCCGCCTACGCGCTTTGCTCGTCAGCTTCTCGCATGCGACGAGGAGAGGTTATTGGGCAACGCACCCGACGCTGAAGACATCCGCAATCGGCGCGCGACGTTCAAAGCCACCGATATCTATCACCCCGATGCGGGCGAGTTTCTTTGTCGGCTTTATGGGGACGCGGTTTTGCAAGGGCAGATCCTTGATGTGACGGATTGTGGCGAAGGCAACCGGAAATGTCCGGTGATCGAGGTGGAGCGCGCCATCTGTGCCGTCGTGCCCGTCGACCGGATCATCGCCGTCCTTTGAGCTTCCCGAGCTCGGGTCGGGCGGCGCAGCGGCATGGTTCCTGGTGAGGCTGGCAATGGCGGTAACCTATGTCGATCAGGTCATGGCCTATCTGGCGCTTATGGCAGCAACGGATTTCAAGTCGACAGTGTCAGCCTCGACCCGCCCGACGACTTTCGGATCCAGCAACTCATCCAAGACGATCTCCGCTTCACCGGCTTCAGCGACAAACGGACCGAGCGTCACGAGCGCAAGTGGATCGACTACCGTATTCGCAAGCAGCAAGTGATCGGGTGGATCGATGCCGCATTCACGACGCAGACGAGCTTAGCGCTCCACGCTGTGCCCGGCAGCGCGGTGTTGGGGCCCCAAGGCACTGTCGAAGCAAGCGGGCACGCAATCTGCGCCGCCGCCCACGACGTGGCGGTCCAATTTTTTGCTGGCGCTGACGACCGACCAGTTCAGCCTCAGCTACCCGCTTCAAGTCAATGTCTTCACGGCGGCCGCAGTGTCTCCGACCGAAGACCTGCGGCGCATCCTCGCAGTGCGCAATTTTCTCGAGGCCGATCCGGCTTTTCTTGTCTCGCTCGACGGGTCGCCGGACCAGCGCCCCTTGCTGTTTGTCCAAGTGTATCGCGCCGACGCGGCGGATGGCGGGCCGCTCAGCCCAGCGGCGATCGCGCAGTTGTTCGATGAGGCCGACGTCCTTGCCGCCTTCTTCGCGCTTCCAGCTTAGCGCGCGGCACAGACGACGACAAAGGAGAGGAACACATGGGCATCCAGTACGTAACAGTGAGGGTCGATACGACCGGGCTCTATCAGCCCGTTTCGGCCGCAGTCGGAGTCGTCGGCATTATCGGCTCGGCGCCGAGCGCGGGTGCCGGATTCGACAATCCGACATTGTTCACCCGCGCCTTGACCGGCGCCGATGGCGAGCCCTATGCCCGGGTCGTACCGGTAATACGGGTCGGCACGGCGGCGCCCTTTGCACCGCTCGACCCGACTGGAACGGCGATTGCCAATACCGGCTAGCAACAGCCCAAGGACAGCAAAGGCAACGTCATCGGCCCGTTTCAGCTCGTCGACACTTCGGCGGCGGTGTTCTCGCCGCTATCGGTCGACACGGCAACGCGCACACTCCGCCGCGCCAGCGGGGCGATCTTCCAGACCGGCGGCGCGAATGCGCAGATCGTCCTCGACGATTTCTCCATTGTCGCGCCGACGGTTGCCGGGCCGGCGGCTTTCTGGGGGGCGCCGCTCGATTTCGGGGCAACCGGTGGCCAACTTGCTGATGAAGCCGGACTCCGATCCCGCTGCGGCCTTCGTCGATCTCAGCGGTACGGCGCTCACGATCGACGGAACGCTCGGCAGGACGACCGGCGGAACGGGTAAGCCAAAGGCGGCGGACGGGACGATCTACTACCGCCTGAGGTTCGACATCTGCCCGCTGGCAAACTCGGTCAATCTGGCACTTAACAACGGCGCGCTTCAGGTCTGGGCTTATAGGCTCGATCCCGGAGCGGGCTTCGATGACACCTCACCGGCGCTGGCGGATTTCGCCAGTCGCCAGATCAATATCGTCTGTCTCTCGGACGACAGCGATCCGCACCACATCACCTCGTTGCGCGACCACGTAGAGTCGGCTTCGCCCAACGATGCCGGAGGTGGCGGCACGCGCCCGCGCATCGGCGTCGCAATGCTGCCTGAGGGGCGGCATCGTCGACGCCGCAGGAAACGTCTCCAATAAATTCTCGGACTGGAAGAACCCCGGTGACGTGAATTCGCCGATGAATTGGGCAAGCAGCCGCATGGTGTTCGTGGCGCACAACTCCCCCGACGACGTCGCGGCTGCGGCCGCTGGGATGATCGGCGGCGTCGATCCCTGGGTTAGCTTGGTGCTGAAGCCGGTGCAAGGGATTACTCAGGTCGGCGATTTTACCGATCAGGAGTTGTTGACCCTGATGCACCCCGACCAGGTCGGGGTCGTGCAGCCTAAGGTCAACCCGGTGGTGCATCCCGAGTTCCTGGCCGGTTCAGGGCCAGTGATGGGCGAAGGCTTCACCGCCGACGGCACCGGCGAGCGCCAGTACATCGACATTGTCAGGACGATCGACGACATCGCCTTTCGCGTCAAAGCGGTGCTCACCAATCCGCAGGTCATCGGCACGTTGCGCATCAACCGGCCGGGCCTGCGCGTGCTGAGCTCGATCATGCGCGCTATGCTGAATCAACGCGTCGCCGACGGCGAGATCGACGGCTACGCGATCGATATCCCAATCCAGGCCATCGTCGAAAAGGACGAGAAGGACCGCACACCCGACGAGACCCAGCAACTGCAGCAGGTGCAGAACGGCCGGCAGCTGCCGTTCAACGTCTCGATCCAATATTCGGGCGCAATCCACCAGCTCATCGTCACGCTCAAATTCGTTTAAGGAGAAAAAGCGATGGCGCTCAATTGGAATACCAAGCTAGCGGTGTCGGTAAACGGCACCATCGTCAGCCCGATCGAGAGCTTCAGTCCGACCCTCAATACCGGACACCGCGTCCAGCACTCGCTCGAGGCGGACAATGTCGGCATCGTCACGCAGGCGCAGACCTTTACCTTCAACGCCACAGTGCGCGCTGTTGGGGCATCGGTCGCGGCGCTTACGCAGCTCGCGTTAAACGGTACCGAATTCCAGATCGTCGTCACCGAGCAGACCGGCAGCGACTGGTCGTTCCACCAGATCGCCTTCAACCACGGCTATTTCACCTCGGTCCCGCCGAGCAACCTGATGCTCGACGACGCGCCGACCGCGAATTTCAGCGGCTTCTGCCTCGATGTGGAGCCCGGCTGATGGCCGCCGAAGACCGCGGCAGGGCCGAGGCGCAGATCGTCGAGCGCACCGGCCTGGCGCTCGTCCACGAGGGCGAGCGCATCGTGGCGCCGGCGGACGCCGCGGCCAGGCTGGTCGCGGTACCCGCTCAGGTCGTCAATTACTATTTTCCGGTCGAAGTCGAGATCCTCGGCGTCGGCACTGCCGACGCATTGGCTGAGCGCATCTACGACGCGCTGCAACGCGAGTTGCGCGCCCTGAGCTAGGCCATGAACGAAGCGGGCGCCCTCTATTTTCCGATCCGGCTGCGCTGCGCCGCCGTGTCGGATCTGCTCGGGAGTGCCGCACTCGAGGAGGCGATCGCCCGCGCACTGGGGCGGTGTTTTGACCGGGCACGCCGGGCATTGCCGGCTTCGGTCACTGTCGGTGGCGGTGTGGCGCTGCAGCCGCCAAATCTTACCGGCGGCGACCTCTCGGCCGCAGACTCGGCGCGCTTGCTGGGCCACGTTCGGCACGCCATCAACGCCGCCGCCCGGCATCAATGCGGCACTGCCGATCGCCCCGGCCGCCTCGCCAATGTCGCGAACGGAAGTCTCCGAACGGTTCGATCCGGCGCGTTTCGACGCCGCGAGCGAAACCTACATAGTGCCGTCTTACGATGGTGGAAAAGCGCGGATCGCGGTCGACCCGACCGGCGCGATTCCCGCCCCGCCCGACTGGGACGGCGTTGCCCGCAGACTCCGCGATCCCAATCCACTCGTTCGTTCATACGCCTTTTACAATATTCACGGCCTCGTTGAGGCAGGCGACGAACAAGCGGTGCGGATCGCCATCTGGGGGATACGGGCCGACGACGAGGATCCCAGAGCTCAAATCTTCGCCTCTCTTCGTATACTGGCCTCTCGCAATCCGAAACGCTTTCGCGAACTGCTCCGCGCGTTGCGCGATGCATACCAGTCGATGCTCAGAGGCAGGTTTAAGCGAACTGAGACCACGGTGCTGATCACCGTTTCGGAAGCGGCAGCCCTTCATATTCTCGGAGCGCTGGAGAGAGTCGCGCTTACCATCCCGAAGGGGGTACGGTGGCGAATGCTTGGGAGGCCGAAGCCCGCGGTTTGGCACGTACGACGGCGCTTGTAAGCGCGCTCGCCGAGGCTCGGACCGAGCTATACCGCTATCTCACGAGTTCGGAGGTGTGGGTTCGGGCACGAGCACTCGCCGGCGACCTCGTTGAACAAATCCAAAAGGTGACGGACAGTTTGTTGGAATATCCTGCCATCGCGCTCGTGATTTTAGTGCGCGACCAGGACGGCTCCGAATTCATGTACGCGCTCCAGATGGACTTGGTGGAGAACTATCGCTGGATTGTCGCCACACGCGAGAAGGTCGAGGAGATCGACCTGATGCTAGAGATGTATCGCGGAATTTACGGTGACCAGATCAGTTTCATGGAGGAAGGAAAGGCGCTGCTCGAGTCCCGCTTCCAGTACTTGCAGTACGTCTCCGACAATCCATTGCCCACTATGGAGCGGATCCGCTCTCTTCGCCAGGCTGCGGACCAGTTCTACTCCGATTGGTTCGGCCGTGCCGCCGATGTCAAGTCGGTGAGGTGGAGAGGTATGTTGGAGCAGCTTCAAGACGCGTTTCGGAAGTTGCCGGCCATTGATTGGTTCCCGGACAGCTACTCACACCTAAATCAATTCTCACAGAAATACGACGAGCGCTATCGAATGGTGTTAGAGCAACTCTGGGAAGTCGACGACCTGCTGCAGAAAGCTGAAACAGCCGGCAAAGGGGTGCGCGGGCCGGACTATCTAACCCGAGTCTCGAATGTCGAGCGCCAGCTGCCGCTGCTCGCGGTGCGGGTCGAACTCCTGCAGCTGTGGAACGCGATCCACAGCTTGACGTATGTCGTGATCGACAAGAATCTTGCCGAGGGCGGCCGCGACATCATTATTCCCCCGTTATTCCTTAGTCCCATACTATGATACCGCGCCCGGGACCTCCGCGACCAAAATTGGTCGACTTTGTTTCCCAATTGACGCAGGTCGCGCAACAGTTCGACCGTCCCGATCTCGCCAACTTCCAGAATTTCGCAGATAAGGAGCTGCATTGGTTGGAGGAGATGCAGGGTAGGGTTGGCTACTACCTGCGGCGGGCAGCGTTCCTCCGGATATCCATCATCGTGGTGGCCACTGTGCTGACCGCAGGTATAACGGCGCCCGAAGGGGCGAGCGCGGTCAGCGTGATCTTGGTGAGCCTCGGGAACGCGGCGATCATGACCGGTGCCAACATCGTCGCAGATTACGCAGTTCATAAGCCGCTCAGCTTGCGCGAAATCACCATCGACTTTTCGAAGAACATACTCTTCTTCTCGTTCCTCCACGTCCTTAACCAGAATCTATTCGAGCTCGCGCTCAACTACCCTGGCCAGACGCTCAAGCGGCTGGCGATACTCTTCGCCGGCGGTGGTATTGCCGCACCGTTGCCGGAGCTGCTCATTGAGCGGCTGCGGACCGGTGCGTTCCCTGACCACATGGCCTTTTCCTTCGCGGCCAGCGGCCTGCTCAGTGCGATAGTCGGGGCGATCGTCGGTCCAAAGGTGATCGAGGCGCTCGACACGCTGGACCGTGTACAGGCAGAGTTGCGAAGCGCATTAGAGGCACTCGCCGCTGAAAGAGAAGCCTGGCTTGCAGATCTAGGCAGGGCCGGAACCCCGGGCGCCAACCAGGCAAATCTCGAGGCCGTGAACCGACGCGGCGAGGCTATATATCGCGACTTCGATAAGCTTGCTGAGGCGATGGAGAAGTTGCCGGAGCCCGTGCTCGAGCGGCTGAACCTTCCCCGCCCCGTGCTCGCCGACCTCCGGACGCAAGCACTCCGCTACGCGAATAAGATCGCCGCATTGTCGCAAGAGCCGCCCCCGGGCGGGAAGCTCTTGGCGGCGCCGACCGAGATCGTGCCTAACGGGCTC
>Ga0306926_10007484_pt1 | contig 11835 bp, 6 predicted proteins | sample flu12Cox44000178_FD_203759 | JGI IMG/M metagenome (GOLD analysis project Ga0306926, IMG submission 203759) | Lab enrichment of tropical soil microbial communities from Luquillo Experimental Forest, Puerto Rico - flux8day.12C.oxic.44.000.178 (v2)... | ecosystem: Environmental > Terrestrial > Soil...
CCTCACGACCAAGTCGAGCTTCTCCCCGTCGGGCGGCGGACCCGACACCGACACCGACCGCGGCAACTTCCTCTTGCCCGCGTTCTTCGCGAACGGCCGGCTCACCGACCGCGTCGCGGTCGGGGTGGGGGCTTTCTCGACGTTCGGCATCGGGATCACCTGGCCCGACGACTGGGTAGGGCGGGAGGCCGCGATCAACGCGTCGCTGAAGACGCTGACGTTGAACCCGACCGTCGCCGTGTTGGTGCACCGGCAGATCGCCGTGGCGGCCGGCTTCGACGCCGTCCGGAGCACCGTCGACTTCAGGAACGGCCTTCCGGCGATCATCGGCGGCGACGTGCGCCTCGCCGCCGGCACCTGGGGCTACGGCTTCAACGTCGGGGCCCTCTACAAGATCTACCCGGGCCGGCTGCACGTGGCGCTCACCTACCGGAGCCGGGTCAAGCTCGACTTCGACAACGGGCGGGCCAACTTCAACCCCGCGAACCCGGACTTCAAGCCCGCGCTGCCCGACCAGGGCGGCACGGCGTCGATCACGCTGCCGGACATCGTCACCGCCGGCGTGATGGGCCGTCCGCGCGCCGACCTGGCCCTCAGCTTCGACGCCAACCTGGTCCTCTGGAGCACGTACGACCGCATCGACATCAACTTCCAGTCCGCGCCCCCCCGCGCCATCGTGCCGAACGGCCAGAACGCGTTCACGCTGCGCGCGGGCGCCGACTGGACGTTCCCGGGCCGCTGGCCGGGCCTCCATCTGCGCGGCGGCCTCATCTACGATCGAGGCGCGATCCCATCGAGCAACCTCGGCCCCGGCCTGCCCGACTCCGATCGCATCGACGTCGCGCTCGGCGTCGGCTACGGCCGCGGTCATTTTCGCGGCGACCTCGGCTACCTGCTGGTCATCTTCCTACCGGCCGACGCCACGGGCGGCACCGAAGGTCCGGTCGGCACGTACAACACGATCGCCAACCTCTTCGGCCTGACCCTGACGGCCACCTGGCCCTAGCCCGATCGCTGCTGGAAGGTCCGGTAGAGGGCGTCCAGGGCGACGGTGCCGGCCGTGAGGCGCGCCTCGTCGTCGCGGTGATCGAGGCAGATCCCGGTGATGAGCGCGGTGAACCCGCTGGTCTCCTCGCGTCCGTACCTGGCGTCCCGGAGATCGAGGTCGTGCACCATGTCGGCGATGGTGCGGAGCGCCGGGTCATCCGTTCCCCAGCGCGCCAGCAGCACCTCGAACGTGCACAGCGACCCTTCGTGCGTGAACTCGGCGTCGAACATGTCGAAGCGCAGCTCGCCGGGGGCGGGGACGTAGCCTTTCGCCTCGACGTACTTCAGCTTCGCCTCGGGATCGATGAACCGCCGGATGAGCCAGGCGCTGGCGATCCGGTCGACGTGGATTCCCTTCCTCGTCACCCAGGTCCTCCCGCGGACCTTGCGGAGCGACGGGATCTCCGGGGACTGGTTCGATGCGGCGGCGTTCGGCGGATGCAGCTTGTCGTCGGCCTCCTTGAGGATGGACTCGACCTCCGCGCGCGCCGGCGCCGCGAAGTAGTCGATGGCCACGATCTCCTCGAGGCGCTTGCGCAACCGTCCGAGAGTCGCCTCGGCGTTGTTTCCCTTCGGCGACCGCTGGCGTGGTCTGGAGACCGACTCGAGCAGCCGCCGGGCGGGCTTGGCCAGCAACCGGTAGTCGCGCTCGCGGGCGTCCCGGAATTGCTCCTCGATGGCGCCGTCCGTGAGGCCACCGATGAAGTTCGATTCGCACAGAGAGGCCTCGCCGCCGTCGGCCGCGATCTCCTGAGCGATCCATTGCAAGTCCTCACGCCCGCTCTCCGAGCGGGGCAACACGTAGACCGAGTTCTTCACCGCGATCGCGCCGGCCTTCTGGAGGCGGCGGCCGACCTTCACCCGGAGGTAGTCCGGCCGCGGTGGGATCGCGTGGATGAGGAGGATCCAGCGCGGGACGCCGGGCTCGGTCGCCGGCACACGGGGGACGGGCGTACGGGACTCGAGCGCCTTGGTCTTCATCCTGATTCATCTGAATCATGCCACATGTCTGGGCACGGCCACAGGGCTCGGTGCGCGACGGGCGACGGGCTGAACCGGTTGAAGCATTCCGTTGACACTGCCGCAGAAGCGGGTCCATACCTACCCTCGCGGCCGACAGGGTGCGCCGCGGAGGCACATGAGCCAACGGAGCGGATGGTTCGCCTTGGTCGGTGGTGGGGCGCTCGCGGCGCTGACCGTCGGGGCGGCGGCCGCGACCACCGAGGCCAGGAGCATGTCTCTCGGTGAAGCGGTGGACTACGCCCTCGCTCACGATCCCCGGGTGCGCGAGGTCGATGCCGTGCGCTCGGTCACGCAGGCGAAGACGGACGCTGCGCGAGCGGGAATGCTCCCGGACGCCTCGCTGTCCGCCCAGGTGAACCGCGGCACCGGGAACGTGGTGCCCGGATCGCTGTTCTCCATGCGCGGTATCCCGAGCGTATCGGGTCCTCCGCGGGGCAGGACGTTCGACAGTGGGGTCTGGGGCTCCGCCGTTGGCGTCAGCGCCAGCTGGGATCTCCTGCTCCTCAAGCGCCAGATGGCCGTCGTCGACACGGCGATCGCCGAGGAAGGGCGCGCCGACGCCGCCACCGCGGCTTCGCAGCTGGAGGTCGCGTTCGACACAGCTGATCGCTTCATCGCCGCCGTCGCGCGGGGAGAGGTCGTGCGCGCGGCGCAAGCCGGCGTCGATCGCGGCAAGGTCTTCGAGCAGATCGTGAAGGCCCTCGTCGACCAGGCGCTGCGGCCAGGCGTCGATCTCTCGCGATCGCAGGCCGAGCTGGCGATCGCGCAAGCGCAGCTCATTCGGGCGCAGCAGAACGAGGCGCTCGCGCGCATCGAGCTCGGTCGAGCGATGGGCGACGCCAGGCTGACCGTGGCCATGCGGCCCGGGCCGCTCGTCGGCGGCGTGCCCCAGACCAAAACGGCCGGATCTGGCCGGCCTCACCCCGCGCTCGTGGAGGCGCAGGCGACAGTGACGGCGGCCGAGAAACGCCAGGAGGCCGTGAGCGTCGAGTATCTGCCGCGGGTGGAGCTGGTCGGCGCCCTCTGGGCGCGCGGCAGCGGCTACTTTCCCAAGGCCGACGGCTCGCCGCCGCCCGGGCACGGCCTCGTGCCTGACACGGGGAACTGGGCTGCGGGCGTCGTCTTCACCTGGCCGATCCTCGAGCTGGTCGGGACGCGCGCACGAGCCCGGGCGGAGGCCGCGAACGTCCGGGTCGCGTCGGCGCGGCAGGAGCAGCTCGCTCAGCTGATCGACGCCCAGCTGCTCGGCGCAGCGGCGATCGTCGATGCCGCGCAGCGGGTCGCCGCGCAGACGCCGGTCGCCGTCAACGCGGCGCGGGCGGCCGAGACGCAAGCGACGGCCCGCTACAAGAGCGGGCTCGCGACCGTGCTCGAGGTGGCCGAGGCCGAACGGCTGCTCACGGACGCGGAGATTCAGGACGCCGAAGCGCGCCTCGGCGTCTGGAGCGCGCTGCTCCTGGCCTCGCGCGCGGCCGGCGATCTCGGGCCGTTCCTGGCGGCCGCCGCCGGCGGGGGGACGTGAAGGATGTTCCTCGTCCTCAGTGCCCTCCGCCGCCCGATCACCGTCATCGTCGCCGCGCTCGCCATCCTCCTCGGCGCCGCCCTGGCGGTGCGCCAGGCGCCCGTCGACATCTTCCCCGACCTGCGGATCCCGGTGATCTACGTCGTCCAGCCTTACGGCGGCATGTCGCCGACCCAGATGGAGGGGCAGCTCATCAGCTATTACGAGTACCACTTCCTCTACATCGCCGGGATCGAGCACATCGAGTCGTACTCCATCCAGGGCATCGGGATGCTGAAGCTCTACTTCCATCCCGGGACGGACATCGCCCAGTCGATGGCGCAGGTGACGGCGATGACCTTTCGGGCCACCGCCTTCATGCCGCCGGGGACGCTCCCCGCTTTCATCGTCCGCTACGACGCCGGGTCGATCCCCGTCGGGCAGCTGGTCTTCTCGAGCGACACCCGCAGCGAGTCCGAGATTCAGGACCTGGCGCTCTACAAGGTGCGCCCGCTGCTGGCGACGCTGCCGGGCGTGTCGGCGCCGCCGCCGTCGGGCGGAAAGATCCGGACCATCGTCGTCTACGCCGATCCCGCCAAGATGCGTTCGTACCGCATCTCGCCCGACGAGATCGCCGCCACCATCGCGCGCGAGAACCTGACGCTCCCGGCCGGCAACGTCCGCACCGGCGACCTCACCACCATCGCTTCGACGAACGCGATGGTCACCAAGCCCGCGGACCTCGGAAGCATCCCGCTCCGGCTCGGCAGCGGGCCCATCGTCTACAACATCGCGCTGGCCAACGGCCGCCGCACCGTCTACATGCCGCTCACCAAGCGCGCCGACGCGTCGACGCTGGACGTGGTGAACGCCCTCAAGGCGGCGCTCCCCAAGATGCGGGCGCTCATCCCCACCGACATCCGCGCCAACATCGAGTTCGACCAGTCGATCTACGTGCGCAGCGCCATCCGCGGCCTGGTCACTGAAGGGGCGCTGGGGGCGCTGCTGACCAGCCTCGTGGTCCTGCTCTTCCTGCGAAACTGGCGCTCCGCGCTGATCGTCGTCGTCACCATCCCGTTCTCGACGCTCGCCGCGGTCGTCGGCCTGCGCCTCGCCGGCCAGACACTGAACATCATGACCCTGGGCGGCCTCGCCCTCGCCGTCGGAATCCTCGTCGACGAAGCGACGGTCGCGATCGAGAACATCAACACCCATCTCGCCGGCGCACGTTCGACGGGCCGGGCGGTCATCGACGCCATGCGGGAGGTGATGGTCCCGCGGTTCCTGGCCATGCTGGTCGTCATCTCGGTGTTCATTCCCGCGCTGTTCATGGTCGGGATCGGCCGCGCCCTGTTCCCGCCGCTCGCGCTCGCCGTCGCCTTCTCGATGATCGCGTCCTACCTTCTCTCGAGCACGCTCGTCCCGGTGATGGCGGCGTGGCTGTTCCGCCGCCCCCGCGAGGCTCGTGCGGAGCCGAGCACGCCCGCTCGTCTGGGCGCCGTCCCGGGAGCGTACGAGCGCTTGGTCGGGCGGACGCTGAGCCAGCGGGCCGCCGTGGTCGGGCTGTACGCGCTCGCGGCTGGCGCGCTGTTCTTCGCCATCGGCGGGATGCGGACCGAGCTGTTTCCTCGCGTCGACGCCGGGCAGCTGCAAATCCGCATCCGGGCGCCCGCCGGGACGCGGCTCGAGCGCACCGAGGAGATCGTCCGCAAGGTCGACCGCATGATCCGCGAGGAGGTGGGCGAGGGGTTCGTCACCACGACCCTGGCGAACGTGGGGAACCCACCCTGGTCCTACCCGGTGAACGGGGTGTTCGTCTGGAACAGCGGACCGCAGGAGGCCCTCCTTCTGGCCGCGCTCCGGCCGGGCCGGCGCCCGGCGATCCCCGTGCTGGAGGAGCGCCTGCGCAGCAAGCTCGCCTCCGCGTTCCCGGGCGTGAAGTTCTCCTTCGAGCCCGGCGACATCGTCTCGCAGGTGCTGAACTTCGGGTCCTCGACCGCCATCAACGTCACCGTCTCCGGCAACAAGCTCGAGGACACGAGGCCGTTCACGGAGAAGGTGGCCGCCGCGCTCGCGCGTCTCCCCAGGCTCCGCGACGTTCAGATCCCGCAGGCGCTCGACTACCCGACGCTCGACGTGAACATCGATCGCCAGCTCGCCGGCCAGCTCGGCGTCACGGTCGAACAGATCGGCAAGTCGGTCGTCGGCGCGACGTCGTCGAGCGTCCTCACCAGCCCCAACTTCTGGGTGAATCAGGCGACCGGCGTCCCCTACCGCGTCGCGGTCCGCGTGGCCGAGAACCAGATCGCCTCGCCGGACGACCTGCGGAATCTCCCGGTGATGCCGGGAGGCGCGGCGCGGCCCCTGCTCGCGGACGTCGCCCAGGTCGCCCCGGGAAAGACGTATGGCGAGCTCGACCACCTGAACAGCCAGCGGATGCTGAGCGTGACCGCCAACGTCGTCGGCGGCGACCTGGCCCGCGCGGCCGACGACGTGCAGCGGGCGATTCAATCGCTCGGACCGCCGCCGCGCGGGACCACCGTCATCATGCGCGGCCAGGCCGCCGAGATGCAGAAGACGCTGGCCAGCCTCAAGGAGGGCGTGGCGCTGGCGATCGTGGTCGTGTTGCTGCTCCTGACCGCGAACTTCCAGTCGATTCGCGACGCCCTGGCGGTCCTCTCGGTGATCCCCGCCGTTCTCGGCGGCGTCGTGCTCGCGTTGTTCGTGACCGGGACCAGCCTGAACGTCGAGTCGCTGATGGGGACGATCATGGCGATCGGCGTGTCGGTCGCGAACGCGCTCCTGCTCGTCACCTTCGCGCGCGAACGCCGCGTCGCCGGCGAGGATCCGCGCGCCGCGGTCACGGCGGCCGGGCGCGCGCGCCTTCGTCCCATCGTCATGACGGGCCTCGCGATGATCGCCGGCATGATCCCGATGGCGACAGGGTGGGGCGAGGGGGGCGAGCAGACGGCACCCCTCGGCCGCGCCGTCATCGGCGGCCTCCTCGCGTCGACCGTCGCGACGCTGCTCATCCTGCCGGCCGTGTACACGGCCCTGTCCGGCAAGCGGCCGTTCCGCTCGCCGTCCCTGCACCCGGATGACGTCGCCCGCGGCGCATCGGAAGGAGCTCTCGCGTGAAGCGTCTCTGCTTGTTCGTCGTGCTCCTCTCGGCCTGCGAGCGGTCGGGCGCTGAAGCGCCGGCGGCGGCGGCGCCGGCCGCCCCACCGTCGGTCGAGGTCGTTCCCGTCGGCTCCGAGACGCTGCATCTGACGGCCACCCTGCCGGGTGAGCTCACGCCGTACGAGATGGTCGCCGTCTACCCGCGCGTGACGGGCTTCGTCGAGGACGTGCGCGTCGACCGCGGCTCGAAGGTCAAGAAGGGCGCGGTGCTGGCGCGGCTGTCGGCGCCCGAGCTCGCCGCGCAGCGGACGGAGGCGGAGTCGAAGACCGCCGGCGACAAGAGCACGGTCGACCGTCTCCGCGCCGCCTCGTCGACGCCCGGCGCCGTGGCCGGGCACGACATCGAGCTGGCCGAATCGACGCTCAAGGCGCAGGAGGCGCGGGTGTCGTCATTGAAGACGCTGGAGAGCTACCTGGTCGTGCGCGCCCCGTTCGACGGCATGGTCACCGAGCGGAACGTCCACCCCGGGGCGCTCGTCGGCCCGCCGACGGGCCCGAACGCCGTCCCGATGTTGCGCGTCGAGCAGGTCGGCCACTTGCGGTTGACCGTCGCCGTGCCGGAGAACGACGTCGGGGCGATCGCCGAGGGCGCGGCCGGAGAGTTCTCGGTGCAGGCGTGGCCCGGCAAGCGGTTCTCGGGCAGCGTCCGTCGCGTCTCCCACTCGATCGACCAGAAGACGCGGACGATGCCGGTCGAGCTGGACGTCGACAACTCGGAGAGCAAGCTCGCATCGGGCATGTACGCCGAGGTCCGCTGGCCGATCGTGCGGCACGCCCCGTCGCTGCTCGTGCCGGCGTCGGCCGTCGTCCAGACCACCGAGCGCACGTACGTCGATCGCGTTCGCAGCGACGGGACGGTCGAACAGGTTCCCGTCCGCCGGGGCGCGGCGATGGGGGAGCGCGTGGAGGTGATCGGTCAGCTCGCGGCAGGCGACCTGGTCCTCAAACGCGGCTCGGAAGAGCTGCCGACAGGCGCGCGCGTCAACCCGAAGCAGAGCGCGTCGGACGGGGGAGCCAGCAAGTGATCGTGTTGCGGGGCCGGTCAGGGCTCGTGCCGACGCTGTTGGTGGCGGCGTGCGCGGCGTCGCCCGTGGGTCAGCGGGTGACCCTTCCCGCAGCCGCCCCGGGCATCGGCTTCGATGACCTCCGCTATTCGCCATCGCTCCACCGCGTCCTGGTCCCCGCGGGGCGAACCGGAACGCTGGACCTCGTCGATCCCGACACCCTGGCGGTCACCTCGATTCCCGGCTTCGGAACCGTCGCCGGCTACTCGGGTGACCACGATGACGGCCCGACCTCCGTCGACGAGGGGAACGGGCTCCTGTATGTCACCGATCGCACCACCGGGAAGCTCGACGTCGTCGACCCCGGCGCCGGCGCCATCGTGTCGTCCGTGGCGCTCGCTTCGGGCCCCGACTACGTCCGCTACGTCGCCGCGACGAACGAGCTCTGGGTCACGGAGCCGAGCGCCGACCAGATCGAGATCCTGACCCTCGACGCCGATCCGAAGGTCGCACCCGTCCACGCCGCCGTCGTGGCGGTGACGAACGGCCCGGAGTCGCTGGTGATCGACAACAAGCGCGGCCGTGCCTACACCCACCGGTGGCAGGCCACGACGATCGCGATCGACGTGGCGACGCGCGCCATCCTGAGCGAATGGCAGAATGGCTGCGCCGCCTCGCGAGGCATCGCCCTCGACGAGGGTCGCGGGTTCCTGTTCGCCTCTTGCTCGGAAGGGACGACTTCGGTCCTCGACGTCGCGAACGGCGGGAAGATGCTGTCCACGATGGCGCGGGGCTCGGGGTTCGACGTGATCGGGTACGCGCCGCAGCTGGGCCACCTCTACCTGGCGGGCAGCGCCTGTGGGTGCCTCGTCACCCTCGGCGTGTCGGCGGCGGGATCGCTCAGCTTCGTCAGCCGCGTGAACGCGGCCGGGAGCACCCACTGCGCCGTCGCCGACGATGCCGGCCACGCGTGGTGGTGTGACCAGGACCAGGGAAGCGTCTGGCGTGTCACCGACGCGGCTCCCGCGAGCCAGTGAGGCTCCCCGTGGCGCTCCCTGGGGTCCGCGGCGCCATCCTGGTGGCGCTCGTGGCGTCGCCCGCTGCGGCGGCCGACGGTCCCGACGCAGGGTTCACCGCCGCCCGCTTCGTCGTCACCGGCCAGCTGGGGTACGCGTACCCGCTGGGCAGCGCCGAGCAGGGGACGGACACGCGGGACGTTTCTTTCGGGATTGTTCCGCTCGCGCTCGCGGCCGCCTACGACCTCAGCGACCATTGGGCCGTCCGGGCCGGCATCGTCTACGCGCCGAACGTTCCCACTCTCTGCGCCGACACCTCCGACTGCCTTTCGAGCGTCGGTCGCGATCTCTCGATCGGCGTCGGCATCGTGCGCGCCCTCCCGCCCTGGCGCCACGCGAGGCCCGAGGTGGACGTCGAGGTCGGCTGGGAGTGGTTGACGACCGAGCTGGTCGACGCCGGCGTCACCTCGAAACGGAGCTGGAACGGCCCGGTCGCGCTGGTCGAGCTGTTCGTCGATCTCAAGACCCAGGGCCCGTGGCGCCTGGGACCGACGATCGGCATCGGCGCGGGGCTCTTCTCGCATTTCGATCTCGATACGCCCGCCGGGAGCACGGGCGGCGCCACCGCGACGGCGAACCACGCCTGGCCCGCGCTCGGCTTCCGGGCTGGGCGTCGTCTCTGAGGGACCCCCCCGCACCCTGCCAACCGACGGCCCGGGTGCGCCAGGTTCGTGTCGCGGCGGTCTCAGGCGAACGGCCGCGACTGACGATGTCCACTCGCCATGCCGGAGCACCGTCGCCAGGCGGCCGTCCCACCGCCGCCTTCCGTGGAGATCACCGAAGCCGACGAGATCGCCGACGATCTCTTGGTGGTCATCGACAATCCGCAGGCCTCGGCGGCGGCCGTGATCGCCACCTGCGAGGCCGAGCTCGCCCGAGCCCCCTTGCCGGACCGCGCCGCTCGCCTGCACCACGAGATCGCCAGGACTCACGACGTCGTGCAGGGCGACAAGGCGGCTGCCCTCCGCCATTACGAAGCCGCCCTGGAGCAGTCGCCCGACCACCTGGCGAGCATCCGCGGCGCGCGGCGGGTTCTGGTGGACCTGAAGCGCTTCGCTGACGCGCTGCCGCTCTGGGACGCCGAGCTGCGCGTCGTCGCCGACCCCAAGCAGAGGGCGGCGCTGCTCTATCAGAAGGGACGCTACCTGACGGAGACGCTCGGCGACGAGGTCGGGGCGCGCGCCGCCTACCTTGAAGCCCTGAAGCTGGATCCCACCAGCGCGACGATTCTAAAGGCGCTCGAGCGCTGCTACCAGGCGTCCCAGGAGCACCGCTCGCTGGTCCAGGCGTACGAGCGCGCGGCGGACGCCGTCACGGGCGACGCGTCGCTTCGGTCGGCGCTGATGGTCAGACGCGCACAGGTCCTCGCGAACAGTCTCGAGGACGCGGGCCCCGCGGCGGAGACCTATGTCGCCGCCCTGCAGGTCGACCCCGACGCCGCGGGCGCGCAGGAGGCGCTGGAGGTCATCGCCACGAGCCGCCGGGATTGGAGCGTGCTCATCGCGCTGCTCGGCGAGATGGCGGCCCGCGGCGGCGACGCGATCGATCAGGCGCTGGCGCTGTATCGGTCGGCGCGGGTTCACGCCGACCGCCTGGGAAATCGCCGGGAAGCCACCGCGGCGCTGCAGGAGGCCATCGCCCGCGCGCCCGGCGATCCGCTGGTCCTCGAGGAGCTGGTGCGCCTGCACCAGGAGTTCGGCGAATCGGAGGCGCTGGCCCGCTCCCTCCGCGCGCTGGTGGAGGTGACCACCCAGACGCCCGATCGCGTGGCGCTCCTGCACACGCTGGGGCGCGTCTACGAAGGAGATCTCGGCCGCCCCGACGAGGCCCAGCAGTGCTACCGCGACGCGCTGGCCCTCGACGCCACGCACACACCGCTCTTGCAGTCCCTCGGAAAGCTGCTGACGGCCCGACAGGATTGGCTGGGGCTGGTCAGCATGCACCTGGCCGAGGCGGGCGCCGGCGGGAGCTCGGCCCAGCGCGCCGCCGCGCATTCCCGCGCCGCGGAGATCCTCGAGCAGCGGTTGCGGCGCCCGGCGGAGGCGGCGCTTCAGCACGAGCAGGCGCTGGCACTGGTGCCCGGGTTCCCGGCGTCGTTCAAGGCGCTCGTCCGCCTCTACGCCCAGTCGGGTCAATACCGCGAGCTCGTCGAGATCTACGAGCGCGCCATCGACGAGACACCGTCGGTCGAATGGAAGGTGGCCCACCTGTTCAACGTGGGCGGCCTGTGGGAGGAGGCGCTCGGCGACGGGGCCCAGGCGGCGCACGCTTACCGGCGGATCCTCGATCTGCAGTCCGACAACCTCGGCGCCCTGCACGCCCTGGAGCGCGTCCTCGAGAAGACGGGCCAGTACGACAAGCTGGTCGCCTGCCTGGAGCGCGAGGCCGAGCTCACGCAGGAGACCGACATGGTCCTCGGCCTGCTTCACCGCGCCGGCAGCATCCTCGACGAGCAGATCGGCGACCAGAACGCCGCCAAGCAGCGCTTCCTCAAGGCGCTGGACATCGACCCCAGCTTCGTCCCGGCGCTGGCCAGCTTGGGACGCATCCATTACCGCGCCGGGCAATGGGACGACCTCTTGAAGATGTACCGGCGCGAGCTCGACGCCACCGACGACGTGCGCGCGCGCGTCGCGCTGCTCGTGAAGATGGGCGAGCTCGCCGAGCGGCAGATGGGGAAGTCGATGGAGGCGATCGCGCACTACCAGGAGGCGTTCGAGCTGGCGCCCGCGCATCGACCGGCGCTGAGCGGCCTCGTGCGACTGCTGCGCCAATCCGGTTCGTTTCAGGAACTGGCGCTGCTGCTCGAGAAGCATCTCGCCGGTCTGGAGACGCCGGCTGCGCGCGCGCTGTGCGCGTATCGTATCGGTGAGCTCTACGAGGAGCACCTCGACAGCGACGCGCAGGCGATCGAGTTCTATCGCAGGGCGCTCGTCGACGTACCGGCCTACCGTCCGGCAGCGCTCGCCGTCACGCGTGTCCTCGAGCGCGCCCGCGAATGGAC
>Ga0306926_10007485_pt1 | contig 11835 bp, 9 predicted proteins | sample flu12Cox44000178_FD_203759 | JGI IMG/M metagenome (GOLD analysis project Ga0306926, IMG submission 203759) | Lab enrichment of tropical soil microbial communities from Luquillo Experimental Forest, Puerto Rico - flux8day.12C.oxic.44.000.178 (v2)... | ecosystem: Environmental > Terrestrial > Soil...
ATATACTTTGCTTGATTCACAACGGCGCTCCTTTCGGTAGGTGGTGATGCGAACGATCAAAACCTACCGCAAAGTGGGCGCCTTTTATATTGCGTGGGAAGCGGATTTCCTATCGCCATTCCGTCTCTACAATCGGCACCGTTGCAACAACAAATTCCAATCAAGAACTCCGAGCCATTGCTTGGTAGCCTCGCAGGTTCGACCAGGGAGCAATGACATGGCGACTCTAGGTGTTGCTGCTTTGTCAGCCAATTTGCAATCGCAACTCTTTGAGGGATTCTCTCTCGCGGAAGTGAGGGTCATACTTTCGGCCGCGAAGCAGAGGCGATACTCGGCCAATTCTGTGATGACCCATCAGGGAAGCGATTGTGAATAATCCTTCGGAATATTAAGTCAGCACGGAGGCAATGCAAGAATGCCATGTGCTTGTGTGGGATCACAGTGGCTGAGACAGTTTGCCCCACGAAATCTAGGACACCACTAGATAGGATCTGACCGTTTCCAAGTCCTCGCTTTACGCCCTTCGATTCAGTTTCGCTGCATTTGCTTCCTCTCAACAATTCTTGCAGCGTTATGATTGGGCAGTGAGGGTAACTTGGAGTTCTAAAATCCTTTCAGCAATGTGAGAAGAGGAGAACCCTATGATACTTAGCCAGAACCCCCCTATCGACCATCCAGGAGCGATTGAGCAAAAGCGCTTGAACGAGGCGCGAGAAGGTGTTCCGTGGAAAAAGTGGGGTCCCTACCTGAGCGAGCGTCAATGGGGGACAGTTCGTGAAGACTACAGCCAGGACGGGAACGCCTGGGACTACTTCACTCATGATCAGGCCCGATCGCGTGCGTATCATTGGGGGGAGGATGGCCTTGCCGGTGTCAGCGATGATAAGCAGTTGGTTTGCTTCAGTGTGGCCTTGTGGAATGGTAAGGATCCAATCCTCAAGGAACGCATGTTTGGTCTAACGAATAGCGAAGCCAACCACGGAGAAGATGTTAAGGAATATTACTTCTACCTAGACAGCACCCCAACGCATTCGTACATGAAATACCTCTACAAGTACCCGCAAGCGGCTTTTCCCTATGACGACCTGGTCGAGACGAACAGGCGGCGCAACCGTGGAGACATGGAGTACGAGCTCTTGGATACTGGCGTATTCGACAGTGATCGTTATTTCGATGTTTTCGTGGAATTTGCCAAGCAAGCTCCAGAAGATATCCTCATCCAAATTAGCATCAGCAATCGCGGGTCGGATCCAGCAACGTTGCATGTCCTTCCGACTTTATGGTTTCGCAACACGTGGACTTGGTGGCCAGGTACACACAAGCCGTCACTAAAGCAGATCTCTGACCAGAAAGGCGTAGGAGTTGTTGAAGCCTCACACCCCATTTTGGGCGAGCGATACCTGTACTGCGAGGGACAGGCCCCGCTGCTTTTCACGGAAAACGAGACCAACAACGAACGGCTCTTTGGCACGCCCAATGCCTCCCCTTATGTCAAAGATGGATTCAATAACTTTGTAGTTCAAGGAAATCAGAATTCGGTGAACCCCGACAGAACTGGAACTAAGTGCGCGGCGCATTATGAGCTGAGTGTGGGTGCAGGAAAGACTGTGACCATCCGTTTGCGCCTGAGCGATCTGGCTCCGGCGGCCATTGGCGATCCGTTCAAAAGCTTTACTGCAACCTTGCAGACCCGAAAGGATGAGGCAGATGCGTTCTACAAATCCATAACTCCTGAAAAAGTCAGCCCAGATGAGGCCTTAGTGATGCGGCAGGCTCTGGCGGGGATGTTGTGGTCCAAGCAGTATTTCTTCTTCGACCTAGACAAATGGCTAAAAGAACATGGTCAGGATCAGATGAAGCCCGGCGCCAAGCCTATACGTAACAGCGAATGGTTTCACATGGTCAACGACCATGTCATTTCGATGCCAGACAAGTGGGAGTATCCGTGGTATGCCGCTTGGGACCTGGCTTTCCACACGGTGGCACTCTCCACAGTTGATGTGGATTTTGCGCAAGAACAGCTCGACTTGCTACTGCAGGCGTACTTCCTGCATCCGACCGGTCAGATCCCTGCATACGAGTGGAATTTCAGCGACGTCAATCCGCCAGTGCACGCATGGGCCACGATCTTTTTGTACCGGACGGAGCAGGCACTCAAAGGGGAAGGTGATCTTGAGTTCCTGAGGAGGTCGTTTGCGAAGTTGTTGCTGAATTTCAGTTGGTGGGTGAATCGCAAAGATCGGTTTGGTAAGAACGTGTTTGAAGGCGGATTCCTTGGTTTGGACAATATCGGCGTGTTCGACCGTAGCGCCGCACTGCCAACCGGGGGGCACCTTGAACAAGCTGATGGTACGGCGTGGGTCTCATTGTTCTCCCAGAACATGTTTGACATAACCATAGAGTTGGCGGCTCGTGACAAATTTTACGAAGACATGGCGGTGAAATTTGCGGAGCATTTCCTTTGGATCGCCCGCGCTATGAATCAGACGGGGCCAGACGGTATGTGGGACGAGGAGGATGGATTCTACTACGACGTTCTGCGATTCCCCGATGGCAGTGCCAGGCGGCTGAAGGTTCGCTCCATGGTGGGCCTGCTGCCCCTATGTGCAACGACAGTGATCGAGCCATGGCAATGGGAACGGGTACAACGAGTGGCGAGCACCATGCGAGAACGCTTCCAAAGCATGCCCGAGTTATTCGAGAGCATTCATCCAACCGGTGTGGGACATTGGGGGTACGCCGAACGCGGTATCGGTGCGCTGGTAAACCCAATCAGATTGCGTCGAATCCTCACGCGGATGCTAGATGAGAACGAATTCCTCAGTTCTTACGGGATCCGGGCCCTTTCTCGCTACCATCAGGACCATCCCTATGTTGTTGAAGTGGAAGGACAGCAATACCGGGTGAACTATCTCCCGGCGGAATCAGACACCGGCATGTTCGGAGGCAACTCCAATTGGCGCGGTCCAATATGGATGCCCATGAACGCGTTGTTGATTCGCGCCTTATTGTCGTTCTATCTCTATTACGGCGACAATTTCAAGATCGAGTGCCCCACCGGCTCAGGCAAGATGATGAACCTGTTCGAGGTTGCCCGGGAGATTGCCAATCGATTGACTCAAATCTTCCTGCGGGATAAATCCGGCCGAAGGCCGGTGTACGGAGGGACGGAGAAGTTTCAGACTGATCCTCAATGGAAGGATTACATCCTGTTTTACGAATACTTCCACGGCGATAACGGCGCGGGTCTCGGAGCCAGCCACCAGACCGGCTGGACGGGTATTGTCGCCAAGCTGGTCGAACTTTTTGGTCGGCTTGACCAGCGCCAGTTTCTGGATGCTGGTAAATCAGGCGCCTTTGCGAAGAGTGCATCCGCTCGCTGATTGTTGATGAATCGCGTCCTCACCGACAATCGTCAGGTGCGTTATTGCGAGTATAAAGATTCAGCAAGACTCACAAGATTTTGCGGATGCACACGAATGACTCCACTCCGCGGCGTATCAATATCCGCTATAAGAAAAATCGAAATGGAAAGGACAAGTGGCAAAACTAGAAGGAAAACTGGATGCCGTGCTGGGGAATAGTAACCTAACAGGACATTGCAGAGGATAGAGATCGTGAACAAGAGCACCCATGCGCCAAGCGGGATGCGGTTCCACCAAGCAGCCTGCGTGTATCCCTGCGAGTTTAGTACATCATTCATTCCACCAAGGATGAAGGTCGCCATCGGCATTGGCAACGTCGTGACAGAAGTAGAGGCCGCAGACCATAACTCAGTCTGCAACTGAGAAGTCCGGGTATTGATCTGCGAAAGCTCGTTCTTGTAGCGGGCCTCGTAATAAATTATGCGCTGATCCAGATAGCTTTTTAGCAACTCGTGCACTTTCGTCGCATCAGGGGAGGGCATCAGGTTCGCTCGAACATATTCGGTCCCAATTGCGTTGGCTTCCTGTTCTTCGTAGCTCTTGCGTTGGTCGTACCTGCTGACCGCCATCGAAAAGCTGAATGCGATGATAAGACCCAGCAATGTCAAGGATGCGCCGAGGATGATTCCGAAAAAATCGCTGTCTGCTCCTTCCTTCACGTTTCCATACCTCCTGCGACACGAGGCACCAAACCACGCTGAAATCCAGAATATGGGAAGAGAGACCAGAACAGATACAATTGGGTAGTCCATTGGATTAAACATTTCTATAAGCTCGCATCAGTTTCCAGATTTGGCTTGCCCAGCTGGGTTGACACACGAGAACCCAGCATTACCCAATACAGATAAAACCGCTTGAACGAACCTTTTGTAGTTATCTTGCGACTGGTAGTGGGGCTGGCTGCTGAAGCCTGAATTCAAGTAACGACTCCGAAGGAATCGACAGCTGCTCACCCTTCTTTGTGGCGGCAACAGCCGTCCCAGCTCCTGCTCCAGCCAATGCCCCTATGCCCGCGCCTTTTCCCCCACCCGCGATCCCCCCAATCAATGCTCCAAGTCCTGCGCCACCAACAACCTTCTTCGCCGTCTTAGAGCCTTCGCCACTTCCCCGGATTGAGTAATCGCTAGTGACGAGAGGATATGACGTGCCGTTAATGACGATGTCGGTCAGCTGCAGCGTTAGCTCAGAACTTCCCGACATTCGACCAGCTGAAGAGGCAGATACCAATTGGCCGTACACCGTTGTCCCTCGTGAGGCAACAACTCTGTTGTCCACCTGAAGGTTGGTTTCTAGGCTGGCTGTAAATCGGTAACCGGCCTTTTGTTTAGTCGTGTCAATGGAATCAATCGTCCGAATCAGAATGCGCGTTCCTGCAGGGACCGTCACCTTATTCTGAGGCGATGGAGCTGCAGTAGCCAGTGCTGCGATGAGTGTTGCGGCGGAAAGAACCAAGTATCTCATTTCTTTCTCCTACATTCCTCAACTTAGAGCTCTCTTCAGACACTTGTAAACGTCACCCTCGCGTTGCTCACTACTGCTTGAAGACTAAAGGTGGCCCACTGACTCGCTTCGCAGTGAGGGCGACAGTCACTTCGACACGATCCGCAATTTTGATGAACGGAATACCGCTGTTCATCCCGTATTCCTTGCGGTCAAAGGCCATCGTTCCATTGACCGTGCCAACGCCTGACCCCTTCTTCCCGGACAAATCCAATTCCAGCTTTTCTTGCCGGGTCACTCCACGAATCGTGAAGTCGCCGTCCACTTCAAAGGTGGTGGGGCCGGTCTGAACGATCTTCGTCGACTTGAAAGTAATGTAAGGGTCGTCTTTGACGTTGAAGAAATCCTTACCCTTAAGTTTTCCATCCTTCATTCCGCTTCCTGTGTCTACGCTGTCTGCTTGAATCTTGATAGATAGAACGCCGGACTCCACGGCCGTAGAGGTATTCGTCAATGTAGCATCCCACTTTTTGAAAGTGCCTTGAATTGGCACCGAGGCTTGCACGCCGAATTTGATTGTGCTTTCGACCGGCGTTATCTGAAATACAGGGACGCCGGAGGGAGCTTGTGCTTTCGTGGCGGACAACACTAAAGCAGATGCCACGAAGAAACTCACTGAGAGGAACGCAAGGGATAATAGTCGACGACAAATCTCAAGCAAGCCTGCTGTCTTCATAATTCACCTCACCTCCAAAAGATATTCAATTACTAGAAGCCGTATGAGGTTAACAACCAAAACCCATAGGCTCCGAGAGACCTTTCGTCCAAGAGTAGCGGCAACATCTTACGACCCTGTGGGAGACAAATTCAGAGCATGCCGAGAATGGAAAAAGGCTCTGATCAGTCGATCTTCACCGAACACCCTCCGTAGCTCGGTGAACCCAAAAAAGGGGGTGAGCAGGACGAACAACAGCATCGTGAGAGTCAAGATTGCCCTCCAGGTTCCCCCCCCAAGGTCCGCGATGCTGTCGTGGAGCGATTTCCCATGAAATTTACCGACCGCAGCGTCCTCAACAACCTTGAAACAAGCAAGCAAGACTGTGAACACAAATGACTTCAAAAGAGTCGGATAGATCAGGGGTGCGTCACGGAAACAGTCGGCCAAATGTAGATCTTGCGCAACAAGCATCACTTTCCCAAGTGCCAGTGCGTTGATCAGCGCGAAGCCGTGCAGCGCGAAGTCGATGTGATACTCTGCAAGAATCATGGACTTATAGAGGACAAACAAAGAAAACACGACAAAAAGGTAGAGAGAGATTACGAGATACTCTCTCACCTCGTGGACGACTTTTTGCTTTATAGATCGCTTGGCATCACTCACGGTCTTTTCTCCTAGAAGCGTTACGTGCTCGTTGTTATCAGTTGGGCGCTTTGTGAATTCCGAGTCCAGAAATGCAAAAAAACAGAACTCTCCAGCGGCAAACAGCGCAACCTTTATGTGCTTGTTTTCCTACATAGGGAGCCGCACTTCATGGTCGCGACTCGTATCATTTTTTTATCTTCTTTTATCGGAATAGACTCAATTCAAATCTTTCTATTTGTCGAGGTTGCATCCTTCACACATCGAAATCCCAGATGATTCGTTCCTGTGCTGATTTCACCTTTGCCTCGCGTCCCAACGATGTAGCGCGAACAATATTGTTCCGTGCACAGATACGATCCTCCGCGGTGCGCTTTTTTTCGTTCGTTTGGCTCACCAGGGTCGTAGGAGGAATCAGGCCCTTTCGGGTTTCGTGTCACTCCTCCAGTGGACGCAAGCTGCTGATAATAGTCAGGACGATACCAATCGCTCGTCCACTGCCAGACATTTCCAGCCATGTCGTACAAACCATACGCGTTCGGTGCATATTGCATTACGGGAGAAATCCCAATAAACCCGTCTTCGCCGGTATCCTTGTCCGGGAAATGTCCCTGGTGTGTATTCGCCATCCACTTTCCATTCGGCCGGAATTGCTCGCCCCACACGAACGGTTTTCCCGTCATTCCGCCGCGAGCGGCAAATTCCCATTCCGCTTCGGTAGGCAGGCGCTTTCCCGCCCAATTCGCGTAGGCTTCGGCGTCTGGATATGCAATTTGAACCACGGGATAGTTACCTTTGCCGCGAATGTCACTCTTCGGGCCACTAGGATGGCGCCAATTGGCTCCCTTGACGTAAGACCACCACTGAAAATGATTGTCGAGAGGAACGGAATGGTCAGGCGGTGCGAAAACAACGCCTCCCGCAACTAAGTTTTCAGGTGGTGCTTTCGGAAAATCCTCTGCTCGTGGAGTCCGTTCGGCGATCGTTCGGTATCCGGTCGCTTTCACGAACTCGGCGAATTGCGTGTTGGTAACATCGGTTTTGTCCATGTAAAACCCGTCCACATACACTCGGTGAATGGGACGCGCATCGAGAGTCGCCTTCATGCCAACTTCATCCTGATCCGGTGGATCGTTTGCTCCCATTGAAAACTCTCCGCCAGGGATCCAGACCATGCCCTTGGGAGCTTCGGGAGAAGGCTCCCGATTCTCAATCGTTGGCTGGAATCCGCCTATAGGTGAACCAGAATTCGCGCTATGATCGTCAGAGCCCTCTTGTGCTGATGCGCTCCCGACAGCATGGGGTGAATGTATTCGATAGGCTATATACGCGGTGCCTGCGACCAGTAGAGTCAGGATGATGGCGGCGGCAAGTAGGTTTGGCTTTGGTTTACGCTTCTCGTCTTTGGCAAGCTGTGGCAGTTGTTGCACTCGCTTGGCCTTCCGGCTCATGTTGAGATCCTCCGGCCGTGTAACGTAAAACATGACTTCACCAGCAGAGGCGTAGTCGAGAGCCACGTCAAGAAACCTACCTGAACACTGCATACAACTCACTTAAGATTGATTGTCACACCCATGACGGCCCCTGATGTAATGACATTGAAGAGGAATCCTCCGCTGCGATAATCCACCCCCAGGTAGCGATAGCCTGCCTGCAATGTCCAAGTGGACTTAATTCTGTAACCGAGCAAGCCAGCAAACTGGTATTCGAGCTGGGATCCGGTGCCCCACCCGCCTACATCCCCGAAAACTGTAACGACGACTTTCGGTGCGGGAACCAATTCAACGCGTCCGCCCACCAACGGATCCACCCAGTTCTGTGAATTCGAGAAGCTCAAGGCAACGGGGTTAAATTTTAGACTCTCACTCAGGTGCCAGTAACGGAAGCCTGTCAATGCAGTGATTCTAAGTTTTTCCTCATCGACCAAGCGATAGCCAATCTTGGGCGCCAAAAAGAATTCGTCCGCCTTAAGCTTTGCCGACGTAACTGCTTCCAGTGGTATCGGATGATCATCCTCCAGCCGGACCCACATCATGTCCACGGGAACCACGAGCCGCTTGTAACGAAACTCAACTGCGCCCATGAGTCCGAACTTGAAATTCGAGAGGAGGTCACCGGGGCTCGCATGAACGCTGACTTCCTTGCCGGCAGCACCGACCGTTCCGTGAACCCCCGGAAACCAGAGGTACGGGGAGGCGTCGACATGCCAGTTGCTATCGTCGTTGCTCGATTTGGATTGAGCCGGACTTGGTGACTGAGGCTGCGCGTCAGAAAAGGAGTAATTATCAATCGGTCCGGAATTCGACGATGCCATTTGAATGAATTTGTCTGCCACAGCCAGAGGCGTGTCGGACTGAGGCGGCATCACTTGTGCTCCACAAGGACGGGCAGCGAATAGCAAGCCGAGGCCGAGTCCCCCAATGGCAAGCGCGGCCGATAACAGTGTTTTCAGATTTGATGTCATTCAAAATCCTTGTAGCTCTTCGTGATTCGCTTACCATCCGCTCGGAGTCGTTCGATGGAACGCAACCTTTTTAGCATTTTGTCTCAACCACTGATTCTCAAACAGAAGTGTGACGCGCTCAACCAAAGACTGGCAGAGGGTGAAACTCTCGTCGAAGTAAGCGATCATTTCCTGAAATGAATCCTTACAATCGAAATAACGCTGAAAAAAAACCGGCGGAAATGCTATTTCGACCCGCCACTTTCTTTCAGCTTCTCCATGACCTCGTCCATGTTGAAGCTGGCAGCCTTTTGTCGCTGTGGATATTCCGCAAAGGTCATCAGGAACTGGCCTACATACGCCTGCGCGGGCACCAATAGAAAGGCATGATCCAGCAACCAGTCGTAATAGGTGTTTGAGGTGAGATCCGCCCGCTCGTATGGGTCCGTGCGAAGATTGAATATTTTGGGCACACGCAAGTTGGTGAATGGGTTCGCCCAAATGAGCAGGGTTCCGGGGGCGCGCTGCTCCATGAAAACAAGTTTCCAGTTGTCGTAGCGCAGACCTGTTAGTTGTTGGTCGTCGTTGATATACAAAAACGATACTCGCGGGCTGTTCGGGACTTGGCCAGTCAGGTAGGGAACGAGGTTGTCGCCGTCCAGATGGACCTTATAGGTCATCTCGCCGACCTTGTAGCCCTTGAGTAGCTCGTCTTTCGCCTGCGTGTCACCTGCCATGGCCAAAAAGGTTGGCAGCCAGTCGAGATGGGCGACTATGTCATTAGATACGCTCCCTGGTTTTATGTGCCCAGGCCAGCGAACTATGCATGGCACCCGATAGGCGCCTTCCCAGTTTGAATTTTTCTCGTTCCGGAACGGAGTCATCGCTGCGTCCGGCCAGCTGTTCATGTGTGGGCCGTTGTCGGTCGAGTACATGACAAACGTGTTGTCGGCAGTGCCCAAATCATCCAGCACCTTAAGAACGGTGCCGACATTCTTGTCATGGTCGATCATGGTGTCGTGGTATGGGCTCTCCCAGCGTCCTGATTGGCCGAGGCTCTCTGGCTTAGTGTGCGTGCGGAAGTGCATGTGTGTGAAGTTCACCCAGACGAAAACTGGCTTGCCCGCTTTGTTTTGCCGCTGGATGAAATCGACAGCTCGGTCAGCGATGTCATCGTCGATGGTTACCATCCGGGTCTTGGTTAGAGGGCCCGTGTCTTTACAGATCTGCTTACCTATCTTGCCGAAGCGCGGGTCAACAGTCGGGTCGTCCTTGTCAGAAGCTTTGCAGTCCAGCACGCCCCGCGGTCCGAACTTGGCGTGGAAGGCCGGATCCTTCGGGTAGTCCGGCAGCTCCGGTTCTTCCTCTGCATTCAGGTGATAGAGGTTCCCGTAGAACTCGTCAAAGCCGTGGACCGTGGGCAGATATTCGTTACGATCGCCCAAGTGGTTCTTCCCGAATTGCCCGGTCGCATAGCCTTGGGCTTTCAAAAGCTCTGCAATCGTCGGATCTTCCTTTCGCAACCCTAATGTTGCGCCCGGCAAGCCAACCTTGGTCATGCCGGTACGCAATCCAGATTGGCCGGTGATGAACGACGCCCTGCCGGCCGTGCAGCTTTGCTCGCCATAGTAATCTGTGAAAATCATTCCTTCCTTCGCGATGCGATCGATGTTAGGCGTGTGAAAGCCCATAAGTCCCATCGAGTAGGCACTTATATCGGTGAGGCCGATGTCATCGCCCCAAATAATGACAATGTTGGGTTTCCTAGTTTGGGCACAAAGCTTAGGAGGAACAGCTGCAAATCCCAGAATGAAGGTCAACCCCAGAACTGCACACAGAAAACCGCGTCGGCTAAGCATCCGCTTTACTCCTCTTGACATAAGGTGGGGTAAATACACCGGGACTTTCTCCAAATCCGAATCGACGTTGCAATTCATTTCTCCAACTGCCACTACGAGTCGGAAGCAGACAGCGGGCAAGAGAGCTCGTTAACTCAAGCGAACAGAGATGCTGAACACCACTAGCAAACTTTTTTGAATCCAATTGGCCCAATTGTGAAAATCTGCCTAGACTACGGAGAATTCGATGGAAACAGGTCCTGAGCCTCGATGATCCAGCCATCGGACGTATGGAAACGCAGCATTTCCTGAGGTCTAGGCTCCAACCCATACGATTTCTGCCTTAAAGCCTTACGCACTGTAACCTGTCAGTTCTTACAGGGCAGCGTGCCAGAATCACGAGCAGGCGGTGGCACACGCTCGCAGTCGTTCGATGGATCAAAAACCTTAATAGCATTAGTCCCAACCACTGATTCTCAATTTTATGTGGCATCTCGCAGCCGAATCTGAAATTAAGTAACTAAATTTTTATTTACTCTTGCTGAAAACCTTAATGGCCATTGAGATGCCGATAATTTCGTTGGTCTCCCAGCCACTGCGAAGATTCACCGACTGCAGTAGATAATAAGGCCGTATGGAAAACGAATCGGTGATGGGCAGCCTAACTCCCGCTTGGAAACGGTTCTGCGTAAAACTGCCACCGGCAGCAAAGCTGTTGGTTCCGGGGACGACAAAAAACTCATCGCTCACGACTAGCGCAGGGCGCCGGTTCATCCGCAGCGGCAACGTATAGTCAACTCCAGGCCGAAATCGAAGGCGTGCGGAGGCTGAACGATTATCAGGAAACCGTCCCTCAACCATTATCCGCAGATTAGGTCGCCATGCTCCCCGCGATATGGCCATCGTCGCGTTGAGTAGCAACCGGTTCTCGTAAGCTACCGCAGGATTTCCAGGAAACCTCTGATATCGATACAGCGGAATCACCGTCAACCACGGCCGCACACGAAACGCGATGCCACCCTGGACGAAATACTCGTAGAAGTTCGAGATTATTTCGTCATACCTTTCATGGAATTCGATCTCCAGCGACTTGTTTGGTGTGAGGCCACTCGAAATTCCCTGATCGAGCCAGAGCCCTAGCTGCTTGTCGTCTTCCGGATCCTCCGGCGGTTGCTGTGCCCTGGCCGGGGCAGCCAGCACGCAACAGAACGCTACTGCAAGCACGATCCCCCAATTCGGTCCTCGCGACGCGACCCAGTGAAAGCCGAGGCGAGACGTCTGGTGTTGATTCCTCGTGAAGAAAGAAGGTCGGCTTTGCACAGCTCGGTT
>Ga0306926_10007487_pt1 | contig 11833 bp, 8 predicted proteins | sample flu12Cox44000178_FD_203759 | JGI IMG/M metagenome (GOLD analysis project Ga0306926, IMG submission 203759) | Lab enrichment of tropical soil microbial communities from Luquillo Experimental Forest, Puerto Rico - flux8day.12C.oxic.44.000.178 (v2)... | ecosystem: Environmental > Terrestrial > Soil...
CCTCTCTTTAACAAGTACACGACACTGAGAGAAGCGAGCATCAAAGACCCAATTCTCAGCATGGCGCGAGCCAACGGAATCCCCGCAAACGACGTCTATGAGTTCGACGCGTCGCGCCAATCGAACCGCGTAAGCGCCAATGTGAGCGGCTTCGCGGGGACGCTGCGAATCTCGCTGAACGACAACCTGCTGAAGCGCTGCACGCTGCCCGAGATTGAAACGACCATGGGCCACGAGATGGGACACTATGTCCTCAACCACGCTTACAAAGGTCTGGTGATGTATGGTGTTTTGATTGTGATCGGCTTTGCATTTCTGAATTGGGGGATCAATTACGGCCTCGTTCGCTGGGGGGCCCAGTGGGGCGTGCGCGGAGTCAGCGATGTCGCCGTGCTGCCATGGGCAGTGATTGTGTTTTCGTTCTACATGTTGCTGGTCACGCCCATCACCAATACCATCTCGCGCACCATGGAGTACGAGGCCGACCTGTACGGATTGAATGTAGCCGGTCAACCCGACGGCGAGGCAAACGTCGATATGCTGCTGGGCGAATACCGCAAGCTCGATCCCGCGCCGATCGAGGAATTCATCTTCTACGATCACCCCAGCGGGCGCACTCGAATCACGGCGGCAATGCGCTGGAAGGCCGAGCATCTACAGTCGGCGAACGAAGACGAGGTGAAACGACCGCTGTTTGAAGGGAAGTAATTACTGGCCGATAATCTTCACCAGGACGCGTTTGCGGCGGCGGCCGTCGAACTCGCCGTAGAAGATCTGCTCCCAGGGGCCGAAGTCGAGCTTGCCCTTGGTGATCGCCACAACGACTTCGCGTCCCATCACCTGGCGTTTCATGTGCGCGTCGGCGTTGTCCTCACCGGTCCGATTGTGCAGGTAAGCCAACACGGGCTCGTGCGGAGCGAGTTTCTCCAGCCACGCATGATAGTCCTCGTGTAATCCGGACTCATCATCGTTGATAAACACCGAAGCAGTGATGTGCATGGCGTTCACGAGTACGAGGCCTTCAGCGATTCCGCTCTCGCGCAAACACGCCTCGACTTGCGGCGTGATGTTGACCAGACCAAACCGGGAGGGGATTTCAAACCACAGCTCTTTGCGGAAGCTCTTCATGAAGTCAGTGTAAGACGCCAGCGCTCAACTCAAAAATGTAGTGCGCCCGCTAAAATCTTGACTCGGGAAGGTGCGAATTGAACGTCGGAGCCCGGCCAACGGTGCGAGCGGCGGTTTCTGTGTGCGCGGGGATTGCCGGAGGCTATTTCTCTTTCGAGCTCTTTTATATGGTCGGGGTTGCGTGGGAGCTTCATCGTTTTCCCGACACAAACCTGGCGGGTCTCATGGAACTTATTGCGGCCATTGCTGTGGGAGTGATATGCGGGCTCATCATCCTGATCGCGATGTGGATCTGGATGGAGCCCGAAGGTCGCGCGTCCATTGGGGCAAGAGGCCTTCTTGCGGCGAGCTTGGGAGTGTTGGCCGCGCCGATCAGTTTCATCGTCGTGAACGAGCGTACATCAGTCGCTACTACGGAAAGGGCGGAGGTGAGTACGGCTTTTTGGTGGGGCGCTCGCCGGCGGCTACATCTCAAGACCATGCGACACCGCTGGATCGCTCTTGCTTGGCCCGGCGCGGCGCTCGCATGGGGCGCGGCAGCACCCTTCGGGCGAGCACGCCTTTGGATTGTTCTTCATCAGGCGCTTAATGGGCGGGTCGGAGATCGAGGCCCCGCTGAAGCGTGCCGACCTGCCGTCTTGCCAACCAGCAAAAGGATACCCGCGACTGCGTAAACCACCGCCCCTAGCCCGTGGCTCGATCTTGTGATCATCGTCGGCGGTGTGGCGTGGCTTTGAAAGGGAAGGGTAAGTCAACCCCACCTTTGTCTTTTATCTTTCGTTCCGGGCTAATGTCCGCCGCTATTCCCCGAAAGCTCCTTCACGATGTTTCCCACGAACGCCTTGGCGTCGCCGAAGAGCATCAGGTTGTTGTCGAGGTAGTAGAGCAGGTTGTCGATGCCGGCGAAGCCCGGGGCCATGCTGCGCTTAATGACCATCACGGTGTGGGCCTTGTCGACGTCGATAATCGGCATGCCGTAGATGGGGCTGGAGTGGTCGTTGCGCGCGGCTGGGTTGGTGACGTCGTTGGCGCCGATGACCAGTGCCACGTCAGTCTGCGGCATGTCGCCGTTGACCTGGTCCATGTCGAGCAGCTTGTCGTAGGGGATATCGGCCTCGGCGAGGAGGACGTTCATGTGTCCGGGCATGCGGCCGGCCACGGGATGGATGCCGAAGGTGACGTCCACGCCGCGCTTAGTGAGGGCATCGTAGAGCTCGCGGACTTTGTGCTGCGCCTGAGCGACGGCCATGCCGTATCCGGGAACGATGACCACCTTGCCGGCGGCGGAGAGGATGGCGGCGGCTTCTTCCGCCGTGGCGCTCCGCACGGGGCGGGCTTCCTGCGCGGCGGCGGTGGTCTGCAACTGGCCGAAGCCGCCGAAGAGCACGTTGGTAAAAGAGCGGTTCATGGCTTTCGACATGTTGACCGAGAGGATGAAGCCGGAGGCGCCGTCGAGCGCGCCGGCGACGATGAGCAGCTTGCTTTCGAGCACAAAGCCCATGGCTGCGGCGGAGAGTCCAGCGTAGGAGTTCAGCAGAGAGATCACGGTGGGCATGTCGGCGCCGCCGATGGGGATGATCAGCATGACGCCGAAAATCAGCGAGATGAGGACCATCGGCGGATAGAGCGCGGTGCGGCTGGGGTCCCGCACCAGCGTCACGGCGATCACGATGGCGACCAGCAGCATGGCGAGGTTGACGAAGTTTTGTCCTTTATAAGTAATGGGGCGCTGGGGAAGGATCTCCTGGAGCTTGCCGGCGGCCATGAGACTGCCGGTGAAGGTGAGCGCACCGAGAATAACTTCGAGCGACAGCACGCTCATGGTGAACTTGGGGACCGAGGGCGTGCGCTGGTAATACTCGGCGGTGCCAACAAGGGTGACGCAGAGTGCTCCGAAGGCGTGGCTGAGAGCGGTCCGCTGGGGGACGGCGGTCATAGCGACGCGGCCGAGCGGCACTCCGATGATGGTGCCGAGGACTAGGCCGATGGCGATCCATTTGTAGTCGACGATACCCTTGTAGAAGAGGGTGCCGATGATGGCCAACGCCATGCCGATTTCGCCGGCAAAGACGCCGCGGCGCGCGGTGGCGGGGGAGCTCAGCCATTTGAGGGAAAGGATGAACAGGGCCGCCGAAATAATGTAGAGAACTTCAATGACGTACTCACCGCCGCCGAGGCTGGTCATTGTTTTGGCGCCTTGCTGGCTTTGAACATCTTGAGCATGCGGTCGGTGATGATGAAGCCGCCGACAATGTTGCTGGTGCCAAGGATGGTGGACAGTTGGCTCTTCTGTTCGCCGGCCAGGATGATGGCGCCGACGACGGCAATGGCGTCGAGCGCGTTGGTGAGCGACATAAGCGGCGTATGCAGCAAGGGTGAGACCCGCCGGATCACCTCAAAGCCGATGAACGCGGCGAGCATGAAGACATAGAGACTGCTGATAAGGTCTGCCTTCAAGCGATTGGCTCCTTACGTTCGGTTCACGACGGATCCAACATGGAGACACGGCGGCACAGAGAATATCAATTTTTGCTAACTTCTCTTCTTGCTCAGTGTCTCTGTGCCGTTGTGGTTCACGATTACGTTTGCACTACCAATGCCGGCAAGTTGAAGAACTCACGAATGCGAGGGTTCACCATCTCGCCGCCCTGAGTGACCAGCGTGCTGCGCACAATCTCGTCGTTCATGTTCAGAGTGAGCTCGCCCTCTTTCACCATGTTGAGCAGAAAGTTAGTCAGGTTGCGCGCGTACATCTGGCTGGCGTGATACGGAACGGTGCTCGCCAGGTTGATGGAGCCGATGATGGCGACGCCGTGTTCCATCACCTTTTCGCCGGTACGCGTCAACTCGCAGTTGCCGCCGCGCTCGGCCGCGAGATCGACGATAACCGATCCAGGAGCCATGGCCGCAACCATCTCTTTCGTGACCAGCACCGGCGACTTCTTGCCCGGAACTACGGCAGCGGTGATGACGACGTCTTGCTGGGCTACGACCTGTCCCAGCAACTCGCGCTGCCTTTGATAGAAGGACTCATCTTGCGCTTTCGCATAGCCGCCGGCATCCTGCGTGTCTTTGGCTTCGATGGCCAACTCCACGAAGCGTCCACCCAGACTCTGCACCTGTTCTCTCACAGCCGGACGGAGATCGTAGGCTGAAACCACCGCACCGAGTCGCCGCGCCGTGGCGATCGCCTGCAATCCCGCGACGCCCGCGCCCATCACCAGCACGCGCGCCGGAGTGATGGTTCCCGCCGCCGTGGTGAGCATGGGAAAGATACGCGGCAGAGTGTCGGCGCCCAGCAACACGGCCTTGTAGCCGCAGATGGTTCCCATCGACGAAAGTGCGTCCATGCTTTGGGCGCGCGTGGTGCGGGGCATCAGTTCGACGGCGAATGAGGTCACGCCGGTCACAGCGATCTGCTGCAGCGTCTGAACATTTCCCAGCGGCCGTAGGAAGCCAATCAAAGTCTGTCCCTTGCGAAGCAGCAAGAGATCCTGCTGGCCGGTTATGTCGTTGGAACCGTAACACAGCACCTGCAGAATGATGTCGCCGGCGCGAAACACCTCGGCGCGTTCGGCCGCAACGGTGGCGCCCTTGGCGGCGTACTCGGCATCGGGATAGCCGCCCGCGACGCCGGCGCCGGCTTCGATGATGACTTCCAGACCGGCTTTTTTTAGGTTGGGAATGACTGCGGGAACCAGGGCGACCCGCCGCTCCCCCGGAAAGATCTCGCGGGGAACACCGACCAGCATGAAGGACCCTCCAGCGCCAATGCACTCTTCGCTTGTGGTTCTTCGCTTTTCGCCAGAACTGTCGGAACGAGAAAGCGAAGGGCGAAGAACGAATAGCAATTTTCTGTGACCCGCGGTTCACGACCAGCGGCGACAGCGGGCTCAAAATGGCGAACTCTGCATTCTACCCGCGAAGTTGGGTTTGTCTACGGGAACGTGTGATGGGAGGGGCAATTTGAATCCAAAATGAAAACCCGGAGCCGGTGGGAGCTCCGGGTTTCGATGTGATCGTTTGAGGCAGGTTAGCGCAAAGCCACGATCACAGTTTCAACACCGCCTTGTGGGCCGCGGTTGGCGGCGCTGAGTTCCTTTTCCAGCTTTGACTCAGGAACCGCCAGGCCTTCCCCGCGGGCGCTGGTCCAAATCTGGGCCAGAAAGTAACGGCCACCCGCCTTGTGAAACACGAGCTTGGTCTCGTCGGCCTTCGACGGTCCGGCGTACTGATAAATGCCCAACACGCTGGTCGCGCCGTCGCTACTCTGAATCAGGGTTGCGCGGTCCATCTCGCGAACTACGTAAGCGCCCGCCGGAAGCTGTTTGTCGCCAATGTTGAAAGCGAACGGGACGTTGGCGCTCATGATGGATTGCTGAGCATTGACTACGGGAACGGCAATGGTGAAGGCCACGATGAGAGTCATCAGGGCCCCAAATACGTTGCGCTGCATAACTCCTCCTTGGGGCTCCTGTAAGCGGAACCCAACCTGAATTTGTGAGCCGGTTAGCGCCTGAAACTCTCGATGCCTCATTTGCCTTGCGGCTTACGCGGGGAGATAGAGCAAGGGGCGTGCCAAAGCGCAGAAGCGCGACAGGGCATGCGTAACATGCAGCGTTTGCAGTGGATTGCTGCCTGAATATCGCGGGCGGAAGGTAAATTCCGGCTGGCTGACTATCCGAGTGGATAGCTTCGGCAAACAACTCGGATAGTGGGACGGCCGACGCGTGCCGACGCCTGCGCGATTTGGAGTGCTTATACGCCGTTTTCGCAGTTCTGACTCTGGGGAAGCGCGCGCCCAGGAGTGTCAATTGCGGGAAACAAAGCATGGAGGTGATAGATCGCGATGGAATGTAAGTGGCGCGAGGGAGCCAACAGCGATGGTTGGTGGGCAATTTGCTTGACTAGTTCTCGAGGCGTGCTACCGTGAGCACACACTCAGCATTTGAAGTTCGCGACGGGATCATGTCGATGGCTGCCCCAAGTTGAAACTGAGAGGAACGACACATGAACGATCAAGCGAAAACGAACGGAAAACTGTCACTTGCAGTAGCGGGTGGCATCGGCATAGTGGGGGTACTGGCTGGCATCGCAGCTAGCTTCTTTCTGCTGACTTTGCCTGGCAAACAGACTGGTCCCACGCATCCAGGACCACCGACCCGAGGCGCGAACGCGCCGGTTCACTGGAAGGCAGTGATCAACCGGTCTAGTGCGGACAACTCCTGCGTGCAATCCGCAGGGAATAATTTTGGCAACGTCGTCAAGTATGCCTTCCCGGTTCTTGCCAGAGGCGGAGACACTATCATGTGGCATGGTCAGGTTGACGGGTTGCCGGGAACCAAGAAAGTTCATGTGGAGTTCTCGCAGTCGCAATCGCCCTTTAACTCTTATAAGTTCGACGAAGACCACGACTCCGGCCCGGTTAGCCCTGATGCGGTGTCTGGAGACAACGCATTTGTGATGGGGCAAGTAACGGTTGACGGCGTAGCATGCACCAGCTTCAAGGATCCTGGCGTTCATGTCGACAACTAGGACCGAAATCTTGCTTGTAAAGCGTTGCGTCCGGGATTGCCGTAACGCTATTCCCCGCCAATAAGTGACCTAAACTCGGGGTCTGACTGCAAGTGTCCGAAATCGGGAGTATCACGGATTACCGTGCGCGAGTAGTTGGCGTCCGCGGCTTTTTTGAGCGACTCGAGTGTTCGCTGACGATCGCCTAGCTGGTTGAAGACAAGCGTCGCCCGAAAGAGCACTTCGCCATCCTTCGGTGCGAGTGCCAATGCCTGGCGAATCTGTTCAATGGCCGATGGTTTGTCGCCTAGCATGGCGCTGTACTGAGCCATGAAGGCACGAACTGTCGCATCGTTGGGATTTACCCGCGCTTGTGCTTGCGCGAGACTGATCGCTTCTTTATAAGCCGCAATCGCTTCGGGACGCCGATTGAGTGACCAATACAGCGCATCGGCGAGGTTTCCCCAGTTCTGGTAGTCGTTCTGGTCCAGCGCCCGTGCCCTTTCAAACGCCTGTATCGCCTCTGTATATTTGTGCTGCCAGAAATAGGCCGCACCCAAATTACTGTAAGCGGGCATCGTAGGCCGTATCGCAACGGAGCGGTTCAAAGCTTCGATCGCTTCGCCGTACTTTCCCTCCAGTGTCAGTACTGCTCCTAAGTTGTAATAGCCGCGTTGATTATCAGGTCTTAACTCAGTCACCTTGCGAAACATCTGTGCGGCGTCAGCGTAGCGAGCCTGCCCAAAGTAGAACTGACCAAGCCAGTTGTAAACCGCCCAGTATTGCGGCCACGACGCAATGGCCTGTTTGTAGGTAGCCTCAGCCTCCGACATCTTACCCAGTTTTGTGTATGCCTTGCCCAGTCCGTTGTATGTTTGGGCAATTGACTTGTCGGTGGCGAGCGCGCGAGTGTATTCATCAACCGCGTCTCCGTAATGCCCAGTATCGGTGTAAACGTCGCCCATGCATGTGTGTGCCTCTGCCAGGTGAGGACCAAAGCTTAGAGCCTTCTGGCAGTTCGCAGCCGCCAGGTCCAGCCAGGACTTGCCGCGGTTGGCTTCATATCCCCTCCAATGTGCCTCGCCCAAGCCGGCATAGGCCGGGGCGTAGTTCGGACTTACTTTCAATGCCTGCTCGAATTCTTTGATCGCACCGTCAATGTTCTCCGCCTTTTGATACTCCTGTAGATAGCCGCGACCGCGCACGTAATACTCATACGCCGCTGGAACCGCCGCTAACACTTCCGAAGGCGCCGGCTGCTCCGAGCCGATGTCCTTGGGCAGCATACCGAATACTTCAGTGACGGCGTTGTCTTCCGCCGCAAACAGATCGGCGGCTTCGCCGGTTACGGTTCGGGCATCCAGCTGCTGATGTGTCCTGGGATCGATGAGGCTACAAGTAATCCGCACTCTTTCGGGAGACCGTTGCAGCCCCACGGCGAGCACGAGGTCCACATTGAATTCGCGACGCGCCTGCTCAGCCGTCTTCACGCCTTGGGCTGACAACTCGCTGGGCGGGATCAACTGAAAGGCATGTCCGTTCGTACCCTGCGCGATGCGCGCACTGACGCTCTCGGCAACGCCTCGTCCCAGCGCGGTTTCGGCCCGGTCCGCGCTCACGGACTCGATGGGAAGTACCGCAAGTACGCGAAAGGCGGGGTTGGTGCCCGCTGTCGGCGGTCGCGGCCAAAAGTGATGGGTTGCAAAACCGAGGATGCCGGCGAGAACGACAGCGGCTGCTGCGCGTAACCCTGTGGGATGAAGCTGCCAGTCGCGCTTGACGCGGCGTCCCTGCGCCACCCGCTCCAGGTCGTCGTGCAACTGTTTTGCGGTCTGGTAGCGCCGGCTGAGGTCCTTTTGCAGGCAGGTTAGAATCACCCTCTCCAAGCCCGCCGAAATCGCCGGGTTGATCGCTCTGGGGGGCACAGGATCCTTGTGCAGAATGGCGTCTTTCAACTGTTGCACCTGGGTCTCAGGAAACGGGAGTTGTCCAGTGGTCATCTCGTACAACACCGCCCCCGCAGCCCACAAATCGGTACGCTGATCGCAGACGCCCCCGAATTGCTCGGGCGCCATGTAGGGAATGGTGCCGGTCAGCGTCATGTTGACCGTCACTGTGTCTGCTGACGCCAGATCCTGGGTTGCATCCAGAAGTTCGGCAAGCCCGAAGTCGAGGATCTTCAGGTGGCCGTCGTGCGTGATGCGCAGATTGCCCGGCTTAAGGTCCCGGTGGACTATCCCTTCCTGGTGTGCCGCCTGAAGACCACTGGCCAACTGGATACCCAGTGCCAGCACAGTCGCCTCCGGCATCGGACCTTGCGCAACCTGCTCGTCCAGACCGGAGCCGGAAACGTACTCGGTCACCAGGAAGTCGATGCCGTTTTCTTCGCCGAAGTAAAACGCTGTGGCGATGTTCGGGTGGCTCAACTTCCCGACGGCTTGAGCCTCGCGGTGGAAGCGCTTGCGGGCCGCCTCATCAGCCAAAACCATGGGGGGCAGAATCTTGAGCGCAACATCCTTGTCGAACCGCTCATCGTGGGCGCGGAAAACCACCCCCTGGCCGCCTCCACCGATCTTTTCGACCAGTCGGAAGTGGCCGAGCACCTGTCCTGCGCGGATGGTCGGGGTTGCCATCGTCTCGGATATTAGGACCGCAGGGGTCTACCGTCAATCAAACCTGATTGAATAGAGCAGGTCAGGTTCCAATCGAGAGCCGTCGGAATAGCGCTTGAAAATCAATGAGTAAGCGAAAATTACTCGGTTGTCCGTGGCACCATTGCGATCGACGCTATCCGATTGACTAGACCTTTAAGAAGATTCGCTTGCGATACAGCCAGTAGATCGGCAACCAGCACAGGCAGACGAAGGCGATCGCATAGAACAAAGATCCCAGCTCCTTCGGAGCGATGCCGCCGAATAGCAAGTGGTAAAGATAATCCTGCAGGGTGAGAACTCGCCTGCCGCCATGAATGGGGATGCTGTATAACAGGCTGGACAGCAACTCAGCCAGTGCGTATGCCGCGATGGCGTTCGTGCCGAAGACTAAAAGCGGCTTTGTCCACCAACCGCGATGCTGCTTCACATCGGTGATCCAGTAGCAGACTGCGAGACAGATTACCGCGCATCCTGCGGTGAAGAGGACGAATGAACTGGTCCACAGCTTCTTGTTGATGGGGAACCAGAGGTTCCAGATTTGTCCGGCAACGATAAGGGCAACGCCGGCACCCAGCATTCCCACGACCTTCCTGACTGCGTTCGCAGAGCGCAATAGACCGCTGTCCCCTGTCGGTGCCTCGTAACGAGGTTTCAGCCAGAGACCGGTTACGACACCGAGCAACGCCGTCGCGATCGCAGGAAATGTGCTCAAAATTCCCTCCGGGTCGCGCGTCTTCTCGTACATCGCTCCCGGCAGATAGAGCTTGTCGATGTACCAGTCGAGGTTTGCGTTCGGATCGAGGATCGGCACGTCGGTACCGGGCATTCCGATTCCCGGTAGGGGAATGAAACGCATCAGGATCCAGTAGCCGACCAGTAATCCTGCAATCCACAACACGCTGCCCCGCGTGCCCGAGTATAAGGTGATGATAGCGGCCGTGAGATACGCGATGGCGATTCGCTGGAGCACGCCGGCAACGCGCCACGTCGAGAGATTGAAATGGGGAAAGCCGTTAAGGAAGAGTCCGATCAGAAAGATAATCGCGCTACGCCGCACAGTATGAATGATGAGTGTGTGCTTGGATTCGCCGCGATCGATGCGCGAGCGAAACGACAACGTCAGCGACACACCGACGATAAACAGGAAGAATGGAAAGATTAGGTCGGTCGGCGTCCAACCATTCCAGACCGAATGCTTTAGCGGCGCATACGCGAAGTCGTTGCCGGGTTGTTGACCAAAATCATGGCGGCGATGGTTGCTCCGCGAAGTAGGTCGACCGAGTAACGACGGGTATTGACTACAGGTCGCAAATCCAATTTGTCGTTATGTTGTCGAGATTCGAGTTGTTCCAAATGGAAGTTACTCCTACTGCGGTACTGCTCCGAATGGCGATAAGAGTCTGTTCATCAGGCAGCTGTGGCGGAGGCAACTGGAAGGGCATAACGCCCACCAACTTAGGGCCGTGGGGGTTTTCACCCGGAAATTGCTCATCTATTGAGTCTTCGTCTCTAGCGGTGCCCTAGTTACTAAGGACCGTGTTCACAAAACTCCCGCCGTGGCCAGCCCCGCCCAACGGGAGCGACTTATTTCTTATGTCAGTTTTGGCCTAACTACTTTCGCTGCTTCCAGTTCGGAAAGCTGCTCGGCCACGTATTGTCCGGAAACGGACACTTTTCTCCGGCGCGGGACACAAGGCAGCCTTGGCTTAGCGCAAGAAGCTGCTAAGCCATGCCGTTTCAAGCATAGACGGAAAAACCCGATTGGCGAACCGCTTGCTCTTCTCTGGCTGCGATGGATATTGCCCGGCCTGAATTCAAACAACAAAAGCGCCGCCGTCAGATCATATGGGGTGGTCTTGGACTACTTATAGTGGTTGCGCTGTTCTTAGGTGTTTCACGACTAAAACCTGCAGCTCCCACCGTTGAGCGAGCCACCATCTGGACCGACACCGTAAAGCGCGGCTCTATGCTGCGCCAGGTGCGTGGCCTTGGAACGCTCGTACCCAGCCACGAAGATGTATGGCAGATTCCGGCAGAGACAGAAGCCACGGTTTTGCGCATTCTTAAGTTGCCCGGCTCACAAGTGGAGGCCGATACCGTCTTGGCCGAGATGAGCAACCCCCAGCTCGAACAGGAAGCCGTCGATGCGGCCTTGCAAGTCAAAGCTGCTGAGGCCGAATATGCGAGTCTGAAGGTCAAACTCGATAGCGACCTGATGACCCAACGCGCCGGTGCCGCGACAGTCAGCGCCGATTACAACGAGGCGCAGCGCCAGGCGAAGACCGACAAGGCACTCTACGACCTCGGTGTGGTTTCCGGCCTAACAGCAAAGGCTTCGGCTGGTAAGGCTGAGGAACTCGAGACCCGCAACACGATTGAAGACGAGCGGCTGAAGATTAACAAGCAGGCGATTGAGTCGCAACTCGCAGTGCAGGCCGCCAAGGTGGGCGAGATGCGGGCTCTGGCCGACTTGAAACGGCAGCAGTTGGAGAAACTGAAGGTGCGGGCCGGAGTAGCCGGGGTGCTCGTCGAAATGC
>Ga0306926_10007488_pt1 | contig 11832 bp, 13 predicted proteins | sample flu12Cox44000178_FD_203759 | JGI IMG/M metagenome (GOLD analysis project Ga0306926, IMG submission 203759) | Lab enrichment of tropical soil microbial communities from Luquillo Experimental Forest, Puerto Rico - flux8day.12C.oxic.44.000.178 (v2)... | ecosystem: Environmental > Terrestrial >...
CCTCCTGCGGGATGCCACTACGAACAAGCCGCTGGCGATTGACGGTTTGTGGACGATAACCTTGGGCGGCGGCAGAAACTCGAACTCCGACACTCTCTATTTTACCGCTGGTCCCAACGGCGAGATGGATGGACAGTTCGGGACGATCACACCGGTGCCCGGCAAAGGGGGTGATAATTAGCTGCTCCGATTGCTTAAAACCCATCACAAAGAGGCGGCCGACGAGCCGCCTCTTTGCTTTTTCGGTACGGTGATGCGAACGCGCGGCCCAAACCCATCTATGATATGGAATGGAGGCTCGCCGCCCGACCAAATGATCCTAACGCCGATACCCCGCGCGGAGCTCACAGAGTTTCTCGACCGCTTCATGGGCGGCCTCGCCGACAGGCTTTCCCGTGAGGCATTTGCGCGGATCCGCGCGACCTCGCCGGACCGGGCCGCCGGAGTTGAGGCGGAGCAGCACCGCCTCGCGGCGCTCGCCGTCTCGCGCGGCCTTGGCATGCCGATCCACCCGGAGGGAACCCCGTGCCGCTTCAACTGGGACGGAGCGGCATTGAACGGCGCTACCGAGGCTTATGTGATCTTGCATGAAGCCGCCCATTTCGCACTGGCCCCGCCCGAGCGTCGCGGGCTCATCGAGTTTGGGCTAGGGCCCGGTCCGGACACGCTTGATCGTAATGCGGCCGAGCGCGCCGCGGTTCTACCGCTATTGGAACGCGAAGCGGACGAGGCCGCGGCCTCGCTGCTGGGGATCATCTGGGAAGCGGCACTCGGCCAACCGGCGCTCGCCTCGTTCCTTGATCAGAATTGGCTCGAAGGGCTCGACCGATCGGCAGCAACCCATTTCGCCGCCGTCGTCGAGACATTGCGGCAGCGCGACTTGCTCAAGATCGAGCGAGCGCCTGCCGCTTCCACAGCTCCCAAGGGCGGCTGAGGACCGCGTTGTTGGTCGCAGTGGCTTTGGCCGCCTCCTCCGTATTGAGGAAATTGACCTGGCCCTCGCCGAGACGCAGGGCTTCGGCTTGGAGCTTGGCGTTGATCTCAGTGTAGATCGCGCGAAACACCACCTGCTGCACCGACGCGCCGACCACGACGTTGCCATGGCCACGCATCAGCACGACCGCCGAAGCGCCTATCCTGCTGGCGAGCGCCGCGCCGAGCTCGGGGGTGCGGATCAGCATGTCCGTGGCTGGGCCTCCGGCCTCGCGGATCTCGAAGATCGGCACCCCGGCGCCGAGAAACGAGCTCATGTGGTAGATCGGCCGCAACGGGACACTGATCACGCCAAATGGAATGATCGACGGCGAATGGCTGTGCACGATTGCCGCGATCTCGGGGTGAGCCTTATAGAGCTCGCTGTGGATGAACCGTTCGGTATAAAGGGTGCGCCCGCGCGGGTCGAGCGCATTGCCGGCGAGGTCAAATTCCATAATGTCATCGGCCGTGACGAGACCCGGCGCCATGCTGCGAGCAAGCAAAAAGCGGGTCGGGTCCACCTCGTGCCGCGCGCTGACATGTCCAAAGCCGTCGACCACACCCTGGTCGGAGAGGATGCGGTTGGCAGCGACGAGATCGTCGATTTGCGCCCGATCGGTCATTTTCTTCGTCCTCCACCTGGCTATTTCAGCATAACCCAGAACCTCGGCGGTGCGGCTAAGATTGACACCCCCGGAAGCGAGGGATTTGATCCGGGCCGAACGCCGGAGCAATGGAGGAAACGATGGAAACACGCACACTCGGCCGCACCGGCCTCACGGTTTCGGTCCTCGGGTTCGGCTGCGGCGCCGTCGGCGGCCTGATGGTGCGCGGCAACCCCGCCGATCAGGAGCGCGCGGTCGCGCGGGCCGTCGAGCTCGGCATCAACTACTTCGATACGGCGGCGATGTATGGGAACGGCGAATCCGAGCGCCATCTCGGACGTGTGCTGAAGAGCCTGAAACCCGCCATCTTCGTCGGCACCAAAGTGCGCGTTCCCGACAGCGAGCGCAGTCGCATCGGTGCGGCGATTGCGGCCTCGCTGGAGGCGAGCCTGCAGCGCCTGCAGCTCGACCGCGTCGACCTGTTTCAGCTGCACAACCACATCACCGCGCACGGCGGCGACGGCGGCTTTACTCCGGAGACCGTACTCGGCGAGGTAGTCCCGGCGTTCGAGCGGCTGCGGCAACAGGGCAAGACCCGTTTCTGCGGCATTACCGCGGTCGGCGACACCACGGCGCTGCACCGGGTCGTCGATGCGCGCGCCTTCGACACCGCGCAGGTCAGCTACAATCTATTGAATCCCAGCTCCGGCGCGGCGGTTTTACCGGGCTATCCGGCGCATGACTTTGGGAACCTGTTGGCGCACGCGAAGAGCGCGGATATGGGTGTCATCAATATTCGCGTGCTCGCTGCCGGCGCGTTGAGCGGGACCGAGGATCGCCACCCGCTGGGCTCGCCGAGCGTCGAACCGATCGGTTCGGGCGGCAGCTACCGCACCGATGTCGAACGGGCGCGTCGGCTCGAGCCGCTGATCCGCGAAGGCCATGCCGAGAGCCTGGTCGACGCGGCTTTGCGGTTTGCGATCGCCAACGACGCGGTATCGACGGTGCTCGTAGGGTATTCGACACTCGACCAGCTAGAATTCGCGGCGCGCTCGATCAACAAGGGTCCACTCTCGCGCGCCGGGCTTACCCGGCTCGCCGAATTGCAACGCGGTTTTGTCGGCGAGCAACGCTAAAGGAGCAGCCTGACGGCGCAACGTGCGTATCCTCTACCGCTATAGGGGTATCGAGAAGATATTCGATCAGCCGTGCGAAGCGGCCGTCCTCGGGCGGCCGCGGCAGGGTGTCCACGTCGATATCGATTTGACCCCGGATTTGCGGGTTTCGCGGCCGCATGCGCGGATCTCGATAGCCGATGGTCACTACTGGATCGAGGACCTCGGCAGCGCCAACGGTACCGAGCTCGATGGAGAACAGATCAAGGGCAAGGGAAGGCTGCGCGTCGACCCGGGCCAGCCGATTCGCATCAGCGACACGACGATCGAGATAAAGACCCCGGTCACCCAAGTGGCTCTCGACCCCGACCTCGGCTTGGATGACCGGACACTCGTCACTACCCACGACACGCGGCTCGACATCGAGGCAATGATCGATGCCGCAGCACCGGTGTTCGAGCCCGGGCAGTCGACTGATCCGGCGAGGGCGCAGGCCCTCTCGCTGCTTTATGAGCTGCCGCTGCGATTCGGGGCGGAGACCGAGCTCGACATCCTGTTCCAAACGATCATCGAACGGCTCGTAGCGATTATCCCGGCCGCCAGCCGCGGCGCATTGCTGCTGCAGGACCCGGAGAGCGGGGAGCTTCTGCTGAAGGCGCACCTGCCGGCGGGACGGCCCTCGGTCAGCATGACCTTGGCGTCGCGGGCGATGGCGCGGCGCGAGGGCTTTATATGGCGCGAGGGTATGGATCCCAGTCGCAGCCAGTTTCTGAACCGGATCAAGGCCGGCATGTATGTGCCGCTGATCTGGAAGGGGCGGACGTTGGGCGCAGCCTGCGTCGACAACAGCGACGACGGCACAATGTTCACGGCAGAAGATCTGCGCCTGATGCTCGCGGTCGCGCATTACGCTGCAATGGCCGCGATGCAGACCCAACTTCAGAACGATCTTCGCCGCAATGCTGCGCTGCTTGGCCGGCTATTGACGAATTTCTCGCCGAGCATCCGTGACAGGCTATTGGCGCGCGCCTCTCATGGGCGCTTGCGCCCGGGCGGCGAGAAATCGGAAGTCGTGATTCTGGTGTCCGATATCCGCGGCTTTACCTTATTGACTTCGGGCATGGACACCGACGATGTCGTGGACCTGCTCAACGACTATTTTTCGGCGCTGATCGACGCGATTTTCCAGCACGACGGGACGATTGACAAAATCACGGGAGACGCCATTCTCGCCGTCTTCGGCTGCCCCGAACCCGACCCGATGCGGCATGAGAAGGCGGTGCGCGCGGCGCTCGCGATGCAATCGGCGATGGCGGAAATCAGCGGGCAGCGCAAGCGGCGCGGTCAGGTCACCTGCACGATCGGCATTGGCGTTCACTGCGGCGAGGTGCTCCATGGCTTCATCGGCTCGAACGACCGTATGGAGCTGACGGTCATCGGTGAGGCGGCCAACTGGACGGCGCGTTACTGCGACGGCGCTGCGGGCGGCGAGATCCTGATCAGCCCCGCCCTGCATCAGCGCTTGTGGCGCTATGTCGACGCCGAATTGATCCCGATTACGACAAAACATGAAGGGACGCTCAGCGCCTACCGCCTCAATGGGATCAAAAGCCCTGCGGGGTAAGGGGGGGTTTTCGGCAGCGGCTCGCGCGGATGCCGCCGCGCTCGCACGCCACCTGTATCGTGCTCTGCATAATCCACTGCACGTCGATCATCGCGACCCTCTTCGATGGTGGCTTATAGCTCACCACTAATGCCGGAATGCGCCGCACATTGGCTCCGTGCCATCCCGCAAAAGAGAACCCCGGCGCGGGAGACCACACCGGGGCTCAGGAGCAGGCGACTGCGGATGGGAGGATCGTATCCGGCCGCCCTCGTGACTGGAACAGCAACGCTGCTCCGTCTCTGCTTATTAGCACCTCGGTTGCCGGAGAAGTGTGAGCTGCTTCACACCGGAACGCTTTTTTTCGTCATCCCTTTGCACAGGCCGATGCACCGAGGTGGGCGACGACGGCAGCCCCGAGCGTCAGCGGCGCGCCGCGGTAGGGTCTGGCGCCAGCGTCTCAGGCCCTTGCTCGCCCAAGATCCTGGGTGGAGAGACTCTCCAGCGCCAAGTGTCGCGTTTCCCGCTGTCATCAAGCTGCAAAGCAATAGGACGATGGTCGTGTTCCGAGGCGTCATCGAGCGGTCAAGGAATGCGACATGGTCAAGCTACCACCCTGGGATACCCCTGCTTGGCGTCTAGCGCGGGAGTTGCGCCCGCTCTACGCGGCGGTCAATTGCGTCCGAGACCTTGAGGCTACGCCTGAAGCCTCGGCGGCAGAGATCGCCGCGGCCCGCCGTGCTGTTGCCGTCGCGGCGGTAGAACTGACGCGGCTTGTTGATGCTCTGCGACTCTTCGAGTCGAAGCGAGTGACGGTGCGATACTTCGGGCGGGCGTGACGCCCCGCTCCGATCGAGGTACGGCGACTACGCCGACGCCTCCTCGGCCACGGCTCAGTGCGCGTCTCGCGTTGACGACGTCAGCCCGAAAGATTACGCGCTTTCAATCGATCAAGCATCTCAGGTAACATTCTAGTGAATTGCTGGTCGTTGTTCGGGTTGGCGTTGAACGATTGATGTTCCATTTGTATGGGCTGATCACCGTAATAAATGCTATCTGCATAGATCAGGTAAAGCCCTTCCCCCTGGAACGGGGAGACGAGCACGGCCCGGATCGGGTGGGGGTTTTCGCTGCTGGATTGCCATGTGAGCATCGCATCGGCCATGGTATCGAAAATTTTTGGTGAGCCGAAAACCATTATCGAACTGCTGAAGGAATGGCCCGTCAAAACCCCAAACCGTGTATGCGGTGGTCGATTTTCCCGATAATTCCCACATCGCTTTTTTGAAGAAATTGGCATCGCTAAAATCATTCCTGTAGATTGCGGTATTGAGCAGTGATCCGCCGGAATAGCCGGCGAGAGCCCAAGCGGGCATCCTCCCCGAAGCGTGCGAATCACGACTGTAGCTTTGATGAGATTGGTTCGAAAGATCGATTGATTTTTCCCGAGAAGCGACAGTGCCGTTCCTTTTAAGGAAATCATAAGCGTCGTTTATAGCGGTTAGAGCTTCGGCGGTACCTCCATGATCAGGGTGATGTGCCATTACCAGCTTGTTTCTCGCCTTTCTTAATTGGTCTGACGTCATGCCGGCAACGTCGATACCGAAGCGCGAAAAGATCGCGAGGGCTTGCGTCACGGTCATCTGATAAGGCGATTTTTAATCTGCAATTACGTCAACGCAGCTGTCATGCTCCAAAGTGGTTGCTCAATAGTTAAGGCCCGGTTAGATCCGGGCTTCGGTGATTTTGAAAGCTCGACACCGGAGCTAGCGGCCGTCCCCACGATCCACCAGGAAACCAAACCTCAACGATGATCCGCGATGGTCCAGGGTCCAGCCACCTTTGAGGAGGAGACCTGCGTGGATACGATAGTGCCTGCGTCGGAAGCTGTCTTGTGGGAGGGGTTCGACACTATCTGCGCCGATGCCGAGGCCAAACGTGATCTTGCGGTCCAAGCCGCGCGCGCGGAGCGAGACTGGGCCATGCAGTCTACCCAGGCCTGGAAGGCGTTTCGGCGCGTTCAAGCTGTAGCGCAGGCTCGATTCGAGGCGAAGGTGAAGGCTGCGAATGAACTTTGCGAACTGACCTGTCAGACGGCTGAGGAAATCCTCAACAAAACACTCGACGAACCGCCGAAATCGTGACGCTCACCGGCTTCGACCTTCGGCACTCGTGTTGGGCGGCAAGGGTAAGGGTAACCACCAGGATCTGCGGGCCGGAGGTCTTAGCGCTACCGTGGGTGTGTCCCACGATGTATGGCACTGGCCGTGGCTCATCACTTCCTGTCAGGAATCGAGGTGCAGCTTGCGCCGATCGGCCCCGACGGTGATGCCCGAGTTGGTGAAAACGGATCAGGCGGTCGACCGCGGGATCGTAACGCGGCTCGCTCGGGCGGGCCCAGTGCGATCACCCCGTACAGGCGATGACAACGACACTGACATTATCTTTTGCACCGCATGACACCGCGTTCTCGATCAGCCGGTCGGCGGCCACCTCCACGGGGTGATCGCGCAATATCGCGGAGATATCGGCATCGGCGAGCGCGCGGCAAAGCCCATCGGAGCACAGCAGCAGCGTGTCGCCGGGCGCCAGCTGGTCCCAGCGTTCTTCAAGAGCGAGCCGGTCCCCCGCTCCCAAAAGGTTCGTGACGACATTGGCGAGCGGATGGTCGGAGGCTGCTTCGGGTCCGATCTCACCACGGTCGACGAGATCTTGGACATAGCTGTGATCGTGGCTGATCTGCCGCAATCCGCCGGCCCGCAGCAGATAGCAGCGGCTGTCACCGGCCCACAAGCAGCAGCTGCGAGCGCCGGTGATCAGCACGACAATGACTGTGCTGCAGATCATGGCGCGTGGCCCGAGAGCGGAGGCCTTTTCCCGCAGGGTCTGGTTGACGCTGCCGAGACGGGTTCTGACATCGTCTATCAACGAGACCGCCGATGACGGCGGGGTGACTTCGCTGAGCGCCGCGATGATGCTTGCACTGGCATAATCTCCCCGCTGGTGGCCGCCGGCGCCGTCGGCGACGGCCCACAGCCCGATTTCCGGCCGGGCGAGGACCGCGTCTTCGTTGCGCTCACGCACCGCGCCGACATGGGTTCGCGCAGCCGAACGGTAATGCAGGTGGTTGACGATCGCAGTCACGGTTCCCCGGCGTGCAGCAAGGCCTATTTTTTCCCGTCCGACGCCTGTTCGATCTTCAGCCGACAATTGAAGTAGTCAAGAACGCGCGCCTGCCGCTGCACTTCGGCGAGTGCCGAGCCACCGAGGTTTTCGGCAAGCTGGCGCGCTTCATTCAGACGGTCCTTCAAGCTCGCAACCGCGCGCGCCGTCGAGCCGTCAAAACCCACTTGTAGAAATTTGTCCGGCGTATACTGGGTAGCGCCGATTTGGAAATCACCGGGGTTGTAGGTGCATGCGGCCAATCGGTCTGGTGGTGGAGCGGGCGGCTGTACCGGCGCCACCGCGACCGGGGAGGGTGTTGCAACCTCCGGAGAAGCCGCCGGCTGCTTTTCGCCGCCGAGAATGGCCCTGGATGCTTCGTCGCGCAACCGCGCCAGGAAGACACCTGAGATCTTGTTGTCCGTGATCAGGGCTGAGATTGGCAGACCGGATTTCACCTCGAATTTGCGGACTGCGCTCAAGGTCTGCGGACCGGCGATACCGTCGATAGGTCCGGGATCCATTGCGAGCCGCAGCAGCATGAATTGGATTTCACGGATTAGCGCAGTGCTCGCTTCGACATCCGGAGCCTCTGTCGCAACCGCCGCGGCATGTGACGGGCCCGAGCCGAACGCTATCACCGTCAAGGAGATCGCGATGCAGCCGAGTATCGCCGCGACGGTATCGCCCGCCTTCATCTGCGCCTTTCCTTCTCAGTGCCGTGCTGGGCCCTTAGAAAATTCTCTCGGTCGCGGTCGTCCGGAATATGCGCTGCAAGAGCGCGATAAAATTTATCGAGCGTCTCGTGTTTTTCGAGCTCCCGCTTGATCAGGATTTTGGCGATCGGGCCAATATAGCGGGCAAGGTTCGACTCGACGGAAGCGATGTTCATCAGACCGGGTGATGTCGCCGATCGGTCCGGCATTGCTTCGCCCTCTGCCTCTGGCGTCGAAATCGGCCGGTTATCTGGTCGGGAGACGGCCCGCCGTTGACCCCGCGCCAGGAATTCGGCGCGGTCACGCGGGTTTGCCACCTGCTGTCCCAGCACATCGTACAGCGCCGCGACGTCACTGGTCTGCCGGATCGCACGCCGCAGCGCAATCGCCGCCACGGGCCCGATGAATGTCGCCAGATCGCGCTCGATCTCGCGCAACAAATCGGGAGGCCAGGTCGCGTCCGCCGGCGTGGCCGACCCGATGCCGGTGCTCCCAGCGGCGGTAGCCGAAACTGGCGGTTCAGGAATAGGCGCCCGTTCGACGCGAACGGGAAAGGCTTCGACTATTGCCTTTGAAAACTCCGCCGCATCTGCGTAGCGCCCGGGCGGATCAAAGGCCAAGGCCTTGGTAATGACCCGCTTCAGCGAATCGGGAACAGCCGGATTCAGGGCCCGGATATCTTCAGGTCCGCGGCTCTCCATGAACGAAATGATCTCGGTGATGCTTTTTCCGCGGAAAGGTTTCACACCGGTCAACATCTCGAACAGGATGACCCCGGCGGCAAAGAGATCCGTGCGCTTGTCGACCGGCGCTCCGGCGAACTGCTCTGGAGCCATATACGCCGGGGTCCCCAGTAAATCGCCGACGATGGTGAACTCCGAGGCGTCAATGCGGGCGATGCCGAAATCGGCGACCTTAACCTCGCCGCCGCTCAACACCATGATGTTCGACGGTTTGACGTCGCGGTGGACGATCCCGTTCTGATGAGCAAAGCCCAGAGCGCTGAGCACCTGGGTGATGATCTCGATGCTACGGCTCGGCTCCAGCGGGCCGGATGTTTTGAGGATTGCGTCGAGGCTGCGCCCATCGACATACTCCATGGCGAGAAACGGCATGCCGTCATCTTCGCCAAAGTCGAGAATGGCGACGATATTGGGGTGAAAGCGCCGCCCGGCGGCTCTCGCCTCGCGCCGGAAGCGCTGCAGCCACTGCTCCGAGCCGCTACCCGCCGCCAGTTCCGTGCGGACGACCTTGATCGCCACCGGACGGTCGATGACCGGATCGTAGGCGCGATAGACCTCTCCCATTGCGCCGGTGCCGAGCAACCCGTCGACACGGTATCGGCCGATGCTCTCAACCGTCTTCACGACCGGTGCCTCAGAGCCGCCCGTCGGACCTCGATAATCGCGCCAGCGTGCCCCGGAAATGCTCGCCGACAGCCCGGAAAATAGCGGACTGACGCCTTTGTCGTCATTCCCGCGAAAGCGGGAATCCAGCCGCTTCAACGGCTGCTGGATTCCGGCTCTCCGCTTCGCTGCGGCCGGAATGACGGCTTTTACTCTTGAGAGGCATTCTTTCGCCGCCTACTACAGTCCTTCAGCTTTGCTCTTCCAGCATCTTCATTGCATTCTGCAGGCTGCGCCGCATGCGGTTGAACGACTGCGACAGCGAGCCGATCTCGTCGTTGCTGTTGCGGACATATTCCGGCGTATCGAGCTGTCCCATGCTGACCTTGTTCGCCATCTCGGAAATCTCGGCGACCGGTTTGACCACCAGCGCACGCAGCAGCAGATCGACGATGATAATGATGACGAGGAAGGTGGCCGCCAATGCCAGCAAGAACCACAGCAATGCCTGATACGCTCGGCTGAGCGGCACACCGAGTGGAATGGAAACCATTTGCGCGCCGACAACCTCACCCAGCTTCCAACCAAACCCGTTCTGCGAGCCGTAGAGCGCAACCATCGTCGGCGGCGCGGCCTCCGGAGTGCTGTGGCACGAAAGGCAGGCTTGGCTGCCGGCCTTGAGCGGGCGGGCAAGAACGAGAAACTGCCCACCGGGCGTGTCCCGCGTGATCATGGTTTCTCCCTTGCTTGCGTCGTCGCGAAAGCCGTTGATGATGTCGGCCTCCCAATCGATCGCTCGATCGTTGAGATTGGTCGGGTTCAGTGTCGGCTCTCGGTAGGTATATTCCGGTAATTTTTGCCGGACAATTTTGAAAATACTTAAAGCGGAGAATGACGGTATCGAATGCGGCAGAAACTGGACCTTCATTTGTTGCTCGAGCAATGGCTTTATACTATCTGCGGTATATGATCGATCAGCCGATGCCTCCTCCATGATGATTTTCGCGGCCTCACGGCTGGCCTCGATCGCATTTGTTCTAAGGATTTGATACGCGCCAAATCCCGCCAACCCAAGTCCTACCAAGAACGCGCCGGCCATAGCCAAATCTATCTTCCACCGGATTTTCATGAGCCTGCGCTTCTGCTGGTGCTTGCGGTTCGACGTTAGTACGAGATCTTACGAGCCCTATGTACATTTGCAAGCGCCGGGCAGCGAGAGAGTGACGCCTCTTCCCCTCCAATGAACCCGCACGATCACCGCGGCGGGCGGTTGACCATGACAACGCGCCAACCGTGGCCCATACCCGGGCCGTCGATGTGGTCGATGCGGGTGATCGAGCAATTCTCGACTGTAAAGGCCAGTGCGGCTTCGGGTTCCAGGCTGAGCGCCAGTGCCAACGCCGCTCGGATCGTGCCGCCATGCGCGACGGCGATGATGTCGCGCCCGGCATGTGTCTCGACCAGCCCATAGACTGCGCGGGATACCCGCTCGATGACGCTGAGAAAGCTTTCGCCGCCGGGGACCACTTCGTGTGCCGGCGCATGCCAGAAACGATGAAAATCGCCGGCGCGGAGCCGGTGCAATTCGTCGTGAGCGAGGCCTTGCCATTCGCCGAAATGCTGCTCGGCGAGATCGTCGATCGCGAGTGCCTCCGGACCGGGGATCCTTTCCGGGCCGGGCAGGCCGGCGCGGATGATCGCCATTGCCGTCTCGTGGGTGCGCCGCAGATTGCTCGTCACCCAGACCGCGTCGCCGGGCAATTGTTCGGCGAGCCCAGTGAAGATGGCAGTTTCCGAGCAGTCGCACGACAGGTCCAGCTGCCCATAGATCCGGCCGCCGTGGTCGACGGGCGCGTGGCGGATCCACCAGAGGCGGGTTGCGGCCTCGCTCATTTCGCTGCCGCAGCAAGCAGCATCACGATCTCCCCAACCTGCTGGAAGGCTCCGAGAACATCGCCCGTATAGCCGCCGATGCGGCGATAAGCCAGCACCCCCAGCGCAAAGATTGCCGCGCCGGCGAGGCCGATCGCGACAAGGCCGCGGGCCGGGCCGAGCGCCGCCAGGCTGACCAGCAGCCCGATCGTCAGAGCCGCAATCACAAGCGGCATGCTCGGTCGCCCGGCCGCGGCGCCGAGACCCTCGGCGCGGGCCGGCGCCAGCACGAGCATGGAACAGGGCAGCGCCGCCCGGGAGGCGGCGTGAGCTGCGATTAGCGCGAGCCCGACGTATATGGGCTCGCCGATCTCGGCCAGCACAGCGCCGCGCAACAGCACGCTTAGCACGATTGCGACGACGCCAAAGGTCCCATGC
>Ga0306926_10007490_pt1 | contig 11831 bp, 5 predicted proteins | sample flu12Cox44000178_FD_203759 | JGI IMG/M metagenome (GOLD analysis project Ga0306926, IMG submission 203759) | Lab enrichment of tropical soil microbial communities from Luquillo Experimental Forest, Puerto Rico - flux8day.12C.oxic.44.000.178 (v2)... | ecosystem: Environmental > Terrestrial > Soil...
TCTCTTGGAGACTCGGCTCGGGCTGGCTGAAGCCGGGCCCTTTCAAGGCACAGTTTTTGAAACACGCTCAAGGCAAAATGAAAATCACCGCAGACACGAACGTACTGATCAGAGCTGCTCTGCAAGACGACCCACGTCAAGCCCGGCAGGCTGCGAGGGTCTTGCAGCAAGCTGAATTGGTCGCTGTTCCTGTTCCGGTTCTTTGTGAGTTTGTGTGGGTGCTGCGTCGAGGCTATAAGAAATCTGTTCCTGCTATCTCCGCTGCGATTCGTCTCCTAATGGAGAGCACTAATGTCGTTATGAACCGGCCGGCGATTGAGGCCGGCCTATCCGTACTCGATGCCGGTGGAGACTTTGCGGATGGTGTAATCGCCTATGAAGGAGACTGGCTGGGGGCAGAAGAGTTTGTTTCCTTCGACTCGAAGGCCGTCTCTGTACTCCGATCGCAGGGCGGTCGCGCCCGTTTGCTCTCATAACACCCGAGAGCGCGACCGCAGTAGGGATATCGGTAGCCGAGTCGGCCCCGGAATTGCTGTGCCTCGCCGAAAGTAAAGGGCGGCGGATTTTCAATGCAACAGCTGCTTTCGAGGGACGCCAGAGGCTCGGCTCAATGAGGTCCTCGGGGCGGACGATCGAGGAGAGATTGCCGGAAACGCCATTCTCGAAGCCTGCGAACCGCATATTGAAATCGGAGCTTGGCCTGCTGTTCACTTAGGCCCAAGTGTTCCGCTATTTCTCTCCAAGAGTATCCATATTGACGCGGTCCAGACTTCGCGCGTCCAGTCGTCCATATTCTCGACAGCCTCTTTGACTTGAACGATGCGGTCCAAACCGTGCTCCGCATCCAGGTCCAAAGCTCCCGGAAACTGCCCGGGATCCTGGCTGAAAGGAACCAGTTCCACCGCTTGTTGACGTCGTCTTTCCTGGCGCAGGGCACGATTGAATCGATGGTAAAAAGCGCCGGCCAGATACGCTTCCAAGTCCACGATGCCTGATTCTTTCTCGCCGTGTCGCTCGAGAGTCCTCCAGACCGACTCCAGAGCTCTCTCATATGTGAGCCGCTAAGGCTACCCTTTCATCCATGTTTTGGTTTTTGATTTGCTTAAGGGAAGTAGCCCGAACCCGGGGCCACGCTCTTTGTGCTGCAGTTATGAGCTCAAATTGGTCGGCCGCTTCGGCCTCCACCGTGGGCATCTGCTTCGAGATCGGAAGCAAAATGGTCTGTATACCTTTGGCCGATTCGACGCTAGGACAATTCCCCGCAGAAGCGCACTGCTGACGGCACGTCGGCAACTCGCAGAATCGGGCCAAACTTCAGCACTTCAATCGATACAGCAGCTCGGACTGAGTCAACAACTCATCACCTGCGCCCAGCACGAGACACTCGAGAGGCGTATCGAATGCCAAACCTTATTTGGGACAGTATTCAGAAAGAACTCTCAGTTCTTGCCAACGCGGGCATGATTCCGCCTACCGGACACATAGATTGACACTTCCAACCGCTCCGGCCCCCTTTCAACTCGTCCGCCGAGTGCGCTCGCGTTGCGGGAATTGTCCGAGATTGGCGCGGTGTGCGCCTTTGGGCCCATTCTTGCGTATTGACTAGCACTTACATGCCTTGACTGCAACAAGGATGGTGCTACGATGTCTCCTCAACTATCTGGCCATGAACCGAAACGGAACCACTATCCTCACCGGCACGGTGCTGGCGTCTATGCTGGTCTCACCACTGACGCGCGCGCCGCAATCAGAGAGCGGTCGGGCCCCTTCAGGCACCGAGATTAGCCAGACGAAGAAGTCTCCAACTGGCAAAGGAGCGGAGCACTGCTCGACTGCCGCCTGTCGTGAGCAGATCCATAAACAAATTCAGCAAGAAGCGCAGGAGGAGTATCGAGACGATCTCAAAGAAATAGTCAATGAAGTATGCGCTGCTCGCAACGAGCGGGTGTTGGTACCGACAAACAACCCACCGTCATCAGGTCAGACGAAGCAACAGCCGCACTGCCCCAGGCCCGGCAACTTCATCATCGCACTGGCGCCAGATCCGCTGCACACTCATCTGGCGCTGCTTTTCGATCGTACCGTCGATGCATTGGAAGAAGCGGTTCAGGACGAGGGCTATAACTTCGACCGCGCGCTCATGCCATGGGACTTGAAGGTGCATCCCGAATCTGACGACTACGAAAGCCGCGTTGAAGCGGAATGGTACCGGGAAGGACGGGAGGACGAGCCCGGGCTGATTGCATTTCGGAGGACCGGCACCGACGAGGACCACAGCCAGCCATTGTTCGTGCTTCTGGTGGCCGAGACACCTACGGCCGGAGTCCACGAGAAGCAGTTTGCCAACGCAATCAAGTTTCTCCGCGAACAGACTGGCGGCTTAGACTTGAGCTCCCCCGCATCCTGGGGATGCCCTGATCCTTCCGCTGGTTCGAACCCCGATGTGTGTCGGCGGCGGCCGGCCTTGCGCATCGTGGGGCCGACCTTCTCCGGCTCGTTGCACTCGTTATCGAGCCTTCTGCTGTGCGGTGCTCCTAAGTCGGCGCCCTGTTATCCGCTGGTCAGCATCCATAGTGGCTCGGTCAGCAGCAGGGGGTCCATCGCGTCCTTCCAGGACGCAGCACAGCTTTACAACAGTTCAAGCAGGGGCATCTACTTTGTTAGCCTGCATGAGTCGGACGAGGTGATGGAAGAGCGCTTCCTAGAGTTCCTCACCGGGACCAGCTACGAAAGTGCGCGGCCATTTGGTCCCACAAAACGAGTCAAAGCGTTATTGTTTGGACCGAAAGAATTTGGGGGGCCGGATTACAACAGTCGCTCCTCCCGCGCCTATGCTGCGAAGGACATCGCCATTCTCTCCGAAGATGAAACCGCATACGGCTCGTCCGGCATTCCCAATCCAAAACAGGAGTATTGTGATACGAGTGTAGCCATCCGGGATTCCCAGTGCCTACTGAAACTTTATTTCCCGCGGGAAATCTCGCAGCTGCGTGCCGCCTATCAGGACACCTTGGCTGTGTCCGCCGCCCCCAACGGACAATCCCCCGCCCGTGAAACTCTGCCGTCAAATTTCTCTGTTTCGGGTTCGAACGACGACACCGTTACCTCCTATTCTGCCAAGCAGATGCCGTTATCACAGGAATCGGTCCTGCTCGATTTGGTATCAGAGCTACATCGGCACAGCATCAAGTTCATCATCCTACGCGCGACCGATCCCATGGATACGCTCTTCCTTAGCCAATTTCTGCGTAGTGCCTATCCCATGGGCCGGATAGTAACGGTCGAAGCCGATTTGCTTTTTCGCCACGAAGCGAGTGATCCGCGGCTACACGGACTGCTTTCGCTGGCCACTTATTCGCCAGCACCCGTAGCGAACCATTACTTCGCCACCTATGAGAACGCTCATATCGAACGCGTCTTCCCCAGTTCGGCCGACGCCGGCACCTACAATGCGACCCGTTCCATCCTGACTGCCTGGGTGAATCGGGCCAGCTATGATAGCCCCGATTGCACACGGCTATCCAGATGTCGGCCCTTGCTAAGCAATGCTGATGGCTCAAAGGGACCATCGTTGTTTCAATACGGGTGGTTCTGGGAACGCTTCGGCGATCCTGCCTTTTCTTCCAAGCCTAGTGAGGATACCTCGTATAACGCTCCTCCGGTGCGATTGCTGGCCTTGGGCCGTGATGATTACTGGCCCCTAGCCAACCTTGGCCCTTACCCAGGGGAAGAATTTCTTACGATGTTGCCACGCGTCCCTAACCAGATGCAGGGCAGCGAGTTACGGCCGTTTCCCGTGCCCAGCTCTTGGCGTGTCGTGCAACTGGTCGGGATTCTTTTGGCGTGCTTCTTTTCCGGATGCGTATGGCGCGCGTCCCTGTTTGCACGCACGCAGGCCGTGGCCAAGTATGCGCCGGCCAGTACGGATGGGCGCCTGACAGCCATCCTCGTTTCAGGCTTGACCCAAATGCTCATACTGCTCATATTGTTGTGGCCGTCGGTGAAGAACGAAGAGGGGAACTCACTGCTAAATGTCCTGCTGGTACTGGCTACGGGCCTGGTTTTTGCTTGCACAACCGTCGATCTCGTAAATCGCACCTGCTTGGCATCACCCAAGGAACCGTGGCGACGTCGCAAAGGCTGGATTTCGGTCATTATTTTCGTGATTTTCACTGGCGTATTCCTGTACTCTGTTTATCTGCATCAGCCATTTGAGAGCAAAGCCTACACGGTGAGATTTTCCTCTCTTCGCACCATGCACCTCACCTCCGGCCTGTCGTTCATAATGCCCACCTTCTTCTTTCTTACAGTGTGGCTGTGGTGGGCGGACCATTCCATAGCAGGGCACGCGCTCCTAGACAAACGCCGGACACGGCTGCCGATGCAACTGAGTGACCCTGCGGTGCAGGGTATCAGCGAGCAGGCTCCCGGCCTGCAGCACAGCCTTCAGTCCAGTCCGATGTCTCGGCTGTGGTACGTCGCCGTGCTAGCCGCGGTGTTTTTCTTTTCCTGGTTGATGGGCGACCATGAACATCCCTTCATGACCTTGGAAAACCATTTCCTGAGCGGCGCCATGTGGTTTTTCTTCACCTTGGCGCTGGGCGGCATCATTGTGACCACCTTGCGCTTATGGACCGTCTGGGCCGGCGTTCGCAAGCTGCTGGTAGCGCTGGATTCGCTTCCTCTGCGTAACGGATTCAAAGCGATCAAGGGATTTTCCTGGGACCCAATCTGGCGATATGGGGCCGGCAATCAAGAAGATTTCCAGCGCATGTTCAATCGCGAGAAAGAGGCACTGGATTGCGCGATGAACACCTTTCCTCTGAAGGCTCCGAATCTCCGCAAAGATTGGGAGGACACTCGGGACTTGGTGCCGAGGGCCCGAGAGCCGCAGCTTCAGTCCGCTTCGCAGGAAGAAGCTGCTCTTCTTAAGCCCACTGAAGTAAGCTACGAGAAGACTAATACCAGTCGATTGCAGGGAGGTTCCTCACAAGCGCTTTCTTGGCTTTGCGTTCCTATAAATAAGGTTGCGGAATTTTTTGAGTGTTGGTGGGGCCGTCGTGAGGCCGAACGTACTCTCATCGTGCAGTTCAGCAAGTTTCAGGAGGACGTTGCCGACGTGACCGGCAAAGCGCTGGACCTGTTGAGCCAGAACTGGGCCCAGAAAAAAGAGGAACCAAAGCGCTCGTTCCGCTACCCTGCTCTAGAATCGGACCGGGACTTTTCGTTGCGTGCCTGGGAACACTGCGTGTGTATGGTTTATGTGAATTTCCTTCTTGGCATGCTGGTGAGGATTCGCACCTTGATTATGGCAATCGGCGGAATGTTCGTCCTTCTGATCCTTGGCGTTACACAGTACCCATTTGAACCCAAGTCGTACATTCAGGTGTTGTTGATAGGACTGCTCGCCTTCATCATCATAGTGGTGGGACTGGTGTTCGCGCAGGTGCACCGCGACGCAACCTTGAGCAATCTGACCGATACCAAACCGGGCGACTTGGGAGCCGACTTCTGGCTGCGCATGATCTCGTTCACCACCCTACCGCTGTTGACCCTGCTCGCCTCACAGTTCCCATCCATCAACCGCTTTTTCTACTCCTGGGTGCAGCCTGCATTGCAGGCTCTCAATCGGTAGCACCTTGCCGATGCTCGGTTGCCGTGCCGGGTGGCCTGGCAGAACAGCCAGTTCCATGTTAGCCCGCGTGAATCCCGATTAGTACCTGTAAGTTCCGAAAATTCTGAGCCGCCGCATTCCGGAAATTCTGAGCCATCCCGAAAAAAGAAGGTTAAACGGTAAAACTCTCTCTGGCCGTCTCCGCCTGCAGGCGGAGGGAGAGCCGGAGGAAGGAGGGATGCTCATTATGTTAGAGCGACACGAGGTCGGATGGCAACGAAAGCCTCGTTGCCATCAGTAGAAAGTTTGGTTGGCCTAGACTTTGAAGGCCGCGAGACTCGCGACCTTCACTGAAAATCGGCGGAACGCCTCATCCCGTTGGCATCCGTCTTCTGATCTTGCGTCGGGCAAGAATATATGATCCTTTCCCGATCATGGCAAATCGGTATACGCCCTGCAATAATACTGCTACAGCCATGACGCTTCTCCGCTCTTCCTGTTCATGGAAGGGCCTTAGGATCGTTTACGTGCCTGCTTTTCCTCCGGACAAGAATCGGATATAATTCTGGTTAAGACGATGATCCAAATTGAATCCACCAGAGCGCCGTTCACTTCGCCGCGACTTGCCTTTCAAGCGGTGACCGCCCTCGGTCGTGCTGATGCGATGGGGTTGTTGCCCGCAGACGAGCACATCCAAACGCTCGATCTAATTTCTTTCCGGAGAGCCGTTCGCCACATTCTCCGTGCCGGCATCGCCCGGAATATCCAGTTGGATCTCACCGATGCTTCTGGATCGAATTTGGAACGGACTCTGGAACATTTAAATCTCGCACTTGAGGAGTCGCCAGTGCCGGAATTCGAATGGAATCGCCTGGCGGAAGTGCTTGGGCTGGAACTCCTCGGTCGGCTCTTGGGCATCTCGGCAACCAGCATCCGTCGATACCGAGCGAATGCGCGAACCACTCCCGATGAGGTCGCGGAAAGATTGCATTTCTTAAGCCTTGTGGTCGGTGATCTCGCGGGTGCCTACAATGAAATCGGCATGCGCCAATGGTTCGAGCGCAAACGCTCTCAACTGGATGGCCGCACGCCGTCGGACTTTCTCAAAGGCCGGTGGAAACCCGCGCAGCCCGGCCCGCGACGGGTCCGGGATCTCGCTCGAGCGTTGGTTGCCTCGCCCGCCACATGATCGTCTATCGACAGGCTGACCCCCGCTTTCCGTTTCTTTGGGAGAGCAACGACCAGCCGCCCGCGCGCTGGCATGGTCCGGGCGAAGGACCGGTTCAGTACTTCGCGGATACACCAGACGGCGCCTGGGCGGAGTTTCTGCGCCATGAGGGCATAACGGCGGAGGCCGAACTTGTAAACGTGCGTCGTGCGTTGTGGGCAATTGAGTTACCCGATGACCTGACTGCAGAGGTCCCCCGAGTGGCTCAGGCGATTCTGACGGGGGGATTCGAGACGCATGAAGAGTGTCAGAAGGAGGCACGACGATTGCGCAATAACGGCGCAGCGGCTCTTCGTGCGCCGTGTGCGGCATTGCTTCCGGGGAGCGCCGGAGGATGGAAGGTAGGCGGAGGTTTGCAGCCCGCCCCTGCACGAGACGGAACTGTGGTCGCGGTTTTTGGCACCAGGCCGGACTTCGTAGGCTGGATGGCGGCGTTCGCGGCCCGTCCCCGTTCGGATCTACTAGCGCGCGTCCGGCATCTCTAAAACTGTGGCGCTGTTCAACGTCTCCCTCGACTCAGCTCAACGTATTTGTTTGACAAGGCCCCTTCATTGAACGATGGACTCCGCCGCAGACTTCCCAGGACGTTTGAGCCCTGAACCTTCAGAATCGCCGTCAAAACGGTAGGGGCACCCACGGCATTGACTCGATAAGAGTGAACGGGCTGTCAAGGGGTAGTTTTTTCCTAGACGCTGCGCGAGCACAGCGTGGCTCGCGGATGGGGTTGAGGACCAAGCATTTTGGTATCACGCGTTAATCACTCTGCCGTGAACAACTTTCCGCCGACCATCGATTCGAGGCGATCGCCCAACCGGCGCCGGTCCCTCAACCGCTGGTTAGCGGCTCGATCTGGTCGAAGCGCAGATTGCTGCTGCCCTGACCACGTCCGGTCTCGCGTGAGCGGCCGATCCAGATATGGGTCCGGCCGTTGAACCACCGTGTCCGCTGCCAGCTCCGTATCAGTAGCGTTCCGGAATACGGCACCTCTTCCTCGTTCACGTAATAAGGAGGAGGGACTTCGTTCAGGATGACCCCTTTCGCCTTGATTACATCCCTAGGCGGCGAGCCCAGTTTGGGCATAGCTGCGCGCTGGAACTGGATATCCTGCACGCTGCCCGGCTTGTGCACCGGCAGAAAGGGAATCCAGTTCTCCGGAACCGCTGTCCCCAGCACATAGCGAATGCTGGCCGTAGAACCAAGAATAGGCGGCGGTACGACGCCGGTCTTGTCGGCGGCATCATCACCGTTGATTCCTACGTCCGTTGCATCAGGGATGAAGTCCTCGATGGCCCAAACCATATTCGCCATCTCGTCACGCAGGAAATTCACCTGCTCGACCGGGTCGCTCTTGAGTGTCTGCGTCAGCGCCGCCGGCAGAAAGAACTGGCGATTGTAGCTGCCGACCTCATTCTTGTTGCTAAGGTTGAACATGCTCCAGTGCTGCCAGTTGTTTTCCTCGCCTTCATCGGCGGCACGCACCAGGGTGCGGTCGCCGAAGACATCGGTTATCACCAGGCCCTTGATCTCGCAGAGAGTATTCACCTGCATAGCGTATGGAATGACAAACCAGTCATTGCCGTAGATCAGGCCAAGTTCAGCAAATACCAGCAGCAGCTGGTCGGTGGTCCTCGCGTTCAGCATGCCGAAATTTACTTGCTGATCCTCCATCTCCCAGAAGCGCGGGCTGGGCATGCCTTTGAAGCTTGCCGCCACCGGCAGGAAGGAGACCGGATCCTCAAATTGTTTCACCGACGCAGGCTTATCAACGGAAATCGATTGGCCGTTCGGATCGAGCTCAAAGGAAAACCAGTCCAATCTTCCGCCGTGATGTCGGCTCGCATCCAGGATCATCTGGCCTTCCACCGACAGCGGGGCCGCGGCCGCAAATTCGTAGGTTAACCGCTGCGGATCCCACGCGTTATCGTTGGCTCCCTCCGGCTGGGCATACTGCCGCTGTAGCCACTGTTTGAGCTGGTCGGCGTAGTTGGCGATAGTAGGACGATCGCCAAGGTCAATACCGGCATCCGCGTTCAGAGTACCGTTGTTGATCGAATTCAGCAGTTGCTGGCCGTCAAAGTCGCGGCGCTTGGTTGCCGTGTAGAGGTTCAACCCGTCCACCTGCCCGCGGAAGTCGTCTTCGTGGCCCTGGGCGAAGGGAAACGCCGCCATGTACTTCGGCAGATAAGTAGTGCGCAGGGCAGGCGTGTGCAATTTCAGGAAGTAATGACTGATCTTGACCTTCAGGGCCTGTGTTAAGGGGACCGTCTCCCGTTCGACAATCGTCTCCAGCGGCATGTCGATGCTGTAGGAACGCCCGGGAGCGCCGCGCAGCGAGATACGATCGACGTGGGTCTGGGAAGTCAGCAGGCGCGCGTCGATGGCCGACCCGGCGTCCTCAGCTTCGAATTCACCCATCTGCCACTGGCGAGTCAGCATCCACATCGCATCCCGAATCTCGGCGCGCAGGCTGCGGGTAAAGTCTTCGGTGCGCGCCCGGGGCTCGAGCCGGTTGTAGGCTGTGATCGCAGGGTCGCGGTAGATGTTCAGAAACAGACTGGTGCCGCTCTTCTCGCTTGCCTGAAAGACGTTCTGCAACAGTGTCGGCATCTGGTCATCACCCCTTGAGAGCTGAAAGCGTTGCTACCTTCTCGGCTACGAATTGAATGTTGATCAGGTAGTCGAGCGAAATTCCGTTGCCGCTGGTGCTGAACTCGGAGATCGTCGCCGGCAAGAGTGTGCTGAATCCACCACCCATGCTATCGAGGATGTCGGGCTCCACCGCTCGCAACTTAGCCCGCTCAAGCGTGTCGAGCACGGTGGCAGCTAGATCGTCCCACTTCCAGTTTCCCGTAATCGTTGGGGTCACCGCGAGCAGGATCGCCGAGGGTGGCATACTGTTGGGCTGGTCGAAGTTGAAGGTGATTCCCGAGACCTCTTCCTTTTGCGGCAGCGTCTCGGTCCATTCGTCAATCAGCAGGCCGCTTTGAACTCCGGCGGGCTGAAAGCCCTGCGGCAGGCACTGCATCATGGCGATCGTGTCATGAACGATGCTAGTCCCTTCGGCAAACTCGATGCTCAGCCAGGTATCATTCGCTCGATACGGTAATTGTAGAGGGCGGCATGGCTGGGACTCTTGGTTGAATGTCTCGCCTAGCATCAGCACGGTGGCGAAGGTGTGCATGTTGGGCCGCACCAGGGAGACTCCGTGCAGCCACTCCTCGACAGGCAGGGGCACCTGCATGGTTGTCAATGCGTATTGCAGAAGCTGGTCACGGTCCGCGTCGGCGAGGGTGACGTCGGCAGGATCGCTCAGCGTGAACTGAGGCAGCAGGACAAAGTCCTCACCCAAGAACGCCCTCGCCATAGCCGTAAGCTGTGTCAATTGTTGCGGCGGCTTGGCGCCCGCGGCATTCACCTGCGCCAGGCTCTGATCGTAGGCGGTCTTCACCGTCTCATAACGGTCGTGAAGCGATTTGCTCTGAGTTAGCAGCGAATTCCGCTCGGTGTCGCCGAAGCCTGTCGATGAGAGCGGGAAAGCGTGGGGAACTCCTGCGGTCGCAATGTCCAGCAGCTTTTGTCGCAGCGTTTCGACTGCGCCTTCGGTCTTGAGCGTATCGGCGTCGGTCGCGGCTGTGTCCAGGCTGGAAAACAGGCCGTCAAACTCGGTGCGGATTCCTGCTACCCGCGACTTTAATTCGGCGATGTCGAGGTTGCCCGGATTGTCCGACGCCGTCGCTACCGTCTTCGATGCCGGCGCAAAATCCTGCGCTTGCAGCGGCCGCGCCCTTCCTGCCATCTCGCGTATCGCATCCGCAGAGGGCAGAATCTCGGCGAAGGACCGATCCGCCGCGCCGCCGCCGCTGTTGGCGAACTCGATCTGCACGATGGTCGTATCAGGCAGAGTCCGCTTTGTCGCAAAGGCGTGGCGCACTCGGCTCTCAACCTCTGAATAGCCAGTGGCGTCCACCTTCTTGCGGATGAGATACACGAAATCCAGTGCCTGTACGTTCAGATCGGCGAGCGAAACCACGCCCTGAATCGGATTGCCGCCGCCGTCCAGCAAGGGATTGCCGTTCGCATCCACAGCTCGGGCCCTGCTCTTGATAGTCGCAGGATCGCCGATCATCATGCCCGCCCAATTATTGAAGGCCGGTTCCGTCCGCGCGCGGCGGGTCATCGCAATTGCGGGCCACGGGTTGGCGGTCACGCCAGGGTCAAACTGCAACGTCACGCGATTGGTGAAACCCAGGTTGGTGCCACGTGACGAGTTGATCACGTCAACTTCCACCGGGAGATCGCCGCCCGATATTGCCTGCATCACCGCCGCCGCACGATCGAAGTTGCCCAGCGCCAGTTGGTACGCAGATTCTGCGGTCAGTACATCGCGCAACGCGTCGAGAGTGTTTTCCAGGTTACTCTTCTCGGTCTTGACAGCGGCAATCTGGGTGTCGTCGAGCACCGGCATGTTCGTGATGCCATAAGGAAAGTCGGCGGTGGTGTTGGCCAAGTCAAGGCCGTTGGTGACGGAGAAATCGTCAATTACCTCGGCGGACTCGGAGTCGAAGCCCTGCCGGGGAATCTTCGTTCGCTTAATGGGGAAGGCGGCGCGGAATACCGGCTTGAGTTGATCCAGAATTACCGGCGCCACTGGCCGCGTCGTCCAGTCATGCAGCCCACGCTCAAAGAGATAGCCCAGCAACACCTCGAGCGACTGGCCGTTGCGCACTCCTTCGATCAGGTCGCTGGCCTGGCGCACCCGATCCGAAGACAGGTTTACCGCCAACTTTTGACGGTCCGCCGGCGAGCTATGCGTCAGGTATCCGTTGCGCAGGATCGCCGCCGCGGTCGCATGGTTCAGCGACGGAGTGTGGACGTAACCGCCATTCTGTAAATCGAGATAGAGGTCGTTCCTGCCCTCGCGCAGGGGGGCCGGCAACACATCTTCTGCAATCTTTTGGCGCCTGCCTTGAGACGGCCGCACATTCTCCA
>Ga0306926_10007493_pt1 | contig 11829 bp, 5 predicted proteins | sample flu12Cox44000178_FD_203759 | JGI IMG/M metagenome (GOLD analysis project Ga0306926, IMG submission 203759) | Lab enrichment of tropical soil microbial communities from Luquillo Experimental Forest, Puerto Rico - flux8day.12C.oxic.44.000.178 (v2)... | ecosystem: Environmental > Terrestrial > Soil...
AGCACAGCAAGGAATGGAACCATGAAACGCGTTCTTGCAGCAATGTTAGCCGTCGTTTGTATCGTCGGCTCGACCCCCGTCTTTGCGCGCGGTGGTGGTCACGGATTTGCTCTTGGCGGCTACGCGCGCGCCACGACACGCTTAGCGCCGCCGACCCCGCAGGCGTCGGTAGCAAGCCGGATTCCAGCTCCACTCGCGTCACCCTCGCCGGCACCCACGATCAACGGGCCACTGTCACAGCCCGCATTCAGCGGCCTGACCGGAATAGGGGAATGACGCCGAGCTGCTCTTCCGGCATTTCAGCGGCACCACGTTTGCCCGCCGGCAGTGGCCGCTGACGCGCAGCGTGCGTCCGACGGGGCAACGGCGCACGACGCATTAGTTGTTGGGTTGAGTGATCCGCGTGGTCGGAGCGGATTGTTTTATCGAATTAAAACCCACATGGAGGCAGCGCCGTGAAAGAGTTCCTTCGATCGATGGCAACCCGGCGCTGGTTCCTCAAGACGAGCGGGGCGGCGACTCTGACGCTCGCCTCTTCGCCTTCAATGGCCCAACCGGCCGCGGAAACTCCCCCTTTACCGACCGAGCACCTCGATCTCACGATCAACGGGCGTCCTTATGCCCTCGATCTCGACCCGCGGACGACATTGCTCGATGCCTTGCGCGAGCATCTGGGGTTCACCGGTTCGAAGAAGGGCTGCGATCAGGGACAGTGCGGCGCCTGCACCATCATCGTCAACGGACAACGCATCAACAGCTGCCTGGCGCTTGCCGTGATGCACGACGGCGACGAGATCACCACCATCGAAGGGCTGGCGGAGGAGGGCGTTCTGCATCCGATGCAGGCCGCCTTCGTGCGGCATGATGGATTTCAATGCGGCTATTGCACCCCCGGCCAGATCTGCTCCGCCGTCGCGCTCCTCTCCGAGCACCGGGAAGGTTGGCCCAGCTACGCAACGGCGGATGTCGCGACCGCGCCGGCTTTAACCAATGCCGAAATCGCCGAGCGGATGAGCGGCAACATCTGTCGCTGCTCCGCCTATCCCAACATCGTCGCGGCCATCCGCGAGGTGGCCGGGGAGGGTAGCCAATGAATCCGTTCCGCTACGAACGGGCGAGCGACGTCGCCTCCGCCTGCGCATCGGCCGCGCGCCCTGCCGCAAAGTTCATCGCCGGCGGCACGAATCTCGTCGACCTCATGAAGCTGCAGATCGAAGCGCCGGCGCAGCTCGTCGACATCACCCGCCTGCCCCTCGACCGGATTGAAGAAACGGCGGATGGCGGCTTGCGCATTGGCGCGCTGGTCAGCAACAGCGCAGCTGCGGCCGACATCCGGGTGCGCCGGCGGTATCCGCTGTTGGCACAGGCGATTCTGGCCGGCGCATCCACCCAGCTTCGCAACAAGGCGACGACCGGCGGCAACCTGCTGCAACGCACGCGCTGTTCCTATTTCTATGACACGAGCAAGCCCTGCAACAAGCGCGTCCCTGGATCGGGTTGCGCGGCGCTCGAGGGTCTCAACCGGATGAATGCGGTGCTCGGCGTGAGCGATAACTGCATCGCCGCGCATCCTTCCGACATGGCGGTGGCGATGACCGCGCTCGAGGCGGTGGTCGAGACTATCGCCCCTAACGGTTCAACCCGCGCTATTCCCATCGATGAGCTTTACCGTCCGCCCGGCGACATGCCGCATATCGAAACGGTGCTTGAGGGGGGCGAACTGATCGCGTCGGTGCTGCTGCCGCCGCCTCCCGCCGGTCGCCAGATCTATCGCAAAGTTCGTGACCGTGCGTCCTTCGCGTTCGCGCTGGTTTCGGTCGCGGCGATCCTTGATCTCGAAGGCGAGCGGGTGCGCGCGGCACGCGTTGCATTCGGCGGCTTGTCCTACAAGCCGTGGCGGTCGGCCGAGGCAGAGGCTGCTCTCGTCGGCGCATCGGCAACCCGCGCGACGTTCGATGCCGCCGCTGCCGCCGCGCTCCAAAACGCGCGCGGCTATGGCCGCAACGATTTTAAGATCCCGCTCGCCCGCCGCACGCTGCGCGCCACGCTGACGCAAGCGGCCGGCCTCGCGTAAGGAGACCTCCCATGGCGCAAAGCGATCTCGCTGCTCCGATCGGCCGCCCGCTCGACCGCGTGGACGGTCCGCTGAAGGTGACCGGTCGAGCGAAGTACGCCTTCGAATATGCGGCGCAAGGCGAAGCCGCCTATGGTTTCATCGTGTCGGCGCCGATAGCCAAGGGTCGTGTCCTCGGCGTGGATGTGCGCGCTGCCGAACGCGCGCCCGGTGTGCTGCTCGTTTTGACGCAGGACAACGCGCCGCCGCAGACCCCGTGGGGTCCGCTCGACCTGCCTGACCGTTTCGCGCGTGCGGAGCCTGCGCTCGATACCGATCAAGTGCGCTTTTTCGGCTTCCCCGTCGCTTTCGTGGTTGCCGAAACTTTCGAGCAAGCTCGCGGCGCCGCCGCTTTGGTCCGGCTTCACTACGCTCCAGAGAGCGGCGAGTATGACCTGCACGCGGCAGCGCCGCAGGCGAAGAAACCCGACACCATCGATGGCGGCGGCCCCCCCGATACTGCTGTCGGCGATTTTGACTCCGCCTTCGCCGCCGCGCCCGTGAAGATCGACGCCGTTTATACAACGCCTTACCAGCACTCGGCTCCGATGGAGCCGCACGCGAGCATGGCGTTCTGGGAGGGCGAGGTGCTGACCGTGTGCACGGCGGCGCAGTTGACGACGAGCCCGCGCGAGGGACTGGCTCGAACGCTCAAGGTTCCCCCGGAGAACGTGCGCATCATCACGCGCTATATCGGCGGCGGATTCGGCAACAAGTTGCCGTACTATGTGGACGCGACACTTGCCGCGATCGGCGCGCGCATGCTGCGCCGGCCGGTGAAGGTCGCAATGACGCGCCCGCAGGTGTTTCAGATTACCACGCATCGCTCCGCGTCTGAGCAGCGCATCCGCATCGGCGCCGACCGCGAGGGCCGACTGACTGCCTATGGGCAGGACGCCCTTGTGCAGTCCGCGCGGTTCGACACGTTCACCGAACCCGTCTCGCTGGCGGCACGCAGCCTCTATGCCGCGCCCAACCGCCTAACCCGGCATCGCTATGCGCCGCTGGACTTGCCGCGCTCGGACTCGATGCGCGCGCCCGGCGACGCGATCGGGCTCTTGGCGCTCGAATGTGCGATGGACGAACTGGCCGAGACTCTTGCGCTCGATCCCATCGAGTTGCGCCTGCGCAACGACACTCAGATCGAGCCGGAGCAGCACAAACCGTTTTCCTCACGCCACCTCGCTGAAGCGCTGCGCGAAGGCGCCGCCCGCTTCGGTTGGGATAAACGCGTCGCCAAACCGGCGAGCGTGCGTGACGGGCCCTGGCTCGTGGGTATGGGTGTCGCCTCCGCTATCCGCGGCGACCTGTTGAAGCACGCGAGCGCACGCGCGCGTCTGGAGAGCGATGGCCGATTGATCGTGGAGTTGGCGATGACCGACATCGGCACCGGCACCTACACGATCCTGACGCAGATCGCCGCCGAGACGATGGAGTTGCCGGTCGATCACGTCACCGTTCGCCTCGGCGACACGAATTTTCCACCGACCGACGGGTCGGGCGGCTCCTGGGGGGCGGCGACCTCTGGTGCGGCGGTGCTTGCGGCCTGCCGCAAGCTCAAGGCCGGGCTCGCCTCCGGCATCACCGAAGCGGAGGGATCGGTCACCCCGGCCGAGCTCGACAACAGCTACGCCCATGACGCCTTCGGCGCGCATTTCGCCGAAGTCGGCGTGCACCGGGATACAGGCGAGGTTCGCGTGCGGCGCATGCTCGGCGTGTTCGCGGCCGGCCGCATTCTCAACGCCAAGACCGCGCGCTCGCAGATGATCGGCGGCATGATCTGGGGCATCGGCTCGGCGCTGATGGAGGGAAATCAGGTGGACCTGCGCTACGGCTCGTTCATCAACCAGGATTTGGCGAGCTACCACGTCGCGGTAAACGCCGATATCGGCGCAATCGAGGCCGTTCTTCTCGAGGAGGTGGACCCGCACGGCAGCCCCCTCGGCAGCAAGGGCTTGGGCGAGCTCGGCATCTGCGGGGCAGGAGCGGCGGTGATCAACGCCATTCATAACGCGACTGGCGCGCGCATCCGCGATTTCCCCGCCACGCCGGACAAGCTGCTTCTCGCGCTGGAGGCGCTGGACGACTAGCTTGGATGCCGCATCGAAGCGCTCGTCGAGCAGGGAGAGCGGTAGGAAGGGTGTGAAAGTTTGCCCGGTTGTTCGATGATGCCCACAAGCGCAGGTTCGGGCTGGTGGTTTTTTGGGCTCTGGACCGTTTAACCCGGGAACGAATGGCCCCACTATCGCTTACCTACAACGGCTGGCGTCCTATGGGTGCATTTCCATTCCTGTACCGAAGCCCATCTGAGCACCGATAATGAACTTGTGCGCGACCTCTTGCTGGCAGTGCTTTCGAGTTTAGCTCGGCAAGAATTAAACGAATATCGGAGAGGGTTAAGAGTGGGATGGGTCGTGCAGCAGCCCAAGGCAAGCATACGGGCCGACCACCGTTAGGGTAGGCAGCAACGGGTGGATAACTGTGTCTACAGCACAGAGAGATGATGAGACCGGCGAAGGCCCAGTCAGTCCCCGACATCGCGACCTACACATACAAAAACAGACAGGCCCCCTGTCGTTCCCCAGCACCAAGTCCAGGCTCAGCGTCTCAGTGTCCAAGTAAATGGACAACGCCTCCGAGTGCAAAGCTAGGCGTAGATCCGACAACGTAAGCCGTCGCTATTAGCATTACCGTAAAAACGCGCTTCATGATTACAACTCCTCCATTCGGATGACGCTAGTCACACTCGATCCATCACGGGATGTTGCAGCAAAATAGCTCAACTGGGAGCAAGAATGAATAAGTCGCGCGCGTTCGAGGTTTTGGGGACATGAGCCGTTCGCAATAACAGTTGAGCCGGGTCTGCGCGTCGGTAGCCTGCTCGCCCTTCACTCCCTGGACGACGAGCGCTGGCTGTGGCGGTGCGAGTGCGGTCGTGAGAGGGCCTTCCTCGTCGAAGAAGGTTGCGGCGCGGTAGAGATTTGGGCTGAAGCAGATCGGGTCGCGACGATTGGACCGTGGTGGGATGTTGGCCCAAGCGCCCTTCTGAGCCGCAAGGGGTCTGATCCAATCCGCATCATAGCCACGGTCAGCGAGTAGCATTGTTCCAAACTTCAAGCGAGATAGAAGCTTGCCTGCGAGCCTGTTGTCGTGCGCCTCACCAGCCGTTAGCGCGAGCCGGACTGGCAGGCCATTGGTATCCAGCACCGCGTGAATCTTGCTGGTCAACCCGCCGCGTGACCGTCCCATGGACTGCCTTCTATTCCGAGTGACGCAGGCACCGTGCTGATGCACGCGGACAATAGACGTATCGATCATCTGCACGGCAGCGTCATGGGCGACAGCCAGCGCGTTCATGATCTTGGTCCAGACACCGGCACGTCGCCAGCGAACGAAGCGATTGTAGCAAGTGGTGTATGGTCCGAACTCCTGCGGCAGATCGCGCCATGGCGCCCCAGATCGCAACACCCAGAAGATGCCATTGAGGACACGACGGTCATTCACCCGTGGCACGCCGCGCGGCTTATTCGGCAGCATCGGCTTGATGGCGGTCCATTCCTCGTCGGTGAGTTCGTAACGCATGATTCGGCCCCTTCAGTCAGAGGCTTGAATCACGGCTCGGCAGTCGGCCTCACATGCCAGGCCAAGGGTCGCTCTGGTCGCGATGCACCCGAAAGCAGACCTATGATGCTCACGTTGAATTTTGTCGTTCATGACCCCTGAGCCGACATGAGCCGGATCGCAATCCCGCAGCGCAGCGCTGTCCTGGCGCGCGGCGAGGTGTTATTCTTTTGGTTGGAAGCTAGGGACGCGAGCAGGAGGAATCCTCATCCTGAGCGTGCCTTAAACCGGCCAAGCTGTCGGCCACGCTGGTCACGATTGCTGGCGCCTATGGTAGTGTAGAACCTTGTCGGCCGATGAGGAACGGCGGCCCGTGACGAGGAGTCTGATAGGTGAACCCATCCTCCTGGTTTGGCGCTGATGGGGGGCATGGCATTAAAGAAGTGTTGTGGGCGGACGACGAACGTGTCGTCTACAGGACAGCGCGCGGCGTTGATGGCGACCGGCCTGTTCTAGCCGTGCTTCCCGCCGCAGAGCACCCGACGCCTGACAACCTCAACTGTCTCACCCACGAGTATGGGCTGAGGGACGACCTTAGTGATGCGTGGGCGGCGCGACCGCTGGAACTCGTGCGCGAACACGGGCAAGTCATACTCGTGCTTAAGGATCCAGGTGGTGAGCCGCTCGACCGCCTTATCGGCCAACCCATGGAGACGGGAAGATTCCTGCGCCTCGCCGTCGCTCTATCGGTCACGCTCGGCTGGGTGCACCAGCGTAGTCTCATCCATAAGAACATCAAGCCGGCCAATGTGCTCGTCAATTCGGCGACCGGGCAGGTCTGGCTGACAGGCTTTGGTATTGCCTCGCGCCTTCCGCGCGAGCGTCAGTCACCGGAGCCTCCCGAGTTCATCGCGGGAACGCTCGCGTACATGGCGCCGGAGCAGACGGGACGAATGAATCGTTCGATCGATTCCCGGAGCGACCTCTATTCCCTCGGGGTCACCCTTTACGAAATGCTCACCGGCACTCTGCCCTTTATCGCCTCTGATCCGATGGAATGGGTTCACTGCCATATTGCGAGGCAGCCCGCGCCGCCAGTAGAGCGGTTGAGAGACTTGCCGGCACCTGTCTCGGCCCTCATCTGTAAGCTGCTCTGCAAGACGGCCGAGGCACGCTATCAGACGGCGGCCGGCGTCGAGAGTGATCTTCGCCGCTGCCTTGCGCAATGGGAACGACAGCGCCGCATTGAGGAGTTTCCGCTCGGCGAGAATGACACGTCAGACCTGCTGCGGATCCCCGAGAAATTGTATGGACGAGCACGCGAGATCGACACCTTGCTCGCCGCTTTCGATCGGGTCGCGGCAGATGGCGCGCCGGAATTGATGGTAATTTCCGGATATTCTGGGATCGGAAAATCGTCCGTTGTTAACGAGCTCCATAAGGTGCTGGTTCGACCACGCGGCCTCTTTGCAACGGGCAAATTTGACCAGTACAAGCGCGACATTCCTTACGCCACATTGGCGCAAGCATTTCGGAACCTGGTCCGGCGGCTGTTGGGTCAGAGTGAGGCCGAGCTCCAGCGTTGGCGCGAGGATTTTCAGCAAGCTTTGGACCCGAATGGGTCGCTCATTGTCGACCTCGTCCCTGAATTGAAATTCATCATCGGCGCGCAGCCGCCGGTGCCGGATCTTCCCCCACAGGACGCTCAGAATCGGTTTCAGCTGATATTCCGGCGCTTCATCAACGTATTCGCACGGCCGGAACACCCTCTGGCCCTGTTCCTCGACGATTTGCAATGGATAGATGCGGCAACGCTCGACCTCCTCGAGCATCTGCTAACGCAGTCGGAAGTGCGGCACCTGCTGCTGGTCGGCGCCTACCGGGACAACGAGCTCAGTCCCTCTCACCCGCTTCTGCGGACGTTGGGCGCGATCCGCAAAGCCGGAGCGCGGGTCGAGGAGATGGTCCTGGCGCCTCTCGTCCTCGACGATACCAGTCAGCTCGTCGCCGATGCCATGCATTGCGAGGTGGATCGTGTGCGGCCCTTGGCGCAACTGGTGCAGGAGAAGAGCGGCGGAAATCCGTTTTTTGCGATCCAATTCTTCACGGCGCTGGCCGAGGAGGGGCTGCTCGCGTTCGACGCAGCCACGCCGGCTTGGCAATGGAACATGGATCGCATCCGGGCCAAGAGTTACACCGACAACGTTGTGGATCTCATGGCCGGGAAGCTAAAGCGATTCTCGGCCACGACCCAGGAAGCCCTGAAACACCTCGCCTGCCTGGGCAATGTCGCGCCGATCGCCACCTTGGCCCTGGTCCACGAGACAACAGAGGAGGCGACACACGCGGCCCTCTCGGAAGCCGTCCACGCCGGGCTCGTCTTTCGCGAGGACGGCGCGTACAGGTTCCTGCACGACCGCATCCAGCAGGCGGCCTATTCGCTGATTGCCGACGAGCAACGTGCCGACGTCCACTTGCGCATCGGCCGTGCGCTGCTGGCGAGCATGACGGCGGACGAGCTCAGCGAGCATCTATTCGATGTGGCGAACCAATTCAATCGCGGCGTCGCACGGCTGGTCGACCGAGGCGAGAAACCGCAAGTGGCGGCGATCGACCTACGTGCCGGGCGAAAGGCCAAAGCGTCTGCGGCCTTTGAATCGGCATGCCTATATCTTGCGTCGGGCATGGCGATGTTGGACGAAAGAGACTGGAGCAGCCAGTATGAATTAATGTTCAGCCTGCGGCTCGAACGTGCGGAGTGTGAGTTTCTGACCGGTAACTTCGACACAGCCGAGCAACTGATTGTGGAGTTGCTCCAGCACGGGGCGTCGAAAGTCGACCAGGCCGCCGTCTACCACCTGAAGGTCCTGCTCCACACCGTGAAGTCGGAGAACGCGCAAGCCGTGGCCAGCGCGCTCACCTGCCTGCGCCTGTTCGGCATTGACATCCCGGCACATCCGACCTGGGAACAGGTCCAGGCTGAATATGAGGCGGTCTGGCAAATCCTCAATGGCCGCCCGATCGAGAGCCTGATCGATCTGCCGCTGATGACCGATCCCGAGCAGCAGGCCGCGATGCAGGTGCTCTCGACTCTGCTGGGCACCGCTTACTTTACCGAGCTTCACTTATTTTGCCTGCTCGTATGCCGCATGGTGAATGTCAGCGCGCAGTACGGGGTGTGTGGGGCATCCGCGCACGCCTGCGGCTATTGGGGGATAGTGCTCGGGCCGGTGTTTCACCGTTATCGGGAGGGGTATCATTCCGCCAAGCTTGCCTGTGACCTTGTCAAGAAACATGGCTTCATCGCCTACCGGGCGAAGGCCTTCCGTTCGATGGGGATCGCTGCTCTCTGGACACAGCCGATCACGACCGCGCTCGATTTCAATCGGGCGGCCTTTCGCGCCGCAAGCGAAACAGGGGATCTGACCTACGCCTGCTACAGCGTGGACCGATCCGTCTTAATCCTTCTCCTGCGGAACGACCCGCTCGACGCGGTGTGGCGCGAGTCGGAGGAGGGCTTGGACTTCGTCCGGAAGGCCGGGTACGGCGGCGTCGCGGACAACATAGTGAGCCAGCAACGCTTCATCGTGACCATGCAGGGCCGGACCGCGACCTTCCCGCCCTTCAGCGATGCGCAGTTCGACGAGGCGGCATTCGAGGCCGAACTGACGGCAAATCGGACGGCCATGATGGCCTGCTTTTACTGGATCATGAAACTGAAGACGCAGTTCCTGGCAGGGGACTACGCCAAGGCGCTTGCTGCAGCCGACAAGGCTAAAGCGCTGCTTTGGATCTCAACCGCGCATATCCAGTTACTTGACTACTTTTACTACACTGCGCTGACGGTGGCGGCGGTTTACGAGAAGGGTACCGCCGACGAGCAGAACAGGTGGCGCGAGCTCCTGACGGCGCACGGGGAGCAACTGCGCGAGTGGGCGGAAAATTGTCCACCGACCTTCGGGGACAAGCACGCGCTGGTATTGGCCGAGATCGCCCGCCTCGAAGGGCGAGACGCCGATGCGATGCGTCTGTACGAGCGGGCTATTCTATTGGCTCGTGAAAACGGTTTCGTTCAGAACGAGGGCACGGCCCAGGAGGTGGCAGCGCGGTTCTACGCGGCGCACGGCGCTGAATCGATGGCGCACGCTTGTCTGCGGAGCGCGCGGCACTGTTATCTCCGCTGGGGTGCGGACGGCAAAGTCAGGCAGCTCGATCGGCTCTATCCGCGTTTGGCCGCCACGGAGGGCCACCGTCCCACGGATACAATCGGCTCCCCAGCCCAGCAGCTCGATCTTACGAGCGTCGTCAAAGCCTCTCAGGCGTTGTCCAGTGAGATCGTCCTCCCCAGGCTGGTCGAGCGACTGATGACGATCGCGCTCGAGAACGCCGGCGCGGATCGCGGCCTTCTGATACTGCCGGCGGAGGATGACCATTTGATTCAGGCACAGGCTCAGGGCAGCGGCGATAAGGTGGAAGTCGTCCTGTGCCAACAGGCAATCACCGGGCTCGCCTGTCCCGAATCCCTTGTCCGCTATGTCATTCGCACGCACGAAAGCGTGATTCTCGACGATACCTCCAGGCCCAACCTCTTTTTCGAGGACTATTATCTGCGCGGCCGCAAGGCTATGTCGATCCTCTGCGTCCCGCTACTCAAACAAGGTCGATTAACCGGGGTGCTGTACCTCGAAAACACGTTGGCCTCGTACGCGTTCACCCCGAATCGAGTCGCGGTCCTCGAGCTGCTCGCGGCGCAAGCGGCGATCTCGCTGGAGAACACGCGTCTCTACGGCGATCTGCAAGAGCGTGAGGCGAAGATCCGGCGGCTGATCGATGCCAATATCGTCGGGATCTCGGTCTGGGATTTTGAAGGCCGCATTATTGAGGCGAACGAAGCCTTTCTTGAGATCGTGGGATACAGCCGCGACGATCTCGTTTCGGATCGCGTGCACTGGACAGCCTTGACGCCCAGCGAATGGAGCGACGCCGTCCGACGTTCCCGGGAGGAGCTCCTGGCGACGGGAAGCTGCAAACCATATGAAAAGGAGTACTTTCGCAAAGACGGCACGCGTGTGCCTGTTCTTATCGGCGCGGCGACCTTCGGCGAACGCCGGGACCAGGGCGTCGCCTTCGTGCTCGATTTGACTGAACGCAAGCAGGTGGAGGAAAACCTCCGCGCGAGCGAGCGGCGGTACCGCGAAGCGCAGATGGCGCTCGCGCACGCCAATCGGGTCACGACGATGGGGCAGTTGACGGCCTCGATTGCGCATGAAGTCAACCAGCCGATCGCCGCGGCGGTCACCAATGCCCATGCCGCTTTGCGCTGGCTCGGCGGCCACCCCCCTGCTCTGCAGGAGGTCCGGCAGTCCCTCGATGCCATCATCAAGGACGGCAATCGAGCCGGCGACGTCATCGGCCGCATACGCGCCCTCATCAAGAAGGCGCCGCCACGGCATGATCAGGTGGACATCAACGAAGCGATCCTGGAGGTCATCGAGGTGACGCGGAGCGAACTGCTGCGGAATGGCATCTCGCTGCAGACAAAACTCGCCAAGAACTTGCCGCTCATTCGAGGCGATCGCATCGAACTGCAACAAGTAATCCTCAACTTGATCATGAACGCCGTTGAAGCGATGAGCGAGACCGGCAACGGGGCGCGCGAGGCGTCGCGCAACTTGCTGATCAGCACTGCGGAGGATGAATCGAGCGGCGTCCTCGTGGTTGTGCAAGATTCGGGCCCGGGACTAAGCCCGGAGAATCTCGAGCGCCTGTTTGACCCTTTCTACACAACCAAGCCCGGCGGCATGGGCATGGGACTATCGATCTGCCGTTCGATCATCGAGGCCCACGAGGGACGATTGTGGGCGTCAGCGAATGAACCTCGGGGTGCCGTCTTTCAGTTCACCCTGGCCAGATAACCTGGTGCTCGAGCAGAACGTCCCTGCGGTCAGGAATCGCAGTGGCCGCCCAGTGGATCGGGTTCACCCAGGAGTACTCGGCAGCGGAGGTCGTAAGCGTGATGTTCAACCGGAGTTGAGCGATCGGCGATCCCGACTTTGCAGTAAGAACGCCATCTGCGAAGACGCGATCTTCTTGCCGTCCTCGGTCGTAATTTCGGCGTGGAAGTGACGTTGGAGACGTCCGTCAGCACGCATGTT
>Ga0306926_10007496_pt1 | contig 11828 bp, 9 predicted proteins | sample flu12Cox44000178_FD_203759 | JGI IMG/M metagenome (GOLD analysis project Ga0306926, IMG submission 203759) | Lab enrichment of tropical soil microbial communities from Luquillo Experimental Forest, Puerto Rico - flux8day.12C.oxic.44.000.178 (v2)... | ecosystem: Environmental > Terrestrial > Soil...
TTGTCAAATTGTCGTGTCAATCCCCAAGCCCCGCGATAAAGAGGCTTTGTACACGATCTCCGGCCGATGGCAGAACCGAATCTTGCAGGGGTTCGCGGATTAAATTTGCCAATTCAGTATTATGTCACCGCTGGCCAGGCGATCCTGACGGCGCGGCAAAAATCACGATCCAACACCGCGCTCGATCCCAGCGCGACGTTTTGTCTCAATTTGCCGATCAGCTTGCAACGCGAAGGGCGACCTTGCTCTCGGCAAGCTGTGTCAGCTTCTTGTCGGCAGCCTTTTCCTCATCGAGCGTCTTCTGCCGCCGCAATCGTTACGTCCGAGCTGCTTTGCCGAGGCGATCAAAATGCGGTAGCGCGCGATCTCGCAGTGCTCGGCGGCCTGCGCGGCATCGATCGATGCAGCATCCAGCACGATGAAGGACAGGCGATGCTCGCGCACGGAAATTGGGTTTCGGGCTCGAACGTCGAGCTTCCCGAAATGTGTACGAACTGTGACGCCGGGGCGGTGGGGAATGACGCTGTCCTTGTCAAGGATTGCACAACGGAACGTTTTTGCCCTATGGGTCTTCGTATCAGGTCGGTCAGCCTTGGTTGCGACGATCGCTGCAAGTGGCTCGCAACTCTGTTGCCGCCCTGCCGGGAGGAAGAATGTATCGACTGTTGGCCGCGCTGGGGCGCGGCTTGAAGCACAGGATCGGCTGGAAACAACTCGGTATCGCCGCAAGCCTGATCATCATCGCCTTTGCAATCACGACGCTGGTCCGTACCCTGAAGGGAGTCGATACCGGTGTCTTGCTGGTGGCGCTGACCGAGATCGCGCCGCATCGCATCGCGCTCGCCGCGCTGTGCGTGGTTGGCGCCTTCTGCACGCTGACCTTCTACGATTTCTTCGCGCTCCGAACGATCGGCAGGAAACACGTACCTTACCGGATCGCCGCACTGTCCAGCTTCACGAGCTACACGATCGGCCACAATATCGGCGCCACCGTCTTCACCGGCGGTGCCATCCGTTTCCGCATCTATTCGGAGTACGGCCTGAGCGCCGTCGATGTCGCCAAGATCTGCTTTCTCTCCGGCCTGACATTCTGGCTCGGCAACACCTTCGTGCTTGGCATCGGCATGGCCTGGCATCCCGGTGCGGCATCGGCCATGGACCAACTCCCGTCCGCGATCAACCGGCTGGCCGCGTTGGGGGTGCTCGGTGCCATCCTCGCCTACTTTGTCTGGCTCAGCCTCGGCGAGGAGCGGCGCGAACTCGGTCAAAACGGCTGGAAGATGAAACTGCCTTCGGCACCGCTTACCCTGGTGCAGATCTTGATCGGTGTGCTCGATCTCGGCTTCTGCGCGATGGCCATGTACCTGCTGATGCCGGCCGATCCCGGCATCGATTTCATGCCGCTGGCTGTGGTGTTCATCCTGGCGACTTTGCTCGGCTTCGCCAGTCACGCGCCAGGCTCGATCGGCGTCTTCGATGCGGCGATGCTGGTTGCTCTTCCTCAATTCGGCAGGGAGCAGTTGCTGGCAACGCTGGTGGTGTTTCGCATCCTTTACTTCCTGATCCCCTTCGGTATCGCGATCTCGATCATGGGCAGCCGCGAAATCTGGCTCAACGTGGTGGTGCCCTGGCGGAAACGCCGCAAACTGAACGAGGGTTCGATCGCCGCCGCTTCGGCCGAGGAGCCTGAGGTTGCGGAGGCCAAGACGCTGCGGTTCGAGCGCCGCTCGCGCGTGCGCTCCCGCTGATAGGCGACGCCGATCAGCTCATTGTTTTGCGGGCGCGGCGGATTTCCTGGCGCCGGCGGGCGACTTCGCCGCTGGAGCTTGTGGAGCTTGCAGGTATTTGGCGATGATGGCCGGATCGAGGGAAGCGAGCTCGCTGTCCGGCAGACGATGCCAGACTTCGTCTTTGCCCAATAACGGCGTCAGCACATAACCACGCAGCGTGAGATCCTTGCCGTCGGGGCTGACGGTCATCTTCGCTCGCCAGATTTCGCCGTCGCGCGGATCGAGGATGTTGCCGCCTTCATACTCCAGGCCATTGCGTTTCATGTTCCGGATGAAGGAGATTCCGAGCACCGGCGCGTTCTTGCGGTCGTCGGTGCATTTTGAACAGACATCATGTTCGATTTCGCCTGGCCTTGGAAAAGTCTTGGCGATTACCCCCTCGAAGAAGCCGTCGCGGTGGTCGACGAAGAGAACCCACACCACAGGCTTGCCGTCCTCGATCTTCTGCCAGAGTCCGGCAGCCGTGGGCTCGGCCGCTTGCCCTGGAATTGCGGTCGCGAACAACATCGCAACGGAGGCGAGAAACGAAAGTGTCGGCCGCAAACCGGATACGAGATTCCACATTGCCATCACCTGATCAGCGCGTCGAAGCATCGGCAGATTACGGCCATTTCGAACAGCCTTCCAGTACCCGTGGCGTCGCATCCGGCGCGCTTTTTTCCAGGACCTGATCCGGCGTCGTCGCAATCAAAAACGGGGCGACGGAAGGGCCGTCCAGGGCACCTTTGGCCGCTTCACGTTCCGCCAGTCTAGTTGACGCCCAGCTTCTTCTGCAGACTGGAAGATGACGTCGTGTACTGGAAAACAAGACGCTTGTCCGGATAGACGTAACGGTGCGCCTTCTGCGCCATCAACGCGCCTTCGTGGAAACCGCACAGGATCAGCTTGAGCTTGCCGGGATAGGTGTTGATGTCGCCGATTGCGAAGATCCCCGGCACGCTGGTTTCAAAGGCCGAGGTCTCGACCGGGATCAGATTGTTCTCAAGCGCTATGCCCCAGTTCGCAACCGGCCCCAGTTTCATGGTCAGGCCGAAGAACGGCAGCATCGTATCGCAGGCAACCCTGGAGACCGCATTGTCGTTGCCTTTCACCTGCGCGCCCGTGAGCTTGCCAGCCTCGCCTTCGAGCGCGGTGACCTGTCCGATCTTCAGATCCAGCTTGCCGGCAGCCACCAACGCTCGCATCTGCTCGACGCTGTGAGGGGCGGCGCGGAAGTCGTCGCGGCGGTGCAGGAGCGTGACCCGTTTGGCGATGGGGTGCAGATTGAGCGTCCAGTCCAGCGCGGAATCGCCGCCGCCGATGATCAGTATATCCTTGTCGCGGAACTGCTCCATCTTGCGAACGGCGTAGAACACCGAACTGCCTTCATAGGCCTCGATGCCCGGCACCGGCGGACGCTTGGGCTGGAACGAACCGCCGCCGGCCGAAATCACAATGACCTTGCACTCGAAAACCTTGCCGGCATCGGTGGTGACACGGAAGGCGGGGTCGCCGATCTTCTCGATCTTCTCCACCATTTCATTGAGATGGAAAGACGGCTTGAACGGCTTGATCTGCTCCATCAAGACGTCGGTGAGGCCTTGCCCTGTGACGTAGGGAATACCCGGGATGTCGTAGATCGGCTTTTCCGGATAGAGTTCGGCGCATTGGCCGCCGATCTTGTCGAGAATGTCGACCAGGTGCGCCTTCATGTCGAGCAGGCCCAATTCGAAGACGGCGAACAGCCCGCACGGGCCCGCGCCGATGATCAATACGTCGGTTTTGGTCGCTTCGCTCATATCGTTTTCTTTTCGGTTGGACGGGACCGGTAAGCCCCTTTCCGCTCGGGCCTGTCTATCCAACACGGAACATGGAGGGAAGCCCATATTATGCGGTAACCGCGAGAGCGGCCCCTTGCGGGCGTTCGACAACTGCGCTGTAAGGGCGCAAATCTCGGAGAACGTGCCCGTGAACGCCCCTTCCCGCCTCGATGCAACGCCACGCCTGGAGGATTTTCCCTACCGGCTCACCGACAATGTGCGCTTTGCCGATCTCGATCCCAATCAGCACGTCAATAACGCGGTTTATGCGACCTATTTCGAGACCGGCCGTGTGACGCTGATGAAGGATCGCAGCTATCGTCTGACGCCCGATGGCCTCGCCTGGATACTGGCGCGGCTCGACATCCACTTCCGCGCCGAGTTGCGCTGGCCCGGCGCGATCGAGATGGGCCTTGGCGTCTCGAAATTCGGCCGAACTTCCGTCACCTTCGATCAGGTGGTGTTCTCTGAGGGCCGGTGCGTGGCCTCGGCCCAAACCGTCACCGTGCTGTTGGACGAAATCTCGCGCAAGCCGACGCCGCTCACGCCGGAAATCATCGCCAGTTTCCGGCCCTGGCTTCGCCGCGGAACGGAACTCCCGATCCCGGATTGAATACGCCCTCAGGGCAAATGAAAATGAAGCTGATGCCCTTCATCGCCTTTCGGCGCATCGAAAGCGCGCGGTGCCGACCTCGTCGCGGCCCGAAGCTGATTTCGCTGCTCAGGCCTGGCGCTCCGGCGTCGAGACCAAAAGACCATCCAGTTCATCGCTCACCTTGATCTGACACGACAGCCGCGAATTCGGCCGCACGTCGAAACCGAAGTCCAGCATGTCCTCTTCCATCGGCGACGGGGGTCCGACTTTCTCGCGCCAGGCCTCATCGACATAGACATGACAGGTTGCGCAAGCACAGGCGCCGCCGCACTCGGCCTCGATGCCCGGAATCGCATTGCGGATCGCCCCTTCCATGACGGTGGCACCGCTCTCGACTTCGACGGTGCGGGTCTCGCCGGTATGGTCGACGTAGTGGATCTTGGCCATGGTCGCGCGTGCTCGAGGATAAGGAGGTCCGGAATAGGGTCCGGGCAGTCCTATAACGGGTCAATCCGCTCCGCGCTAGTGTGGTGGATTTGGCATGCGCTTCAGTCCGCCCCCGGTGGGAAGCGAATTGGATCGCTGGAACGAACGGTGGACCTTGAGGGAGCTGCTTTCCCCTTGCCGTGGGCCGCTTCTCCGATCAGGACCGCTGCAGGATCGCCTCGATCGCCGTGCGCGCCTCTGTCACGGCTTCGTTGAGGCCAAGCAAGGCCTCCGCGGGGTCAGCTCCTTGCCGAAGCAGAACCTCGAGATGGCCAGCGGCATCGGCAACCGCGAACGCGCCGATCGCTCGCGCTGACCCTTTCAGCGTGTGCACCAGCGCGCCGGCGTCCGAAGGCAACCTGGCAAGCGCAGCGGCAAGACCGACAGCCTGCGCCGAAAACATCGCCAGCACCTCGCGCTCGAGGCTGGCATTGCCGAGCGTCATGCGTTGGAGATGCGCGATGTCGATTGGACCGTCATCGGGAACAAGCGGCGGCGAAGGCATCCAGTCAATCCGGTCCAGATGAAGCGACAAGGCGGCAATCCACAATTTTCCTCGATCGTCCGATCCGGTGGCCGAGGTTCTCGCAAACCAACCACGGAACGGGTTAACGGGCCGTTCGGTGGCCGCCGCCGCAAGTTCGCCTTTTTTCGGGTGAAAAGTCGCCTCAATTAGCCATCCACGGGCAAAAATTTCGTGTTTTCGTAAGGCCTTACCGTGGAACCCTGTTAACGATGATTAAGATTGTATTAAATGTGACCATTTCATTCATACCGCCTAACCAATAGGATGCTCGCGGGACCCAGTGGACAAGCCGATCTGAATGGACGCGCTTTGGCGCCGCACGGGTTATGACGTCTGTCTGGGGACTTGCGGGGGGAATTCGCGCAAGACCTTTTCGGTATGCGTGAAAAGTAAAGCGAGGGGGCTCAAGCTGACATGGCGAACAATCCCAAGAAGGTCAAAGACCCGACCGAGGTAGCGCTTTCTGCGATTCAGGAAGCCTTGAACATCAGTGAATCCTCCGACAGCAACAGGGGCGCGGTGCGCAACGATGCCGCGCCGGCAAGTCCGTCCGCTTCGCCAAGCTTTGACGAACCTTCTTTCGATACAAGGCCGGGCGCCGAGCGAGCGGCGTTCGAGTCGATCGATGAACCGCGCACCATCCGTCGCGCCGCCAATGACGATCGCGAAACCATCGGCCAGATTCTGCAGGCCATTCAGAAGGGCCGCCCTGCCCGCAACGCTTACACGGTGGCGTCGCTTTTTGCCGGCGTCTGGATTCTCGGCGCCATCGTTCTGACCGTCGGTTTCCTGCCCGCGTTGAAGGCTGCGATCGGCCAGGGCGGCGGCATGCTTGCACTGGCGGGGCTCGCCGCCATCTTCATCGCGCCGGTTTTGCTGTTCTATTTGATGGCGAACCTTTCCTGGCGCGGCCAGGAATTGCAGATGATCGCGCAATCGATGGCGCAGGTTGCGATCCGCTTCTCCGAGCCGGAAGGCGCGGCGGCCGACTCGATGGTGACGGTCGGCCAGGCAATCCGCCGCGAAGTCGCGGCGATGGGCGACGGCGTCGAACGCGCCATCGCGCGTGCCGGCGAACTCGAAACGCTCGTCGCAAACGAAGTCGCAGCGCTGGAGCGAGCCTACAGCGACAACGAAGTCCGCATCCGCTCGCTTTTGCAGGATATCGCCCATCAGCGCGACAATCTGGTCGGACAGGCCGAACAGGTGCGCAGCGCCATTTCCGGCGTGCAGATCGACCTTCGCCACGACATCGCCCTGATATCGGACGCGATCGCCTCGCGGGTCGACGAGGTAGCCAAGAGCATCACCGGTGCGCTGGAAGAGCGCGGCGCGCACATCACGAGTGCGCTGAGCAATGCCGGCGACAACATGATCCTGGCACTCGGCGAGCGCGGCGGAGACCTCCTCGACCGGCTCGAGGAAGCCAGCGCCGAAACGACACGCGCCGTGCTCGACGCCAGCGAACGGCTCACCACCAGCCTTAATTTCAAGACCGGCCACGTCCACGACGAATTCGCAGAACTCGCCGACCGCGTACACGAGATGTTAAACGAGCGGATCGACCGCATCACCTCCGAATTCGAGCAGCGCTCCTCCACCATCGTGGACGGCATTTCCGAACGTACCGAACAGGTTCACGACTCGCTGAAGAATTCGAGCGACTCCCTGTTGCTGGAACTGGAACTGCGCAGCAGCGATCTGGTGAGCAAGATCGAGGACTCCGGCAACCAGCTCGCGTCGAAAATCCTCACATCCGGCGACAAGGCGAGCGAGGCACTGGACGTGACGGTGAACTCGCTGGTGGCCAAGGTGGTCAGCCAGACCGAGAGCGCACACGACACGCTCAGCCTGCAGATGAGCGCCTTTGACGAGCTGATGAAGAACCAGGGCGGTGAGTTGGCGGAAAAATTCGCCCGCGACAGCGGCACCCTCGGCGCCCTGATCACCCGTCACGTCTCCGAGTTCGACCGTACCGTCAAGACCTTTGGCGGCGAGATCGTCGAGCGCATGGGTCAGCGCACCCAGGACATCGCCGACTCGCTCAAGAATTATGTCGACAATTTCGACACGCGGCTGACCTCGAATGGCGGCACCATCACCGCTTCGCTCGATCAGCGCCTGCTGCAATTCGAAACCACGCTCGGCAGCCGCGTCGCCCATCTCGACAGCTCGCTGGAGACCACGGTCAAATCCTTCGATGAAGCGATCGACGGCCGCCTGAAATCGCTCGAACAGACCTTCGACACGCGGGCAAAGTCGGTCACCGAAACGATCGACGGCCGGCTCGGCTCGCTCGCCTCCTCGCTGACCGATGGCGCCGCGCAGGCGATTCATTCGATCGACTCCCGCCTTACCATGCTCACGACGTCGCTGACCGATGGCGCCGCCCAGGCTGTCGAGGCGGTCGACCGGCGCATCGCCAACGCGACACAGACCATCGACGGCCGCAGCACCCAGCTCACCGAAGTCATCGCGGCGCGGTTCCAGGAAATCCATCAGGGCATCGAGACGCGGATCGGCGCGGTTTCCTCCGATATCGATACCCGCGTTGCGCAGTTCGAAGACCTGCTCGGTTCGCGGATCGAAGCCGTGGCTGGCCGCATCGAGAGCAGCGGACGACAGGCCAGCGAGGGTCTGATGGCGCGCGCCGAGGAATTGTCGCTCGGCATCAAATCCCACGTCGAGGATGCGGAACGCTCGCTCACCAGTCTCGTGGTCAATACCAGCGAAACCATCCAGACGGTTTCATCGGACGTCGGCGGCCAGTTGAAGCAGACCTCGGCCGACGTCGAGCGCGCGCTCAACGCCGTCGGCAGCAGTGCCGCGAACTCGATCGTGACCAGCGCCCGCGACGCGCAGGCAACGCTTGTGTCGGCCTCCTCGGAGGCCGCCCATCAGGTCAAGTCCCTCTCTGCCGATATCGAGCGAACGCTCTCGACGGCGGGCTCAACGTCGGCCAGCGCGATCGTTTTAGGTGCGCGCGAGGCCCAGACCACCCTCGTTGCGGCCTCCTCGGAAGCCGCCAACCACGTCAAGTCGCTGGTGGCCGATGTGGAGCGGACCTTGACCGCGGCCGGCGCGGACACCGCCGCCTCCATCCTGAACAGTGCGCGCGAGGCCCAAGGTTCGCTGACGGCAACTTCCGCCGATGCCGCCAGCCAGATCCGTTCGATCTCGACGGATATCGAACGCGCACTCGGCACGGTTACGACCAGCACCACGGACCGGATCGCTGCAAGTGCGCAGAGCGCGCAGCAGGCGCTGGTGACTGCCTCCAACGAGATCTCCTCGAAAGTCAAGTCGACGTCGGGGGAAGTCGAGCGCGCGGTGCTGGCCGCCAGCGGCGCCTTCGGCACCGCCATGACCGGCAAGACCGACGAAATCGTCAGCTACGTGCAACAGCAGACCGAACGTCTGTCGCAGATGATCGACGGCAGGCGCGGCGCGCTCGTCGAGGCCATCGGCGCGAAGGCCAACCTGCTCACGGCCGATATCGACCGCGTGACGTCGGAAGCATTGAGGTCAATCGAGAGCCGCGGCCAGAACTTCTCGCAGGGGATGCTGGGCAACGGCGGTGAAGTGGCGCGTTCCATCATCTCCGCCGGAGAACTCGCCACCAGTTCGGTGAGCAAGTCGCTGAAGGAGCTGGAGCAGTCGTCGCGTGCGGCGATCGACCAATCGCGCCAGGTTTCGATCGCGGCGGTCACCGAGATGCAGGAAACCAGCAAGATCCTGCGCACCGATACTGTCGCGCTGTTCGAACGACTCCGTGAAGGCAACATCCTGCTGCAGGAAGTTCTGACCGGCGCACACGATAACCTCAACTCGCTCGAGCGCGCGCTGGTCACCCGCGTCGCCGACTTCGTCTCCGCCATGAACGACGTCACCATGCGAAACGGCGTCGCGACGCAAACGCTGGAAAACCAGCTGAGCGTCTTCAACACGAAGACCTCCAGGGCATTGGAAGACCTCAACGCGCTTTCCGGCCAGTTCGACCTTCACGGCAAGGCGTTGGTTGAGGCGGCGTCCGCCGTCGAACAAAGCAATCGCAATACCAGCCTTTCGCTGACCGAGCGCAAGTCGACGCTCGATTCGCTCATCGCAACGATCGACCAGCGCACCGGCGACCTCGATCAGCGGTTGTCGCGCTTCACCGGTTTGCTGGATGAATCGCTTGCCGCGGCCGAAGAGCGCGCCCGCGACATCGCCCGCGTCGTGGCGGAGACCGCAGGCGCCGGCTCGGCCGCGATCAGCCGTCATTTCGAGGCGGTTCGCACGGCGGCCGAGGAGGAACGCCGTCTGACCACCGACGCCATGGCGGAGCTCTATCAGCAGAGCACCGAGGAAGCGGACGCGATGTTCAAGCAGTCGGCGGAAAAATTCGCCAACATGGTCGCGAGCATGAAGCAGATGGCCTCCGACATGCACCAGGAGCTGGAGGCGACCCGCGGCGAGCTTCGCCGCGGCGTGCTGGAAATGCCCCAGGAGGCCGCCGAGAGCACCGCGCAGATGCGCAAGGTAATCGTCGACCAGATCGAGGCGCTCGCCGAACTGAACCGGATTGTCGCCCATCACGGCCGTGGCCTCGATGTGGTCACCAACCGCACCAGCGTGCCACGCGAGGAAGAGCCGATGATGGCCGCCGCCGCCGGGCGCGGCGAGCCACGCCCCGCACCGCGCGCCAGCGCATCGAACCTGCCGCCGCCCGATCTCGGCCTGCCGGCCGCCCGACGGACCGAAGCTCCGCCGGTTTCGCCTGCCAATGCCGACCAGGGACGCGACGGATGGCTTTCCGATCTGTTGACCCGCACGGACGGCGGCGCGGGAGCAGGCCCTGCCAATCGCGAGACGCCGCGCGGGCGCACGGCCCAGCCGGCCGGCGGCAACCCGCTGGAGTCGTTGTCACTCGACATCAGCCGCCTGATGGACCGCAATCTCGCCGCCGAGATGTGGGATCGATATCAGCGCGGCGAGAACAAGGCGTTCTCCAAGCGCCTCTATACGCCGGCCGGCCAGAAGGCGTTCGATGAGGTCGCACGCAAATTTCGCGCCGACCGCAATTTCAAGCAGACGGTCGAGCGCTACATTGCCGAGTTCGAACGCTTGCTCGACGAAGTCGCGCGCGAGGACCGGGGACCGCAGGCGTTGCGCGGCCACCTCACTTCCGAGACGGGTCTGGTCTACACCCTGCTCGCGCATGCCGCTGGACGGCTCGGTTGAGGTTCAAGCGGACTTTGGAAGCAAAACGGAGGCGATCGCAGCCTCCGTTTTATTTTTTTGACCGCGACGGCAACTCCACCGCCTCGTCAACATAACTTTGCGCGTTGTTCGAGTTGGCATTGACTGGCCTGCGAACTTTTGGCCAAGCCGTCCGCGATTCACAGGATCGACATCCTCGCCGACAAACGCCCGAAGAAGCAGGCACCTCGTGATTTAAAGCGCGATCGTTTCGGGTCGAATCGCAATCGCGCTTTAATTTGTTGTTTGAGCATGATCTCCGCGCAAACGCGTTCGGCGTTTGTCGCGAGGGAAAACCGGTTTCAACTTTTCCGGATCATGCTCTAGCGCCCATCGGGGGCGCGCGACCCTACTGCCGCTTTCTCTCCCCCGCCGCGGGCGGCGGCGCCGGCGCTGGCGTCGAGGCGGAAGCCGCCGCCGGCGGGGAACCGCTCGCGCCGAACAAAAGTCGCGTCGGATTGCGGTCGAGATTGTTCACCGCACGGCTGATGTCGGCAAGCGTACGACGGCCATCGGCCATCAGGGCGCCCGAACGCTTGTCGAAATCCTCAGCCAGTTCCCGGATCGATTTCACGGTCAGGAATAGTTCACTACCCTCCTTGCCGCCGGCGAGCGTATTGAGGCCGAGCATCAGGTTGTCGGCCTTCCCCATCACGCCCTCGACCTTGAGCATCACGTCATCGATCTTCTGGGCATTGCGCGCCAGCGACGAGGTGAAAGCTTCGAGGTTATGCAGCGAGTTCTTGACTGCCTGTTGGTTGTCGGCAACCACCCGGTTGATGTTCTGCAGCGTGCCGCGGATCGCCTCGGTGACGTCCTGAAGCTGGTTCGGGTCGGCAGTCAGCACGGGAATGCCGTCCTCGCCAAGCGGCACCGGCGGGGCATTTTCGTCGCCGCCCTTGAGCGAAATCGCGGCGACACCTGTCAGCCCCTGAAATTCGAGCCCGACCAGAGTGTCCTTGCGAAGCGGCGCATTGTTCTCGACCATCGCAAGTGCGACCACGCGACGCGGGTTGTCGAGCTTTACCGAAACGACTTCACCCACCCTGATACCATTAAAATTCACATTTCCGCCGTTGCGCAGGCCCGCCGCCGGGCCCTCGAAGACGATGCGCAGCGGGCTGCGCAACTTCGTGGTGTGCAGGCTCTGGAACCAGAGCACAAAGCCAAACGCGGCGGCGATCACCGCAAGGGTGAAGGAACCGATCAGAACGAAGTTCGCCCGCGTTTCCATCAAACCAGCTCCGAAACCACCTGAAAATCAGCCCATGACCGCGCGGGCGCGCTTGCCGTGGAAATAAGCCCTCAACCAGGGATGCTGCGAGGCCTGCATGTCGGCCATCGATCCTGCGGCAATGATCTTACCATTGCCTAGAACAGCAATACGGTCA
>Ga0306926_10007499_pt1 | contig 11824 bp, 9 predicted proteins | sample flu12Cox44000178_FD_203759 | JGI IMG/M metagenome (GOLD analysis project Ga0306926, IMG submission 203759) | Lab enrichment of tropical soil microbial communities from Luquillo Experimental Forest, Puerto Rico - flux8day.12C.oxic.44.000.178 (v2)... | ecosystem: Environmental > Terrestrial > Soil...
GCGCCGCAGCCGACGATGGCGATCTTCACGCGTCCACCCTCCCCGGCCGCCGGTCCTGGCTGCCGTCCCCTGGCCGCCGCGTGATGTCAGCGCCGGCGGCGGTTCGCTCAGTTTGTTATTCGTTCAGCTCGATTCGCGCTCGTGGCGATCCTTGGCCGAGAGTACCAGATCACGGAGAAACGACTTGTCGTAGACCCGCAGCAGGTGCGCCTGGCTGCGCTCGATGTAGGCGCCGACGAAATCCTGGTCGTCGGCGACCTCGATCAGTTCCCGGTAGGTGCGTGCATCCCAGCGCCACGACAGTTCCAGCTCGAGGAATGCCCGGTTGTAAGCCTCGAGCTCGGCGGCGAGGCCTTCCTCGGTGACGTGCCCGGCAACCGGGTCGATGAGTGCAGTGTCTGACATCACGCTGACTCCCGCTGGGTGGCTTTGTCTCTACCCTAGGCCCATCCCTATCAAAAGAAAACTTAAAGGTTTCTATTCCGAGCATTAGCTTTTCAGAATACTTTGGCCGGAGTATGCTGCCGGCATGAAAAACATCACGCTGCGGCAGCTGCGGGTGTTTGCGGCCGCGGCCCGCCACAAGAACTTCTCGCGGGCCGCTGCGGAACTGCACCTGTCGCAGCCGGCCGTCTCGACCCAGATCAAGGAGTTCGCCAACTTCGTCGGGCTGCCGCTCTTCGAGCGCATCGGCCGCAAGACCTATCTCACCGCGGCGGGCAACGAGATGCTGCATTGTGCGAATGCCATCGCGCAGTGCCTGAAGGAGGCCGAGGAGGCGCTCGCGCAGTTGAAAGGCGTGACCGGCGGGCGGCTGAACGTCGCCGTGATCAGCGCCGGCGATTACTTCTTTCCGCGCGTGCTCGCCGCCTTCGGCGAAACGCATCCCGGGATCGATTTCAACCTCACGGTGCACAACCGCGAGAGTCTGCTGCGGCACCTGGCCGACAACCTCACCGACCTTGCGGTCATGGTGCGGCCCCCGGCCGACATGGACATCGTCGCCGTGCCCTTCGCGCCACACCCCTACGTGATCGTGGCCTCCCCCAATCACCCACTGGCCGCGGTACGGCAGATCCCACGCGCAGCGCTCAACAACGAGCGCTTCGTGCAGCGCGAGCAAGGCTCGGACACCTGGAATTCCATGCGCGAGGTGTTCGGCAAGCAGTTCTCGCGGCTCAACATCGCGATGCAGATCCACAGCACCGAGACGATCAAGCAGGCGGTCGTAGCGGGCTTTGGCGTGGCGTTCCTTTCCGCGCACACGATCAGCCTGGATCTTCAGGCGGGGAACCTCGTGGTGCTCGATGTCCAGGGCTTCCCTGCGATGCTCAACTGGTACCTGGTACACAACCGCACCAAGCGCCTGCCGCCGGTAGCGGCGGCCTTCAAGGACTTCCTGCTGCGCGAGGGGGCACCGCTCATCGAGCAGCTGGTGGAGTTCCGCTTCGGCGCGGCACCCGCGGAACCGCGCGCCCATACCACGCCGCTCGGCGAAACAGTACCCACACGCGCGGCGCGGCGCCGTGCGGCGCGGCCGCAGGGTTAAGGGGGCCGGAGGTGGGTCGGTTTGCAACGGCGTCCGGGCAACATTCCCTTCGCCGCGCTCATCTCGGGGTGCTCTTTGTCACGCTCCTCGGAGCGGCCGGTCATTGCCTGGCCCAGCATGCGGCGGATAAGCCGGATCCGAGTCTTCAGGAAGTGGTCGTCAATGCCGCCAGGGCCAGGGACGAGCAGATCACGCAGCAGGCGCAGAAGGCGATATCGAGTGACCCGTGGATTTACAGCGAGCACCTCACGGTCACAACGAAAAATGGGGTCATAAGCGTAGAGGGAATCGTTCAGGACACCTGGGAATGGTTCAGGATCCTGGACCACTGCCGCAAGATTCGCGGCGGGAGACGAGTCGACACCAGCCGCATCGAGTTGCTGCACAACGATCCAGACGGGGGATAGTCGAGCCGCTTCAGGTAATCCTTCAGTCGAGGAAGTCGCAGTAGCGCTCGACGTGCGCGGCGAGGTCGAGGGTGTGTTGGCGCGTCAGCCGCTCGGCGAGCTCGGTGTCGCGACGCTCGAGCGCCTCGATGATCTTCAGGTGATCGATGATCGAGCGGGCGGCGCGGTTGTCCTGCGTGATGGTCGCCTTGCGGATCGCGCGCACGTGGATGAAGAGGTTCTTGGTCGCGTCCGCGATCAGCTGTGAGCCGCCGAGGCGGATGATCATCTGGTGGAATGCGATGTTGGCGTCGGAGTACTCGCCGATGTGCTCCGCGGGTGGTGAATTCTGGAACTCATCGAAGAGGTGCCGGAGCCTCGCGATCTCTGCATCCGGCGCTTGGAGCGTCGCGAGCCGCGCCGACATGCTCTCGAGCGCCGCCCACACCTGGATCATCTCGATGATCTCGCGCTTGGACTTGCGCACGATGAAGATGCCGCGCCGTGGGAGCGTACGCACGAAGCCCTCCTGCTCGAGGATCGAGAGCGCTTCGCGGATCGGTGTGCGGCTGACACCGAGTGCCTGCATCAACTCGCGCTCATCGAGTCGCAGCGGCTGGCGTTGGCTGTAGATATCGGTGCTGGCGATCGCATCCTTGAGGAGCGCATACGCCTGATCGCGCAGGCTCATCGAGTTGATCGGCGTGAGTGCGAGCTGACCGGCGGCGATGCGGACGCTCTCTTCAGGCGAGAGACTCATTGGAACTCCCATGCTCCTTCGCGACCCTATCCCGAGACTTGGCCGGCGTCACTGCGGAAAATACGGTTTGTCCCCAGACAGATATATCAAATATCATATATCTCTGCGACGCCTGAATTCAAAGTGTTTTGTACAAAGTCACGATTCCTGCTCCCGGAAGGCGTCGTAATGTTCCTCTCTTCCCCTCAGTCTGGGCATCGCACCCGATTTGACAAGTCCGAGATATATCACATATGGTCGGCCTCAGATCACCCGGGTATGAAGCGCCTTCATTTAATTACAATTCACGGGGTCAACCCGGTGGTCATCCTTTTTTCGAACGGTACGCAAGCTTGCGACAGTCGCATGTTTCGCGGCGCATCGTCCCTGCATGCGGGTGCGCCGCAGCGGCGCTGAGTGCGAGTGCGCGTGATGCGAATCGTTGAGGGGCAAGGCAACCGGTTGACAACTTTTTGATTCAGTCAGCTTTGGGGGATACAGCGATGGCTACCGATACGATTCCTCGACCTGCTTCTACTTCTACCTCAGCCCTGGCTTCGCCCTGGGTGCAACTATGCGTCGGCCTCGTGTGCATGATCATGGTCGCCAACTATCAATACGGCTGGACGCTCTTCGTCGGGCCGATTGGCGAGAAGTTCGGATGGAACAAGGCGGCCATCCAGGTCACGTTCACTCTGTTCGTTCTCTTCGAGACCTGGCTGGTACCCGCGGAGGGGTGGCTGGTCGATAAGTTCGGCCCGCGCTGGATGATCGTGAGCGGCGGGATCCTCTGCCTCTTCTCGTGGCTCTTCATGTCGTTCGCGAGCTCGCTTGGCATGTTCTATTTCGCCGGGATCATCGGCGGCATCGGTGCAGGCGCCGTATACGGCACATGCATCGGGAATGCGGTCAAGTGGTTCCCCGGACGGCGGGGACTCGCCGCGGGGCTCACGGCGGCGGGCTTCGGCATGGGATCGGCGCTCACCATCATTCCGATCGCCAACATGATCAAGAACTCGGGCTTCCAGCACACCTTCCTCACTTTTGCCCTGATCCAGGGCATCGTGACGATCATATTCGGGTTTTTCATCATGGCGCCGCCCTCCACCTTCTTCACGGCGGCAACGAAGATCGCCCCTGGGGCGAGCCGCTACCAGGCGACACCCGGGCAGATGCTCCAGACCCCGGTGTTCTGGGTGATGTATGTGATGTTCATCATGATGGCGGCGGGCGGACTGATGGCGACCGCGCAGCTCGCACCGATCGCGAAGGACTTCGGCGTAGACAAGACCCCGGTGAGCCTGATCGGCCTCACCATGCCGGCGCTCACATTCGCGCTCTTCTTCGATCGCATCCTGAACGGTCTCACCCGGCCGTTCTTCGGCTGGGTGTCCGATCACATCGGGCGGGAGCAGACGATGTTCATCGCCTTCCTTCTCGAAGGCCTCGGCATCATCGCCCTCGCGAACCTCGGCACCAATCCGGTGTGGTTCGTCATACTCTCCGGCCTCGTGTTCTTCGCCTGGGGCGAGATCTACAGTCTCTTCCCCTCGACCGTGACGGACACTTACGGCGCGACCTACGCGACCGCCAACACGGGCTTCATGTACACCGCGAAGGGTACCGCGGCGATACTGGTGCCTTTCACCAGTATCATCGCCGCGAAGGGGAACTGGCACCCCGTGTTCATGATGGCCTCGGCACTCGCCATCATCGCGGCGTTCATGGCCATCTTCGTTCTGAAGCCGATGCGCGCCGCTTACACGAGCCGTCCCGCCGGCACCGTGGATGCGGGCGCGAAGTTGGCGACTCGCTGACACGTGAAACAACGCGCTCTTCCGGCTGCTTGTGGCCGGAAGAGCGCGACGCGCCCCGGCAATCACCTGTCCGGGGGGTTCCCGGTGCGCAACTGCTTGCGAGGGGAGGCCTGCGGGCGCAGACACCAGTTGAAATGGAGGCAGTTATGCTCGAGACAGCGCCCAAATCTGCGGAAAGCAGGGACACGACCACCGCGGAAGATACGCTCAAGCGCAAGAGCCGTGACACCGATGTCATCTCCGGCGGCCACCTGGTCGCCAAGGCTCTGAAGAACGAGGGCGTCGACACGATCTTCACCCTCTGCGGCGGTCACATCATCGACATCTACGACGGCTGCATCGATGAGGGCATCCGCATCATCGACGTGCGCCACGAGCAGGTCGCGGCACATGCCGCCGACGGCTATGCCCGCCAGACCGGCAAGCTCGGTTGTGTCGTGACCACCGCCGGCCCGGGCTGCACCAACGCCGTCACCGGCGTCGCCACCGCGTTCCGTTCCGAGAGCCCGATCCTGCACATCGGCGGCCAGGGGGCGCTCACCCAGCACAAGATGGGCTCGCTCCAGGATCTGCCGCACGTTGACATGATGACGCCCATCACGAAGTTCGCCGCCACCGTGCCCGCGACCGAGCGCGTGGCGGACATGATCTCGATGGCGGCGCGCGAGGCGTTCAGCGGCGCACCGGGCCCTGTGTACCTCGAGATCCCGCGCGATGTGCTCGACCGCGAGGTCGATCGCGCCAAGGCGATCGTACCGAAGCCCGGCCATTACCGCGCCTCGACCCGCTCACTCGGCGATTCGCGCGACATCGAGAAACTCGCCGACATCCTCGTGAACTCCGAGCGGCCCGCCATCCTCTACGGCCAGCAAGTGTGGACCGCGCGCGGCCACGAGGAGGCCATTGCGCTGCTCCGCGGACTCGACATCCCCGGCTACTTCAACGGCGGTAGCCGCGGACTCCTGCCCCCGGGCGACCCCCATCACTTCGACCGCACGCGCGGCAACGCCTTTGCGGATGCGGATGTCATCGTGATCGTCGGCACGCCCTTCGACTTCCGCATGGGTTACGGGCGGCGCATCAGCAACAAGGCGCAGCTGGTGCAGATCGACATGGACTACCGCACCGTCGGCAAGAACCGCGACATCGACTTAGGCGTCGTCGGCCACCCGGGTGCGATCCTCGGCGCCGTGCTGCAGGCGGCCTCTGGAAGGCTCAAGAACGACAAGCGCCAGACGCGCCAGCAATGGATGAAGAAGCTGATGGACGCGGAAGCGGCGGCCACCGAGAAGCTGATGCCGCTCTTCAAGTCCAACAACCAGCCGATCCACCCCTATCGTGTCGCCTACGAGCTGAACGAGTTCCTCGCCGACAACACCATCTACATCGGCGATGGCGGCGATGTGGTGACCATCTCCGCGCAAGCCGTGCGCCCGCGCCGGCCGGGACAGTGGATGGACCCGGGCGCGCTCGGCTCACTCGGTGTTGGCACCGGCTTCGCGATCGCTGCAGGCCTCGCGCATCCCGACAAGGAAGTGCTCTGCTACTACGGCGATGGTTCCTTCGGCATGACCGGCTTCGATATGGAGACCGCGAACCGCTTCGGCGTGCCCTACATCGCGGTCATCGGCAACAACTCGGCGATGAACCAGATCCGTTACGGCCAGCTGGCGAAATACGGCGAGGAGCGTGGCAACGTCGGCAATCTGCTCGGCGATGTGCCGTTCGGCAAGTTCGCCGAGATGCTCGGCGGCTACGGCGAGGAAGTGCGCGATCCGGCCAAGATCGCTGCGGCACTGCGCCGTGCTCGCGAGGAGGTAGCGCGCACGCGCCGCTCGGCGGTCATCAACATCTGGGTCGACCCGCGCGAGTACGCGCCTGGGACCAAGAACCAGACGATGTACAAGTGACCGGGAGACTCACGTGGGCAAGGCACTAGACGGGGTCCGCATTCTCGATTTCACGCACGTGCAGTCCGGACCCACCTGCACGCAGCTGCTGGCGTGGCTCGGGGCGGATGTCATCAAGGTCGAGCGCGCCGGGCACGGCGACATCACCCGCGAGCAGCTGCGCGACATCGAGGGCGTCGACAGCCTCTACTTCACGATGCTGAATGGCAACAAGCGCTCGATCACGCTCGATACCAAGAAGCCTGATGGCAAGGCGGTGCTGGAGAAGCTCGTCAAGCACTGCGACGTGCTGGTCGAGAACTTCGCCCCGGGCGCCCTCGATCGCATGGGCTTCAGCTGGGAGCGCATCCAGCAGCTCAACCCTAAGATGATCGTCGCGTCGGTGAAGGGCTTTGGGCCGGGGCCGTACGAGGAGTGCAAGGTCTACGAGAACGTCGCCCAGTGCGCCGGCGGCTCCGCCTCCACCACCGGCTTCGATGACGGCCCGCCGCTCGTCACTGCCGCGCAGATCGGCGACAGCGGCACCGGGCTCCACCTGGCACTCGGCATCGTCGCTGCGCTTTATCAGCGCAAGACCACCGGGCGTGGCCAGCGCGTGCTGTGCGCGATGCAGGACGGAGTGCTGAATCTCTGCCGCGTGAAGCTCCGCGACCAGCAGCGCCTTGCACGTACCGGCGTCATGAAGGAGTACCCGCAGTACCCCGAGGGCAAGTTCGGTCACTCGGTGCCGCGCGCCGGCAACGCCTCAGGGGGCGGGCAACCCGGCTGGATCATCCGCTGCAAGGGCTGGGAGACCGATCCCAACGCCTACCTCTACTTCATCACGCAGGCGCCGGTGTGGGCCGAGATCTGCAAGGTGATCGGCAAGGAGGAATGGATTACCGACCCCGACTATGCGACCCCGAATGCGCGGCTGCCGCGCCTCAAACACATATTCGACACGGTCGAAAAATGGACCATGACCAAGACCAAGTTCGAGGCCATGGAGGAGCTCAACAAACACGACATTCCGTGCGGCCCGATCCTCTCGATGGAGGAGCTGGCGGCGGAGCCCTCGCTCCGCGCGACCGGCACCGTGGTCGAAGTCGATCACCCGAAGCGCGGCAAATATCTGACGGTCGGTAACCCGATCAAGATGTCCGACAGCCCGACCGAGGTGAAACGCTCACCGCTGCTCGGCGAGCACACCAAGGAGGTGCTCACCGAGCTCGGGTTGGGCGCCGCGGAAATCGACGGGCTGAAGAAGGCGAATGTGATCTGAGGGGCGCTCACTCAGGGACAGCGCGCCCCGGCGGAATTCAGGAGAGTCCATGGCATACGACAAGTCGGCAGTTCGCAGGATCCTCGATCAGGCCAAGGCCGCGGGCCGCACTTCACTCACCGCACCGGAAGCGAAGGACATCTGCGAGGCCTACGGCATCGCGATACCAAAAGAAGGCGTGGCAGCGAACGCTGCAGATGCCGCGAAGCTCGCGAGCAGCATCGGCTTTCCGGTCGTCATGAAGATCGTCTCTCCGCAGATCCTGCACAAGACCGAGGCGGGTGGCGTACTGGTCGGCGTGAAGAGCGCCGAGGCTGCGAGTGAGGCCTTCAACACCATCGTCGCGAATGCGCGCCGCTACAAGGCCGATGCCACCATCGATGGCGTCCAGGTGCAGCAGATGCTCGCCGGCGGCCAGGAAGTCATCATCGGCGCGGTCACCGATCCCGCCTTCGGCAAGCTGGTGGCGTTCGGTCTCGGCGGGGTACTCGTCGAGGTGCTGAAGGACATTACCTTCCGCCTGGCACCGGCGGCGCGCGAGGACGCTCTCTCGATGCTGGACTCCATCGCCGCGGCGGAGATCCTGCGCGGCGTGCGCGGCAGTGAGGCGGTCAATCGCGAGGCGCTCGCGACGATGATCGTGAACGTCTCGCAGCTGGTCAGCGATTTCCCGGAGATCTCCGAGCTCGATCTGAACCCGGTGTTCGCGACGGGGAACGGCGCGACCGCGGCGGATGTGCGCGTGGTGCTCGACTTCAAGCCCGCCGTGGCGCGCTACCGGCCGAGCCAGGAAGAGATCGTCCGGCAGATGAACCGCATCATGAAGCCCGATGCCGTGGCGGTCATCGGCGCATCGGCCGAGACCGGCAAGATCGGCAACTCGGTCATGAAGAACCTGATCAACGGGGGTTATCAGGGAGAGATCTACCCGATCCACCCGAGCGCCACCGAGATTCTCGGCAAGAAGGCCTACAAGAGCGTCAAGGACGTCCCCGGGGTCATCGATGTGGCGGTGTTCGCCATCCCCGCCAAATTCGTGGCGCAGGCGCTCACCGAGTGCGGCGAGAAGAAGATCCCGGGTGCGGTGCTGATCCCGTCCGGCTTCGCCGAGACCGGCAACGTCGCCGGCCAGGAAGAAGTCGTGGCGGTCGGGCGCAAGTACGGCGTGCGCCTCATGGGTCCGAACATCTACGGCTTCTACTACACCCCGAAGCACCTGTGCGCCACCTTCTGCACTGCGTACGACGTCAAGGGCACGACCGCCCTTTCCTCGCAATCAGGCGGCATCGGCATGGCGATCGTCGGCTTCTCGCGCTCCTCCAAGATGGGCGTGTCGGCGATCGTCGGCCTCGGCAACAAGGCGGACATCGATGAGGACGATCTGCTCACCTTCTTCGAGCAGGACGACAACACGCAGATCATCTGCCAGCACCTCGAGGACCTGAAGGACGGCCGCGCGTTCGCCGAAGTCGCCAAGCGCGTCTCGAAGAAAAAGCCGGTGGTGGTGCTCAAGGCCGGCCGCACCAGCATGGGCGCGCGCGCGGCGAGCTCGCACACCGGCGCGCTCGCCGGCAACGACAAGATCTACGACGATGTCTTCAAGCAGTCGGGCGTCATCCGCGCGAAGACCTTGCGCGACATGTTGGAGTTCTCGCGTGGCATCCCGCTGCTCGCGACGCCCAAGGGCAACAACGTCGTCATCATCACGGGCGCGGGCGGCTCAGGCGTACTGCTGTCCGATGCGTGTGTCGACAATCAGCTGACGCTGATGACGATGCCGCCGGATCTCGATGCGGCATTTCGCAAATTCATTCCTCCCTTCGGTGCCGCGGGCAATCCCATCGACATCACCGGCGGCGAGCCACCGATCACCTATCAGAATACCGTGCGCCTCGGACTCGAGGACGAGCGCATCCATGCCCTCATCCTCGGCTACTGGCACACCATCATCACCCCGCCGATGGTTTTCGCCCGGGGGATGGTGGAGGTCATCGAGCAGATGCGCGCCAAGGGCATCGTGAAGCCCGTGGTCGCCTCCCTCGCCGGCGATGTCGAGGTCGAGGAGGCGTCCGAGTATCTCTACCAACACGGCATTCCCGCTTATCCGTACTCCACCGAGATCCCGGTCGCGGTGCTCGGCGCGAAGTACAAGTGGGCGCGCGGCGCCGCTCTCATTCCAGCCGTGTGAGTGTTGTAGTGCACACGCAACAATTTTTCTGTTACCGTGATTTGAGACATAAGGCGTTTCGCTAGGAGGATCACAGAAAGTAGTTCGCGAAGGTTGTCTCATAAGCGGTCGGTTTCTTGAGGTTGATTGGTCTCGGTTCACTCACGCCTCAGATAAGGGGGAGTTTGTTATGTTTGCCAGCAGGTGGCTCAGATCTCTTGCCGTGTCTCTCGCGGCCGGGATGTTGTATTTAAGCTATTCGGGTCCGACCCTCGCGCAGGCGGCGCCGGCTCAGGATCAAGACGCTCGCATGCGCGTACTGCAGCAGCGCCTCGATGACATGAGCAAGCAGCTCAAGGCGCTGCAGGACGAGCAGGCGAAAACGACCAAGACGGTCAGCAGCGTCGACAAGGCCTGGAACACGTTCATCAAGGGTTTCTTCGGCACGCTCGACGTGTCCATCGACTATACGACCAAGGGCATGAACGGCATGGTCGCCTACGGGTTTAGCTGCACAGGTCCGAACGGGACTGGGCCGTGCACCCAGAACCCAACGCCCAAGGGACAAGCCTACCCGTTCGGCCGGGTCGGCTGGATGGCGATGATGTCGAGCAACGGGTCCAACGTCGGCTACCGTGGCAGCCATCAGATCGGCAAGTCGGCCTGGGATTTCACCTACCAGGTGTCGGCATCGATCGACATGGCGGCGGCGCCCGGCCTCAACAACACCTGGACCAAGTCCTCGAACACGGTCCAGGGGGCTCTCGGACTCGGCGATACCTACATCGGTCTTCGCAACAAGAGCTTCGGTCAAGTCAGGTTCGGTGAGATGTACACGCCATACAAGACTTCGACCGACCGTCTGAACCCCTTCGCGGGGATGCTGGGCAACTACAGCGTGGTCATGGGCAACACGGGCGGTGATAACCGCATCGAGTTCGGTACCCGCATGGATCACGTCATCGCTTACCTCTCGCCCAGCTTCGGCGGGTTCAGCTTCGATGCCTCGTACTCGTTCGGTCAGAATCCGGACCCGTACAACAACATCACGCCGCTCGGGTCGCCGGACTGCTCCGGAGCGAACAACCCGGGCAGCGGCAACCTGTTCCTGAACTGCGATGACGGCGGTTTCAACTATTCGTACGGCGGTGACTTGAAGTTCGAATACGGCGGTCTGTACCTGGTCGCTGCCTACGAGCTTCACAACAACGTGAACCGCAGCAGCGACGGCATCGGCTCGAACAACCCGCAATACGCGGCCATCCAGGGGGCGGGCAATCTTTGCGGGACGGTCGGCCCGCAACCGCAACCTCCGAGCTCGCCGCTGCTCGACTGCGCGCCCAACTCCCCCTACTACGCCTTCATTTCGGAGTATCCGACACCGGCCGCCGCCGGCTCACCGCCGTACAACCCCGTGTACGATGCGGTCAACGAATACGCGTACAAGTTCGGTGGCCAGTACCACTTCCAGTTCGGGCTCACCGTTTCCTACCTCTGGGAGGACATGAAGCGCACACTTGGGCCGGCCCTGGAGTTCCAGAACGAGCGGCAGCGCAACGGGCAGTGGGCGGCCCTCGAGTACGAGTTCCCGGGCGGCGCGGACCGCATTGCGGCCGGTTGGGCGCATGCCGGTGCGTCGGTTGGCGACCCGGGTGGCCAGCACAACTTCAACCCGAACGGAGTCGGCCAGAACACGGCGAACATGTACACGGCCGCCTACTGGCACAAGTTCGACAAGCAGCTGACCTGGTACATTAACTACGCCCTGACGGTCAATAACGTCAACGCGCACTACGACATCGGCGCCGGCAGCCACGGGATCAAGACCGACTGCCACGATGCCACGCATGCGACGTTCATCGACTACAGCAGCGCCGGTCCCACGACGTGGGGTGGCTGCCGTCCGGAGGGCGTCTCGACGGGCTTGAACTTCAAGTTCTAAAAGCGTCAACGCCCGATCCCCGGTGGGCGTGAGTGGATGGCCGGGCCGGGCCG
>Ga0306926_10007503_pt1 | contig 11823 bp, 10 predicted proteins | sample flu12Cox44000178_FD_203759 | JGI IMG/M metagenome (GOLD analysis project Ga0306926, IMG submission 203759) | Lab enrichment of tropical soil microbial communities from Luquillo Experimental Forest, Puerto Rico - flux8day.12C.oxic.44.000.178 (v2)... | ecosystem: Environmental > Terrestrial >...
GAGGCGATCCACGGATTCGCCTCCTGCTCGAAAGGCAAGCGGATGTTCAGCCCGAAGCTTTTCTCGCCCGCCGCCCCTTCCTGGGCCGCGCCCATGATCCCGGCGCCGGCGCCGGTGACGACCATCCAGCCCTCTTCGGTCATGCGCTTGCCGAAGAGCCGCGCGCTGTCCGTGGCCGCCTCGCTCGAGGTCGCCCGGGCCGAGCCGAAGACCGTCACCTTGCGGACGCTGGCGTAGGGCGCGAACACCTTGTAGGCGTAGCGCAGCTCCTTGAGCGCCGTGTTGGTGATCTTGAGGTCGCCGGTCTCGGCACCGTCCTCGTAGAGCTTGAGGGCGGTCGTCAGCAGCTGCTGATAGTACCCGCGGCGCTCGGCCGGCACGTCCTCGGCGTCGAGGATCTCGGCGATCAGGCGGTTGGCGGTGTCGTTCTGGAGCTGATAGCGGCGGGGCTCGGCCACGATTCTGAGTATACAGTCACCGGGCGCCGGGTCCGAACGCGACGAGCAGGCCGGTGACGACCAGAATGCCTCCAGCCGCCGTGAAGACCGTGACGGGCTCGCCCAGCACGACGGCGCCCAGCAGGGCGCCCACGATTGGCTGGACGTTGAGGAAGGGATGCTCAGCCTCCCCCCGAGCTCAGCGAGCGGCGCGGCGCGCGCTCTCGATCAGCCGCCGCAGGCGGTCGGGGTCGAGCGGCATCTCGCGCACCCTCACGCCCAGGGACGCGAGCGCGTCGTCGATGGCCTCGGCCACGAGCGCCGGCACGGGAATCGCGCCGGCCTCCCCCACGCCCTTGATCCCGAGCGCGTTCAGCGGCGAGGGCGTCTCGATGTGACCGATCTCGATCTGCGGGATCTCGATCGCGGTCGGCATCAGGAAATCCATGAAGGTCGCGGTGAGCGGCTGACCGGTCTCGTCGTAGATGATGCGCTCGTAGAACGAGCCACCGACGCCCTGCGCGACCCCGCCGCGGATCTGGCCCTCGACGATTGTCGGGTTCACCAGGGTGCCGCAGTCGTGCTGGACGACGTAGCGCAGGATCGTCAGGTCCCCGGTCTCGACGTCCACCTCGACGATCGCCGCGTGGCAGCCGCTGGCGAACGTCGCGTGTGGCGGCGCGTAGTAGCCGCGCGCCTCGAGCCCAGGGGCCTCGTCCTCGGCGAGCACGGCACCCTCGCGCGGTTTCACGAGCCGCAGCGCGGCCTCGGCCGCGCCCTTGCCGTACGCGTAGCGGATCGGGTTCGCGACCGTCGCCAGCGCCCCGAGCGTCAGCTCCTTGCCCGGCACGCCCTTGACCCTCGCGCGCCCGTCGGCGAGCTCGAGGTCGTGGGGCGAGACCTCGAGGAGACTCGCCGCCAGGCGCAGCGCCTTGTCGCGCACCGCCATCGCCGCCCGGTGGATCGCGTTGCCGCTCGTCACCAGGCCGCGGCTCGCGTAGGTGCCGGCGCCCCAGTTGAACTTGGTGGTGTCCCCGGTGACCACGGAGACGTCGGCGGGGCTGCAGCCGATCGCGTCGGCAGCGATCTGCGCGAACGTCGTGCCGTGCCCCTGCCCCTGCGTGGTCAGGCCGGTCGCGACGAGCACCTTGCCGCTGGGCTCCACGCGCACGTGCGCGCCCTCGTACGGGCCGATCCCGGTGCCCTCGACGTAGCAGCCGAACCCCAGACCGAGATAGCGGCCGGCCCGGCGCGCCTCGGCCTGCCGGCGGCGAAAATCGGCGGCGCCGATCATGTCGACGGCCATCGCGAGGCCGGCGGGATAATCGCCGCTGTCGTAGCGCGTGGGCGCGCCGTCCTGGAACGTGAGGCCGACGTCCCACGGGAACTCGTCGGGCTGCACGAAGTTGCGGCGCCGCACTTCCGCCGGCTCGAGCGCGAGCTCGCGCGCGATCAGCCCGATCGTGCGCTCCATTACGAAGGCGCCGTGCGGGCGGCCGGCGCCGCGGTAGGGCGAGACCGCCGCCTTGTTCGTGTAGGCCACCTCGAACTCGACCGTGTAGTTGGGCAGGCGATACGGCCCGGGCAGCTGGGTCGAGGTGATGATCGGCACCACGATGCCGTAGGGTGTGTAGGCGCCGGTGTCGTGGACGAAGCGATCGCGCAGCGCCAGAATCCGGCCGGCGTCGTCGAATCCGACCTCGACGTCGTGGATCTGGCCGCGCTCCTGGTTGGCTGCGATGAGGTGCTCGCGCCGGTCCTCGGTCCACTTCACCGGGCGCCCGAGCGTGATCGCAGCGTGCGGGACCAGGATCTCCTCGGGATAGAACAGCATGATCTTCGTCCCGAAGCCGCCCCCGACGTCCGGCGCCACGACGTCCACAGCGAACTCGGGGAGCCCGAAGAGCCCGGCGAGGCCGTTCTTGATCGGCAGCGGCGCCTGCGTCGAGTCCCAGACTTTCAGGTGTCGTCGCCGCGGGTCCCACTCGGCCACCACCCCGCGGGCCTCGATCGGGCTGCCGCAGCTGCGCTCGATGGCGAGCCGCTCGCGCAGCACGTGAGGCGCGCGGGCCATCGCGGCCTCCGCGTCGCCGACCGTCTGGCGAAAGCGCGCCGCCCGGTTGTCCGGCACGTCGGGGTGCACGCGTGGCGTCCCGGCCCCGAGCGCGGTCGCGAGGTCGGTCACCACCGGCAGCGGCTCGTACTGCACCTCGATGAGCGAAAGCGCGTCCTCGGCGACGTAGCGGCTGTCGGCGACGACGAAGGCCACGACCTCGCCGACGTAGCGCACTTCGTCGACGGCGAGCGGCCGCTGGGTGCGGCCGTGCGTCAGGGTCGGGTGCGGGATCAGGAGCGGCGCCGGCTGATTCAGCTCGCCGAGCTCGGCCGCCGTCAGTACCAGGTGCACGCCGGGCACGCGGCGCGCGGCGGCAGCATCGATCCGCGCGATCCGCGCGTGGGCGTGCGGGCTCCGGAGCGATGCGGCGTGCATGACGCCGGGCGGATTCACGTCGTCGACGAAGCAGCCGAGCCCCTGCAGGAGCCGTGGGTCCTCGTTGCGCGGGATGCGCGCCCCGATGCTGCGCGTCGTCATCGGCTCAGGACCGGGGTTGCGTGGAGGCGGCGGCCGCGCGTGCCTGCACGAGCGCCTCGAACGCGCGCTCGAAACATTCGCGTGGCGGCTTGACGAGGCCGGCGCCGACCTGGCCCACACCAGGCTCGCGGTGCGCCATGCCCGTGTCGATCTGCGGCAGGATGCCGGTCTGCACGACCAGCCGGACGTCGATCCCCGTCGGCGTCCCGCGAAAGTCGAGCGCCGGCAGGCGGTAGGCCGCGCTCTCGCCGAGCGTGATCTCGTACATGAGGCGCGTGTACTCGAGCGCGGCGCCGGGCGTGCCGCCGACGAACTGGACGACCGCCGGCGCGCCTCCCATCGCGAAGCCCCCGAGGCCACCGGTCTCGGTGATCGCGCTGTCACCGATGTCGGGATTGGCGTCGCCGGCGCTGAACCCGGGGAAGTAGAGCCCCTCGGGCATCTGCGCGGGCCCGGTGAACCAGCGCTCTCCGAGGCCGCCGACCCGAATGCCGAAGTCGGTGCCGTTGCGCGCCATCGCCGTCACGATCGTCGAGTCGGCGACACCGTGGGCGGCGTCGAGCGCGGCCTTGCAAGCGGCCATGCCGACGTTCAGAAACAGGTGCTCGTTCGACCCCGCGAACGCCAGCACCCGCTTGCGCTCCGCGGCCGCGAGATCGAGCGCCGCGATCTCGGGGGCGAGCGTCTTGATGAGCAGCGCAGAGGCGGCGCGATTGCGGTTGTGGCATTCGTCACCCATCTGCACCGCCTGGCCGATCAGGGCACGCAGATCGATGCCGCCCGCGCGCCGGACCGCCTCGCCGAACGCCGGCCCGACCACGTCCCGGAACCAGCGCAGACGATCGATCACCTCCGGCGCATAGGCGCCGTAGCGGAGGACCTTGCCGAGCCCTTCGTTGATGGTCGAGAAGGCGCGGTTGCCGGCGGTTCGGTTCTCGACCACCAGGACCGGCATCGAGGCGGTCGTGGCCCCCGCCATGGGCCCGACGGCCGCGTGATGGTGACAGGGATCGAAACGGATGGCCCCGGTGGTGACGAGCCGCTCGGCGTCCTGCCAGGTCGTCGCGAGGCCCTCGTAGATCAAGGCACCCACGATAGCGCCCCGCATCGGCCCGCTCATCCGCTCCCACGTGATCGGGGGCCCGGCGTGGAGGACGGTGTCACGGGTCATGCCCGGCACCACCTCGATCGCGGGGCGGACGTCGACCAGGACCTGATGTGCGGCGAGGATGCGCTCGAGCGTGACCTTGTTCGCGCCGTCGACAGCGTCGCACCAGAGCGAGCCGAGATCGCCCACCGCTGACGGCGGCTGCCAGTCGACCCGCCCGACCGGGACGCCCTGGGCGCCGAGCGCCGAGGCGAACAGCTCGGGGCCGACGACCACGGCGCCCAGCGGGCTGCGCAGGAGGTCCGCTTCAGACGACATCGCGTCCCTCGGCGATCGCGCGCGCCGTCTGGGCGGCGATCCGATTGCTCGCGCACACGACGGCACCGAGCTTTCTCAGCTCCTCTTCCTGGCGCTCGAGGCCCTGTGGATCCTCGTCGGTGCCGACCACGTGGGCGACGATCGCCAGGTCGCGGCCGCGGCGCCGTACCCGCGCCTCGGCGAGCGCCGGGCGGAGGGCTCCGGCTGGGTCCGGGTGGGCGCAGTCGCCGAGGACGAGGTCGAGCAGCAGCACCGAGGCGCTCGCGTCGTCACCCGCCGCGACGATCGCGGCATTTCGCTGACTCGGGTCGATGATCGGGTGCGGTCGCCCCCGCGTGTACTCCTCGCCTCCGAAGTCGACGAAACGATGCGGCGACGTGCTGCCGACGAGGCGCCGAGCCTCGTCGCAGAGGGTTCCGCCGGTGAAGAAGCCGAGGATCGTCCCCCGGGCGCCGGAGGCCGGCGCCCGCGGCCGCTCAAGCTCGCGGAGGGATCCCGCGACGAGGCCGACGGCGGCGCTCGCCGCCTGCTCGAGCGTCTCCGCCCGGTGAACCCCCTGAGGGGTCGCGCCCTCGTAGCCGAGCAGACACGCCACGACCGGCTTACGCGTCTCGACGGCCGCCCGCAGGACCGAATCGGCGACAGTTGGCGAGGGCGGCTTCGATACGATCAGGAGCACCCGGGTCCCGGAGTCGGCGCCCAGAGCGGCGATCGCCTGAAGCGTGGTGAGCCCGCCGACGCCGGCGTGGAGATCCCGTCCACCCGTACCGATCGCGTGGGAGATGCCCCCGCCGAGGCGGTGGATGAGGGTCGTCAGCTCCTGGATGCCGGTTCCGGAAGCGCCGACCACGCCGATGGGCCCGCGGCGAACCCGGTTCGCGAAGCCCAGGCCGACGCCGTTGACGATCGCGGTCCCGCATTCGGGCCCCATGACCAGAAGCCCCCGGTCACGCCCGCGCCGCTTGAGCGCGATCTCGTCATCGAGCGGAACGCCGTCGCTGAAGAGAAACACGTGAAGCCCAGACGAGAGCGCCTGATGGGCCTCGACGGCGGCGTACGGCCCCGGCACGGCGATCAGGGCGACCTTGGCGGCGGCGCGCCCGCGCGCGGCGACCGCGGTCGTGCGCGGCAGCGCCTCCGTCCGCGCCTGGTCCGTTGCCCGGCTCGCCTGGAGAAGCTCCTCGACGGACGCGAGCGCCCTCTTGCCGGCGGCCTCGGTGGTGGCTCTGACCGAGATCAGGAGGTCAGATGGCCCGGCCTCCGGCGCCTCCACCGGCCACATGCCGGCCTCGGCGAGCATGGAGCGCCCCGGCGGAGTGCCCATGACGACCGCGACGTCGGCGACCCCGGCCAGCTGTTTGACCTGCTCGGCCACACGCATGAGGTCGATCGAGTCGAAGTAGGAGTTCCGCCGCACCGCCCACACCAGGCGCATCCCAGCCCTCCGGTCGTCGCATTATAGGGTCGCTTCAGCCCAGGCGGATCATGACGAAGCCTCGCTGCTGGAGCTCGTCGTAGATGTCCCGCCGCTCTCGCCCCGACGCCTCGGGTCGCGCTCCCGGCGGAAGGATGCGCCGGTCGAGGAGCACCTTGATCTCCGGCATCCCGGTGAAGACTCGCTCGAAGTAGTCGCACAACTCGGGACGATCCCTGGCGACGACGACGATTATCCTCGGCACCGATCACCCTCGTCGGAAAACCTTCCAAATCGGGCGGCCGGGTTGCGCGGCCATCTGGAAAGCCCCGGAGAATTCAACGTGTTCTCGAATGGCATTGCGCATGCTGTCGATGGGATCCAGCGAGGAAAAAATGACCTGCCGTATCCAGTGTCGGCAGACAATGGACAAGCCAATGGCCCGGCATCTCTTTCTGGTCTCGCGTCACGAAGCCCGCCTCTACGAGTACCTTCTGGAGCGGTTCCGCGACGACAGCAATGTCGTGGTAATCCTCGATCGCCGGCGTGGAGAGCGGCGGCGCCGATCAGAAAGTCAGGAGCCCGAGCGCCGGCGATCAGACCGGCGAAACCGACGAGAAGTCGATCTGGAGCTGCAGGTCCGATCGCACGTGATCCTGACCCTCCCCGAGGACGACGGCGCGCCGCGGACGTGAGCGCCGCGCAACGCTGCGCACGCCGTCCGAGCCAAGGTTAGCATTCTCCGCTCGGCGAGTTCCGGCTCGCGAGCGCCCAATTCTGTTTAGCTTTTGATCACCGCGCCCAGCGTCGCTGCGACGCGGGCGATATCGCTGATTTCCAAGGCGCCCGAGCGATTTCCCCACCGGCGCGCGCGCCCGCGCTGATCAAGTCTCTTCCACTCGCTCTCGGCGACGCAACTATTGCGGTCTGCAAAATGTGCAATCCATCCGGAAGGTTGGATCGCAACTCCATCTTGGTATTCGCTTTGCTGATCTTTCGCGTTCGTGGACCAGCTCGTGCGTCGACCGCACGCGTACGATCCGGACGACGGAGCTCTCCGCCCCGACGGCCGCCGAGACGACCGGTTCTTCTGCGCGGAATGCGCGTCGCAACGAAGAGGCGCGGCGCGACACACGCAGATTCTCGTCGAGCGATTCCGGAATGGCGCCGACGGGGACGGAGCCCTTGCTTGACCCTCGACACCCTGTCAGAATTGCGCAACTGCGGAGGGAAACGGTGCGCGTAGTCGTCGTCGACGAGACCTCGAGTCTGGGCGAAGCTGCGCGTCGGGTGCTCTCTGCGGTGGGTGCCACGACCGCGCTCGCCGGATCGCTGCACGAGCTCGCCCTCGCGTTCGAGACCCAACGAGCCCCCGACCTTCTGATCGTGAACGTGACCAGCGGGCTCACGGGCTGGGAGGTCGCGGGCCGCGTCGAGCGCTCCGGCTATCGCGGCCGCGTGCTGGCGTTCGTCGACGCGCTCGACGACCCCAGGATCCACTATCTGACCCAGCTCCCTCACGTGGATTGCGTGCCGCGCCCGACCTCGAGTGGCTTGCTCGAACAGGTCCTGAAGCGGGCGCTGCGCACCGCGCGGAGCCCCGCCGAGGGCTTGCTCGCGCCGATCCGGCCCGTCCATCACGGGATCATCGGCGAGTCGCCGCAGATGGCCGATATCTTCGCTCGCATCACGAAGGTGGCGGTCGGCGACGTCAACGTCTGCATCCACGGCGAGAGCGGCACCGGCAAGGAGCTCATCGCCCGCGCAATCCACTACGCGAGCCCCCGCCGCGATCGGCCGCTGATCACGCTCGACTGCACGACGATCCCCGAGGGCCTGATGGAAAGCCATCTGTTCGGCCACGTGAAGGGAGCGTTCACGGGGGCGACCGAGCATCGCGAAGGGGTCTTCGCGCTGGCCCACACCGGGACCCTGTTCATCGACGAACTGGGCGAGCTGAGCCCGATGCTCCAGGCCAAGCTCCTCCGTGTCATCCAGAGCCGCGAGTTCTTCAAGGTGGGCGGCAACAAGCCCATCCGGACCGACATCCGCCTGATCACCGCGACCAACAAGGACCTCAGGGCGGCGGTGGCGCATGGCACGTTCCGTGAGGATCTCTACTACCGGGTCGCGGTCTTCATGATCAAGGTCCCGCCGCTACGCGAGCGGATCGAGGACCTGCCGCGGCTGGTCGACCACTTCTTGCAGCGGTTCGCGAGCCTTTACGGAAAGCGCGTCACGCGCATCGCGCCGGCGACGCTCAAGCGCATGATGACGCTGCCCTGGCCCGGCAACGTGCGTCAGCTCGAGAACTTCCTCGAGCAGGCCGTGGTGCTCGCCGAGGGCGAGACCCTGACAGATCGCGACCTCTTTGCCGGAGAGCTTTCGAACAGCGGCCCCGCCGCGCCGGCCGCGGTGCCCTCGGGATTGTTCGAGGCGGGGCTTCCGCTCAGCGAAGTGGAGCGCCGCCACATCCTCCGCACCCTGCACATGGTCCACGGGAACCGGACGGAAGCGGCCCGGCTCCTGCAGATCAGCGTGCGCTGCCTACAGTACAAGCTCAAGGCCTACGGCCGGGAGGCGGACCCGGCGGATCGTGGCCTCGCCCCCAGCGCCTAGCCTGGCCGGTCGCCGAGAAGCACCCGTCTGCTTCGTTGGAGCCCGCGTGTGAATCTTGGGAGCTGCGTGAAGCTCACGGGCGCCTCGAGAGATTTTAGCGGGATTCACGAAGTGTGAGATTGCCGCGGCGTGCAATCTTTGCGGGGATGACGCGCAAGATTTCTTGGATGGTGGGCGATTCCGAAATTTTCCGGATTGGCAGAATGTCGAGCGATCGGACAGTTACGGCGTTGGCCTCGTTCGTGCTCTCTCACGACGCCGCATTGAAACTCGCTCCTCAGTCCTCTGGCACGAGGGTGGCGCCGGCGCTCCGAGAGCTTCTCGGACGCGACGCGGTGTGCCGCGAGATCGTGCAGTACCTGATGCGCCACAACGAGGCCATCGACACCGCGCGCGGGATCGCCCAGTGGTGGATCAATCGCGACGTGGCGTCGACCCGGCAGGCGCTATCGAAACGCCCGGAGCATGCCGTCGTCCAGTCCTACAGCGTGCAGGGCGAGACCTTCGTGTACGCGTACACGAAACGAGCGGTGGTCCGTCAGTCACTCGCGCGCTACCTGCAAGACTCGGTCGTCCCTCCTGCGGCGAAGGAGCGTTAGGCCATGGCAGCGCCCTCGATCGTCACGACCGTCCACGAGGCGTCGCGCCTGAACGTGCCCGCTGACGCCCTCTCCGATCTCCGCGTCGTCGCCCTCGGCGGCGGCACGGGACTGCCGACAGTGCTCCGGGGCCTGCGGGCCGGCCTCTTCGATTCCTTCCCGTGGGATCCCGAGCGGGACCAGACGCGGCTGACCGCCATCGCGACCGTCGCGGACGACGGGGGCAGCTCGGGGAAGCTCCGGGCGACGTACCATCTGCCGTCCCCGGGCGACATTCGCAATTGCCTCCTGGCGCTGGCCGGCGGCGATCCGGCGCTGTTGGACGTGTTCGCCTTCCGCTTCGCCGGCGGCAGCGAGGTCGCCGGGCACAGCCTCGGCAACCTCATCCTGACGGCGCTCACCGAGCTCGAGCGCGACTTCTCCAAGGCAGTGGCCCGGGTCGGACGGTTGCTCTCGGTGCGCGGGGTGGTCCTGCCCGCCACCTCCTGCAACGTGACCCTCCACGCCGAGCTCTCGGACGGCACCGTGATCGAGGGCGAGTCCCGCATCGCGACCGCACGGAGCCCGATCCACAAGGTGCGGCTCTGCCCCGGAGACACGCCGGCGCTGCCCGAGGCAGTGGACGCGCTCGAGCGGGCACATCTGATCGTGCTCGGCCCTGGCAGCCTCTACTCGAGCCTGGTCGCCGCGCTCTTGCCCCACGGCATCGCCGACGCGATCACCCGCTCGCGGGCCCGGGTCGTCCACGTCATGAACCTCATGACGGAGCCCGGCGAGACCGACGGCCACACCGCGGTCGACCACCTGCTGGCCATCCGCCGGCACGCGCCGACGATGCCGATCCACGACATTTTGATCAACACCGCCCCGATCTCGCCAGAGCCGATCGCCCGCTACGGCGCCGACGGCTCCGCGCCGGTCGTGGCGGACGTGGCGCTCCTGAAGGCGCTCGGTCACACCGTCCACGAGTGCGATCTCCTCGCCGCGGGCGACGGGGTGCGCCACGATCCGGGCAAGCTCGCCCGGGCGCTCCTCACCTTGGCCTATCGCAGCGGGTCGCGCGCGGGCGCCTGAGCCATGACCTTGCGGGGGGTCCCGGTGCTCCAGTACGACGGGCCCACGGCCTGGTCGACCGCCGGGTGGTCGACGCCGCGCAGGAGGCGGGCTATCAGGCGGTGTGCGCCTCACGCGGCTGGCCCGCCCAGCCCGGCGACGCCGTCGTGAACCGGGTGACGGTGCTCCGCGACACGACCACGGCGCAGTTCTGCGCGATCCTCGCCCGCCAGCCGCAGGCCTATGTCGCGGCCGTGGCGCGCGCGCTGATCACACGCCTGCAGGAGCGGGTCACGCTCAGGCTCCGGCCACCCCACCTCGACGGCGAGCTCTCGCCGCGGGGCGTGTGACGGAGGGCCTATCACGGTGATCATCGGCCTGGCCGGCGGCACCGGCGCGGGAAAGAGCTCGATCGTCCGGAGCCTGGTCGAGCGCATCGGCGGATGCGTGATCGACCTCGAGTCGTACACGCTCGATCGCAGCGCCGCGTCGCTCGAGGAGCGAGGCCTGATCGGCGACGACGAGCCCGCGGCCATCGACACCGCGCTGCTCGTCTCCCACCTCGAGGACCTCCGGCGCGGCGAGCCGATCCGCCGGCCGGTCTACTCGTCGGAGTCGCACGCGCGCACCGGCACCGCGATGGTCGCGCCCGCGCGGCTCGTGCTGGTCGAAGGCCTCTTCACCCTGTGGTGGGATTCGCTGCGCTCGCGGCTTAACCTCAAGGTCTTCGTCGACGCGCCGGCCGATCTCAGGCTCATGCGGCGGATCCGGCGGGACCTCGCCGACCGCGGCCGCACCGTCGAGCAGGTGCTGTACCAGTACTCGGGCGCCGTGCGCTCCGCGCACGAGCGCTACGTCGAGCCGACTCGCGTTCACGCCGACGACGTCGTCATCAACGACGGGCCTCTCGAGGACGCCGTCGACCAGGTCCTCGCTCTCGTGCGCCGCCGCCGGGTCGACGGGCTGGCCGGCGCCGGCAGCGCTAGCCGATGAGAACCTGACCCTCCCGCCCCTGCGTGAGCGCGCGGAAGACATCGTGTTCATCGCCAACGCGCTCCTGCAGCGCGCCGGCCGGGCGCACCGGCGCAAGCTGCGCTTCGGCGGCTCGGCCCTCGAGGCCATCGCGCATTATTCCTGGCCGGGGAACGTCCGGGAGCTCGAGAACGTGGTCGAGCGAGCCGTCCTGATGGACCGCGGCAAGCTCGTGGAGGCTCGCGACCTCGGCATCGAGGTGAAGGAACGGTCGATGACGTCGCTGCGCGAGTCGCGCGACCGCGCCGAGCGCGGCGCCCTCGTGGACGCGCTCGTCCAGGCGCGTGGCAACATCACGCAAGCCTCGCGCATCCTGGCGGTGAGCCGGCCGACCGTGCACGGCTTGATCGCCCGCTACGACCTGAGCGCCCGCAATTTCCGCTGATTGCGCGGACGGGGTCGCCACGCCCGCACAATTCCCAGCCATTTCGACTTCGAGCGTGTCAAAATCGGGCGGTCGAGTCGGGAGTGCGCCATCGGCCGCTCCAGCAGAGGAGGACTTGCCGTGAGAACCACCGTCGCCTGGTCCGTCGCTCTCCTGATGCTCCTGGTCTGGACGAGCCCGCCCGCGGCCGTCGAGGATCTCGGACTGATCACCGGCAGCGACAAGGGCACCTACTACCAGTTCGGTCTCGATCTCCAAAAGCTCG
>Ga0306926_10007504_pt1 | contig 11821 bp, 12 predicted proteins | sample flu12Cox44000178_FD_203759 | JGI IMG/M metagenome (GOLD analysis project Ga0306926, IMG submission 203759) | Lab enrichment of tropical soil microbial communities from Luquillo Experimental Forest, Puerto Rico - flux8day.12C.oxic.44.000.178 (v2)... | ecosystem: Environmental > Terrestrial >...
GGTCCGCCGCCGAGCTGCATCGACGGAATAATGTCGATGCGGATGCGGCCGCCCGATTGCGCCTCGACCTGGCGCGCCCACGGCGCCAAAAACTTGTCGTGGGCGCTGGAGACCGCCGAGAACCCGTGATGCATTTTGAGGACGAACTGCGGCGCATCGGCGAACGCCACGCGCAGCACCGCCGGCGCCGCTACGGTTGCCATCGTCGAGGCCAGAAAGGTGCGGCGGGCAACACGCATGCTCGTCTCTCGCAGGCCTCACAAGCGCTTAACGATGCGGCTCAATTGAGGCGCGGCGGGCGATCTTCGGTGTCGGTGCTGGGCACGATGCTGACCGATACTTGCGCCGGCTGAGGCGCCCCGGCAGCCACCGCGAGATCCCTGCTCTCGCGCGAGCGCCGCTCGTAACGGCGATAGGACAGGTAGCCGAGCGGCAGGCTGACGAGATAGGCGAGCGTGCCCGTGGTCAGAATGATCCACGGATAGGCGATCAACAACGCGAAGAACAGCACCACCATCACCGCCGCCGGCCCGAGCATCTCCGGCGGCACGCGGGTGCCGACGCGCTTGCCGGAGAAGACCGGCAGCCGCGACACCATCAGCGAGGCGATCGCGAGCGTGTAGAACAGCGTCAGCCAGGTGAGGAACTCGGAGCGCGGCAAGCCGAGAAACGCCGCGTAGATCGGCAGCAGCACCGTGATAGCGCCGGCGGGCGCCGGCACGCCGACGAAGAAATTGCTGGCCCAGGCCGGCCGATCCGGGTCTTCGATCATCACGTTGAAGCGGGCAAGCCTCAAGCCCGCCGAGATGGCGAACACCATGGCGGCGATCCAGCCCGCCGACTTCAGATCGTGTAGGCCCCAGAAATAGAGGATCAGCGCCGGTGCAACGCCGAAATTGACGAAGTCGGCGAGGCTGTCGAGTTCGGCGCCGAACCGAGACGTGCCCTTAAGGAGCCGCGCCAGCCGGCCATCGATGCCGTCGAGGATGGCAGCGAACACGATGGCCGCAAGCGCCAGCGTATAGCGGTCTTCGAACGCCATGCGGATCGCGGTCAAGCCCGCGCACAGCGCCAGCAGCGTGATGACGTTGGGAACGAGCGTCCGCACCGGAATGCGGCGGAAGCGCCGGTTGGGCAGTCGCAGGCGCGGACGCGGGCGGTCCCGACCCGGTTCGTTCATCGACATGGACAAATTATAGCCACTCCCGCGGACGCCTGCCACGTGCTGCGACCTTTCGGTTAACCCTTTCTCAGGCCACGCGAAAAGTCCGACTAGCGTCGGCGTTACGCAGGTCCGCGAGCACGGTTTCGCCGGCGAGCGCGGTCTGGCCCTCGGCGACCAGGGCGCGGGCGCCTTCGGGTAGATAGACGTCGACCCGGGAGCCGAACCGGATCATGCCGATGCGCGAGCCGGCGGCGACCGCCTCGCCTTCGCGCACGAACGGCACGATGCGGCGCGCGATGAGGCCCGCGATCTGAATGACGGCGATGCGGGCGCCCGAACCGGTCGCGATGACAAAGGCGTTGCGCTCGTTGTCCTCACTCGCCTTGTCGAGATCGGCGCTCAGGAATTCTCCGGCGCGATAGATCATGCGTTCGATCCGGCCGGCGACGGGGCTTCGGTTCACATGGCAGTCGAACACGCTCATGAAGATGGAAATGCGCGGCAGCGGCCCCCCGCCGAGCTCGAGCTCTCTCGGCGGCACGGCGTTGGCGATCTGGCTGACGCGGCCGTCGGCCGGCGCCACGACGATGCCGTCGCGCACCGGCGTCACCCGCGGCGGATCGCGGAAGAAATAGGCGCACCACAGCGTCGCGACCGTGCCGAGCCAGCCGAGCGGCGACCACAGCCAGAACAGAATGAGGCTTGCGAGCGCAAAGCCGCCGATGAACGGATAGCCCTGCGGATGGATGGGTGTGAGTTGCGCGCGGATGGAGTTGACGACGGACATAGTCACTCTGCCGCGTCCGCAGTGGGTAAGAGCTCGGCCTGCGGCTCGGTCTCATCGGCCACTTGCGGCGGATTGCGGTTGGGCGCCGTCGCGGCGTCGTCGACCTCAGCCAGAAGCTCGCGCGCCCGGTCGGCCTCGCGCTGGCGATTCCACATGCTGGCATAGAGGCCGCCGCGGGCGAGAAGCTCCTGATGCGTTCCGCGCTCGACAATAACGCCGTCGTCCAGCACCAAGATCGCATCGGCACCGACGATGGTCGAGAGCCGGTGCGCGATGACGAGCGTAGTGCGGTTCTCCGCCACGCGGTCGAGCTCGTCCTGGATGTCCTTCTCGGTGTGGCTATCGAGCGCCGAGGTCGCCTCGTCGAGGACAAGGATCGGCGGACCTTTCATAATGGTGCGGGCGATGGCGACGCGCTGCTTCTCGCCGCCGGACAATTTGAGGCCGCGTTCGCCGACCTCGGTCTCGTATCCCTTCGGTGAACGGCGGATGAAATCGTCGATCTGCGCCTGGCGCGCCGCCTCCTCGACTTCGGCGTCGCTTGCGTCCCAACGGCCGTAGCGAATGTTGTAGCGGATGGTGTCGTTAAACAGCACCGTGTCCTGCGGCACCATGCCGATTGCAGCGCGCAGCGAAACTTGCGTCACGTCGCGAACGTCCTGGCCGTCGATCACGATACGGCCGCCGGTGACGTCGTAGAAGCGGAACAGGAGCCGTGAAATGGTCGACTTGCCCGCGCCCGACGGTCCGACGATGGCGACGGTATCGCCGGCGGCGACCTCGAAGCTCAAGCCTTTGAGGATCGGCCGCGCCGGCTCATAGGCGAACGAGACGTTCTCGAAGCGGATGGTGCCGGCGCGGACCTGCAGCGGCTTGGCGCCGGGCTTGTCTTCGATTTCGGGCTTGCGCCCCAGCATCGAGAACATAAGCTCGATGTCGATCACCGCCTGCTTGATCTCGCGATAGACCATGCCCATGAAGTTCAGCGGCTGGTAGAGCTGGATCATCATGGCGTTGATCATGACGAAATCGCCCACCGTATTGGTGCCGCGCTCGATGCCCCGGACGCACAGCACCATGGTGGCGACGAGCCCGAGCGTGAACACCACTGCCTGCCCGGCATTGAGCACGGCAAGCGAGACATACGCTTTGACGCTCGCGTCCTCGTAGCGCTCCATGGCGCGGTCGTAGCGCTTGCCTTCGCGCGTCTCGGCTGAAAAATATTTCACCGTCTCGTAGTTGAGCAGCGAGTCGATCGCCTTAGCATTGGCATCGGTGTCGCTGGTATTCATCTCGCGGCGGATGCTGATGCGCCATTCGGTGGCGAGATAGGTGAACCACATATAGAGCGCGACGGTGACGCCGATCGCCGCCACATAGCGCCAGTCGAAGTGATAGAGCAGCACGGCGACGATCAGCGCGAGCTCGACGATGGTCGGCGCGAGCTGCAGCAGCACCATGCGCACGATGGTCTCGATGGCGTTGCGGCCGCGCTCCAGCACGCGGGTAAGCCCGCCGGTCTTGCGCTCGAGATGAAAGCGCAGCGAGAGAAGGTGCATGTGATCGAAGGTGAGCATGGCAAGCCGCCGCACCGCGTTCATCGCCACCTTTGCAAAAATGCCGTCGCGCACTTGCGTGAGTGCCGCCATCAGGATGCGCATGCCGCCATACGCCAGCGTCATCATTACCGGCGTCGCCAGCGCCCAGGCGATGATGTTGTCGGGGCCGAGCGGCGCAGTGCCGTGGCCGGCGAGCGCATCGGTCGCCCATTTGAAGGTGAATGGGACGGCGACGGTGGCGAGCTTGGCGGCGAACAACAGCAGCGTGGCCAGCACCACGCGGGACTTAAGGTCGGGCCGGTCCGCCGGCCAGATATAGGGCCACAGGTGCACGATGGTGCGCAGCATGGCGCCGCCGTCGGCCCTGACGTCACGGCGGTGCACCGGAGCGGATTGCTGGAAGTGTCGCATCAGATGCCCGGGCCCGGATCGGCCGCGCGGGCCGTCCTCATCCTTTTCGTTGTTTTCGTCATATAGAGGGTTTTGCCGGGCTTCGCACCGCGCGGCGCGCACGCCAAAATGCTTGCGGCAGGGCCGAATCCACGCCACATATGACCTTTAATGAGACCTAGTCCATGAGCAAAATCAATGCATTGTGCGTTTATTGCGGATCGAGCCCGGGGACCGATCCAGCCTTTGTCGAAACCGCAGAAGCCTTCGGCAAAATCCTCGCCGAAAACGACATTCGGCTCGTCTATGGCGGCGGCTCGACCGGCTTGATGGGCGCGCTTGCCCACGCCGTGCTCGACCACGGCGGCGCGGTGACTGGCATCATCCCCGAATTCCTGACCCGGCGCGAAAGGCCGCGTGGGATTGGCCAGGAGTTGATCGTCACTCGCGACATGCACGAGCGCAAACGCGTGATGTTCGAGCGCGCCGACGGCTTCGTCGCGTTGCCCGGCGGCATCGGCACGCTGGAGGAGGTCGTCGAGCAACTCACCTGGGCCCAGCTCGGCCGCCACAGGAAGCCGATCCTGATCGCCAACATCAAGGGCTACTGGGATCCTCTGCTGACGCTGGTCGATCACATGCGAGCGGTGGAATTTTTGCCGCCTTCGCAACGCGTCGACTTTCTGGTCGCCGAACGCGTCGCCGACATTTTGCCGAAGCTTTTCGACGCGGCCCAACGCGTCAGCGGAGCAGAAAAGGCGATGGCGGTCCCGGCCGAGCGGCTGTGACGCCTAATCCTTGGCGTCTTTCAAGAACGTCACCGCCTCGATGCGGTTGCCGTCCCAGTCGCGGATGAAGGCGGCATAATAGTGCGGCGAATATTCATGCCGCATGCCGGGCGCACCGTCGGAATGTGCGCCCGCGGCGACCGCTGCGGCGTGAAATGAATCGACCGCCTTGGTGTCTGGCGCGCGCAACGCGACATGCGCGCCGCTGTCATCGATCGGCTCGAGCTCGGCGCGCTCGTTGATCCAGAACTCTGGATAGGTCTTGCCGAAGCCGATGCTTTTCGGCCATTCGCGCACCCGCCGCATGCCGAGCGGCGCCAGCAGCGCCTCGTAGAACCGCCCCGAAGCCTTGATGTCGCGCACCGCAATAGAAATGTGGTCGATCACGGCACCCTCCTCCCCTCGCCCCGCGGACGCCCTATGCCGGCGCTCCCGACTTCACCAGCTTGTAGACGATGGAATCCATCAGCGCCTGAAATGAGGCATCGATGATGTTGGGCGACACCCCGATCGTGGTCCAATGCTCGCCGGTCTCGTCCTGGCTTTCGATCAGCACGCGGGTGACGGCTTCGGTGCCGGCATTGAGGATACGCACCCGATAATCGGTCAGCTCCAGCCCGGTGATGTAGCTCTGATATTTGCCGAGATCCTTGCGTAGCGCGAGATCGAGCGCATTGACCGGGCCGATGCCCTCCGACGCCGAGATCAAGACGTCGTCGCCGACCTTAACCTTGACCACGGCCTGGCTCACCGTGACGCGGTCGCCCTTGGCGCTGATACGCTGCTCGACATTGACGTCGAATTTCTCAACCTCGAAATAGTGCGGCACCTTGCCGAGCATGCGGCGCGCCAGAAGCTCGAACGAGGCGTCGGCGGCCTCGTACGCGTAACCAATCGCCTCGCGCTCCTTGACCTCGTCGAGCAGGCGCCCGACGCGCGGGTCGTCCTTGTCGACGGTAAGCCCGATGCGCTCGAGCTCGGCCAGCACGTTGGAGCGGCCGGCCTGATCGGACACCAGAAGCTTGCGCCGGTTACCGACGGCTTCCGGCGCCACGTGCTCGTAGGTCTTAGGCTCCTTCATTATGGCGGAGGCATGGATGCCGGCCTTGGTCGCGAAGGCGCTCTCGCCGACATAGGGCGCGTGACGGTTGGGCGCGCGGTTAAGCATTTCGTCGAGCGTGTGCGAAGCATGCACGAGCGAATGCAGCTTCTCGTCCGACACGCCGATGTTGAATTTTTGCGCAAATTCCGGCTTGAGCTTCAAGGTCGGAATGATGGAGACGAGATTGGCGTTGCCGCAGCGCTCGCCAAGGCCGTTCAGCGTGCCCTGAATCTGCCGCGCGCCGGCGCGCACCGCGGCGAACGAGTTGGCTACCGCCTGCTCGGTGTCGTTGTGGGCGTGGATGCCGACGTGATCGCCGGGGATGACCTTGCAGACTTCGCCGACGATCGCCTCGACCTCGTGCGGCAGCGCGCCGCCGTTGGTGTCGCAGAGCACCACCCAGCGCGCGCCTTCGTCATAAGCCGCCTCGGCGCAGGCGAGCGCGTAAGCGGGCTTGGCCTTGTAGCCGTCGAAGAAATGCTCGCAATCGAGCAGCACTTCGCGGCCTTTTGCTTTGGCGGCGCGCACGCTGTCGCGGATCGAGGCGAGGTTTTCTTCCTCGGTGGTCTCGAGCGCGACGCGCACGTGATAGTCCCAGGATTTGGCGACGAAGCAGATGGCGTCGGCCTGCGCGTCGAGCAGCGCCACCAGGCCCGGATCGTTGGAGGCCGAGCGGCCAGGCCGCCGCGTCATGCCGAAGGCGGTGAGCGTCGCGCGCATCGGCCGCTTCTCGGCGAACAGGCTGGTGTCGATCGGATTGGCGCCCGGATAGCCGGCCTCGACGTAGTCGATGCCGAGATCGTCGAGCATACGGGCGATGGCGAGCTTGTCGGCCAACGTAAAATCAACGCCGTTGGTTTGCGCGCCGTCTCGCAAGGTGGTGTCGAACAGATAAAGGCGTTCACGCGGCATGATACGCACTCACCACAGATAATAGTTGGACGCCAAGGCCACGGCGATCAGGATGGCGATGACCGCGATCACGACGTGATGGGTCCGCATACCGAAAAACGACGACCTTTGGCGGGTCATGACGGGCGATCCTTGGCTGACAGCGGCTTGGTCATGGTGGTGTTGGCGAGCCACTCACCGGCGCGGAATACGGTGTTGCGCGTTTTCGCCGCAAAGCCGCGCCTCTCGAAGAAGCCGCGCGCGGTGTCGCTTGCCTCGACCGCAAGCTCAGCCGTGCCGCGGCCGGCGGCGAGCTTTTCCAGCGCATCGAGCAGCATGGCGCCGGCGCCCTGCCCGGCCGCCGCGGGATGCACGTAGAGCATGTCGATGCGGCGGTTTTCGGCGAGCGCGGCAAAGCCGACCGCGGCGCCGCCATAGGTCGCCACCAGAGTCAGCTCACCGGCGAGCTTAGCGGCAAAGGCTTCGAGATCGTCAGCGGTCGCCGCCCAGGCTTCCTGCTGCGCCTCGTTGTAATCGTCGCCGGTCAACTCCTCGATCGCCGCGCGGAAAATCTCCGCCAGCAGCGGCACATCCGCCGGCAACATCGGCCGCATGGCGAGCGTCGGCTCCGGGCGCGCCATCATCGCGCGATCTCCCAAGTGGTGCCGTCCTTGGTGTCCTTGAGCACGACGCCCATTTTGGCGAGTTCGTCGCGGATACGATCGGACTCTTCAAAGTTTCTTTCCTGTCGCGCCTTCAGCCTCCTCTCAATCAAGCTATTTAATTTCTTAATACCAACCACCTTCTCTACGTAGTCACGATCACGCGGCGTAATGTAGTACGGATTAAATTTTTCCCATTCTTCCAAAAATGAATAGTTAGCGGCAACACCTGTCAAAATGACCGAGGCGGTATTTATCACAGCAGTCGCGCTCGAAGACGACGGCAACGTCGCAAAGTGCCTGTGAAGTTGCTCTTCGATTTTGGGCGCATAATCGACGATGGCTATATAACTCGAAGGCAACCCCGTCTCTACGCGAATCTCCTCCGCAATCTCATCCGCGACTTGGAAATTGTTCGGGATCAGACCCAAAAACACAAGACTATCGTATAAAACATCTCGGGACTCTTCAGCGCGCTCCGCCGACCTTGCAAGCTCATGCAAGCTCGCAAGCAGTTCTGGCGTATTCAAATCGTCGAGAAGGCATTCCATGACGGAACGACTCGGACGAATTTCTGCTTTGCGATCATCAACTCGCGATACAAGCCTCTTCCAATGCGACAAATTCTTTGCCGCCTCTTCCAAGCCACTGACGGTCCAATCAATCGGCTGCCTATAGTGTGTCGTAAGCATAGCCAATCGCAGGACTTCGCTCGGCCAACTGCGACCTCCAAACCTTTCGCTCTGCAGCAGCTCATGAATGGTCACGAAGTTGCCGAGCGATTTCGACATCTTCTCGCCTTCGACCTGAAGGAAGCCGTTGTGCATCCAGTAATTGGCCATCACCGGCGTGTGGAAGGCGCAACGCGATTGCGCGATCTCGTTCTCGTGGTGAGGAAACACCAGATCGATACCGCCGCCATGGATGTCGAAGGTCTTGCCGAGATGCTTCCATGACATCGCCGAGCATTCGATGTGCCAGCCGGGACGGCCCGGCGTCTTGATGCCGGCGGGCGACGGCCAGGCCGGCTCGCCCGGCTTCGACGGTTTCCAGAGAACGAAATCCATCGCATCGCGCTTATACGGCGCGACCTCGACGCGGGCGCCGGCGATCATTTCGTCGAGCGGCCGCTTCGACAGCCTCCCATAGTCCGGCATCGACGGCACGGAAAACAGCACATTGTCTTCGGCCTGATAGGCGTGTCCGGACGCGACCAGCTGCTCGATCAGCGTGCGCATCTCGACGATGTGCTCCGTGGCGCGCGGCTCGACCGTCGGCGGCAGGCAGCCGAGCGCGGCGACATCGTCATGGAATTGCTTGTCGGTGACCGTCGTGATCTTGCGGATCGCCTCGTTCAGCGGCAGGTCGGGATATTCCTCCGCCGCGCGCGCGTTGATCTTGTCGTCGACGTCGGTGATGTTGCGCACATAGGTGACGCGATCGGCGCCGTAGATATGGCGCAACAGACGGAACAGCACGTCGAACACGATGACCGGCCGCGCATTGCCGATATGGGCGAAGTCGTAGACCGTCGGCCCGCACACATACATGCGCACGTTCGCCGGATCGAGCGGCGTGAAGACGCGCTTGTCGCGGGTCAGCGTATCGTAGAGCTTCAGTTGCATCGCATCGAATCGCGCTTGATCCAACTCAACAGTACACCCGGGCCTGCTAGCCGGGGCGTCTATCGATCTCGATGCTTTGAGAAAAGACGGCCGCAGCCAGCGATGTCGCTAGCGAATAATCTCCCGGCAGATGCCGCAGATGGTCTTTTGGCCGTGCATGGCCGGCACAATGGTCGAGGCGGCGACCCCCGTCAAGGCCGGTTTTAAGGTGGCTCGCCAAACGGCGCGCAAAAAACAGCGGTTAACGCAGGCTTTGTTTCGGGGCCATTAGGCGGCATTAAGTAGCATTAAGATTGTTCAGCAAAATCCGATACTTCTTGCACTTACCCGCGCGTGCACGTTAAGTGCCGTTTAGGTCAATTTCACGCTCCGCGTTAGCGCAGCGTTAGCTGCAAAAGGGTGCACCAGTGCCACGCGCCATGCCCAACAAGCAGAAGCTGACGAGCTTGACGGTGACGAAGCTGCGGCCAGCCGCCAAGCCCTATTTGGTTTGGGACAGTTACCAGCGCGGCTTGGCGTTGGCGGTGCAGCCAAGTGGCTATCGCAGTTACAAGCTGATTTATCGCCACCGCAATCGGCCGCGTTGGCTGACCATCGGCGCCGCGGATGCGATTGGTCTGGCTGATGCAAGAAAAATGGCCGCTGAGCTGACGCTGGAAGCCATTCGCGGCAAAGATCCACGAGCTGAGAAGCGAGCCGAGCGAGGCGCTAGCACGTTCGCCCTGCTACATGAACGCTATCTCGAGCAGCACGCGAAAAAACGAAACCGAAGCTGGCGACAGACAGCTGCCTTGATACAGCGCAATGTGCTGCCGCGTTGGGGCTGGGATTCGGGGGACCAGCGCAAAGCGTGATTGCGTTGAGACCATCCTGGCCTGTTTTGCTGATCGAGATAAGGACAACAAACCCATCAATCACCGAATGCAATTGTTCAAGGTCAGGGATGGTGAGGAAGGCCGTGTTATCCCCTATCGGTTGGAGCAGGTAGAGATGGGTGTGGACGAGGATGGCGATCGTGTGTCCACGGCTGTTATTCGGTGGGAGCCGGATCGTCCAGTACAGTCCTCAGCAAAGAGAAGGAATGGTCCAGCGCGACGTAAGACCGATCTCACCCTGCAACGAGCTATCGATGAGGTTGGTTTGCCCGCAGATGTGGCGGTGTTGAAACAGTCTTTCTATAAATTTCATGAAGGTAATAATCGTGCTGCAAATCAGGCATGGCATCGGGCGATAAGAGAAATGGGATTGGGTTTAAATGGGGGGCAGGTTGATTTTGGGGAGTAGCTTCATGAGAGCTACAGGAGCTACAAGTGCTACATTGTGTAACATGTAGCTCGGGCCAGTCGCACTTCTTACGGCGGCGCTTGGCAAGCACATTGAAAAACATCGGTTATCACGATCCCGCGAGTAACAGACTTGGCGTTTGACCCGAAATGAAAGTTTCCTTTAGGTTCGCGACAAGCCGCTAACGGCGACTAATCTTTACGCATTGCTGAAACGCGGCCACACGCTCCATTGCCGAATGAACCTATCAAGGCGTGGAGCATTAATTGTGTGAGGAGATGCCATGAGGAAGATCCTGACAGCTTTGGTTACGGCCGGGAGTATCGCCATCGCATCGATGGCGACGTCAACATCGGCCAATGCCCAATGGCGCGGATGGGGATGGGGATGGGGCGGTGTCGGTCTTGGATTGGCTGCCGGCGCAATAATCGGCAGCGCAATCGCTGCGCATAACTACTATGGCTCTGGCTACTACTACGGCGGTTATCCAGCAGGCGGTTACTACCAGCCCCCATATGGCTATTACGGCCACGCTTACGCCCCGGCGTACGGATACGCCACCGCAGCCTATGCTCCTGGCTACGGCTACGGGTACGGCGACACTTACGCTCATCCCTACGGCTATGTCGCTCCGGTGCGACCGTATGTCGGCTACCGAGTGCGCCACTACGCCCGGCATTACGTTCAGCATTATTGAAATAATTTCGCGGCCGAACGTGACACACGAAGCGAACGGTGAAAGGGGTGGCCCCGGCCCCCTGGGGAGGGGCGCTGACCGGGGCCACCACGCGCGGGAACGGCGGGTAACCAATTCAGCCCCGCACGTTGGTCACAGCATCCGACTACCGATGGACGTCTGTCCAATAGTTGCGACTGACGCTTTTGATAGTTGCAGGCTATAGCGAGGAGGACTTCCCCTCGCAAAGTTTGACGGACCCCGATTTTATCAGATTTAATTTAGCCCTTGATCTCATTCCGAGGTCATTGGGGGGCTACAATGTTCACGAAATCCCTGTGTATCGCCGCAATAACCGTCTCAATGGCGACGGCAGCACATGCTCGCGCCCGTGTGTTTGTTGCCTCATACGGCAACGACAGTAATCCCTGCACTTTTGGATCGCGGTGTAAGACTTTTCAGCAGGCTCACGATGTTATGGACGCTGGCGGCGAGGTCACGGCCATCGACAGCGCGGGGTTCGGCCCGATCAACATCACCAAGGCGGTTACCATCACAAGTCCGGATGGTGTCGAAGCGGGTGTCGTTCGATTGCGGGTGGCAATGCCATTGACATCAATGCCGGACAAGTGACGCAATCGTGCTGCACGGGCTAACGCTGAACGGCTCTGGTGTCGGCGCTAACGGCATCGTCTTTAACTCGGGCAGCATCCTGACGGTTCAAAATTGCGTCATTCGCAATCTAACCGGTCAAGGGATTGACTTCGTTCCCTCGACGTCCAGCAGCTTGTCTGTTTTACACACTTATGTTGGCAGTAACGGCGGCTATGGCATCTTGGTCCAGCCCAGCGGTTCAGCATCAGCAGTCGTTGATCATGTGGAAGCGCAATAC
>Ga0306926_10007506_pt1 | contig 11820 bp, 9 predicted proteins | sample flu12Cox44000178_FD_203759 | JGI IMG/M metagenome (GOLD analysis project Ga0306926, IMG submission 203759) | Lab enrichment of tropical soil microbial communities from Luquillo Experimental Forest, Puerto Rico - flux8day.12C.oxic.44.000.178 (v2)... | ecosystem: Environmental > Terrestrial > Soil...
CAAACGACTGAGGGGATCATCGACAGCTGCTGCGAGGCTTGGAACTGGCTGATCGCCGAAACCGGCCGCATCCGCTCCCTGTGCTCCTATCCGTGGCTCCAACAGGTCAGCAGCTAATCAGGTCGGTTACCAGCCTGATTAATTGCCGACCCGTTCGATCCAGGGATAGGAACACAGAGATCGGAGGCGTCCGGTTTGTCCAAGCAGCCAATTCCAAGCGTCACAGCAGGTGTCGACGATCTCGTCAGTGGTCTGAAAAATGCGGTGCAAGAGACGATTATCTCGGAGATGCAGCCATAACCGCTCGATCGGGTTGAGTTCAGGCGAGTAGGGCGGCAGGAAGACGAGGCTGAGGTTTTTGGGCACGACAAGATCGCCGCTCGTATGCCAGCCCGCCTTGTCCATCAGCACAATGCCATGTGCCCCGCGCGCGACGGCTTGGCCGAGTTCAGCAAGGAAGAGGTTCATCGCGGCGGTATCGAGCCGCGTTATCACCAAGGCCACCCCGGTGTCGCGAGCCGGGCACACGGCTCCGATGATCCACGCCGACTGGTGGCCGACATCACGCAACCCGCGCGGGGTATGGCCGCGCTGCCACCAGACATAGCCGGTCCGTCCCTTCTGTCCGACAAACCGCTCGGCTTCCGGATTCGCCTGCGCGATTTCCGTCAGACGGGCAGCAAACCCCCTTTTTGAAGGCTTGTTGGGCCTTCTCATTGCTCTGCGGGTGGCGTGGTCGGGTCTTTCGGTGCGACAGGTCGAGCGACCACAACAGTCGCAGCATCCCAGTCTCGCTGTAGCTGACGCCCCAGCGCTCCTCTACCCACCGGCACAGATCGACGATCCGCCACCGCGTGATTTTGTCTACCACCGGATCGGGACCGGCCAGCACCATCGCTTTCAATGCCGCCATCTGTCCTTCGCTCAGCTTCGGCCGGCGGCCCGGTGCTGGCCGATTGCACAGCCCGGCAATTCCGTGAGCGTTATAGCGGTGAACCCAGTCACGTAGGGTCTGGCGGTCCATCCCGGCCAGCCGCGCCGCGCTGGCCCGATCCATGCCCTCCAGCGCGTTGGCGATCGCGATCAGCCGGGCGCTGACGCGACCGTCGCGCTCTCGCCGCGCCCGCCGGCGCAGTTCCTCCGAGCCAATGTCATCACAGATCGCCAACGCAGACATTGTGGGTTACCCCTCCCCCGACCACAACATCCGCTACTCGCAAGCCGCTTTCGATGCAACTCTCTTGGCGAGTCATTATAAGAGGTTTGTCGCGGGGTTTCGACGACCCGAAGTGCCAGCGCGTACACAATGGCAGAGCATCTGCACCACGTTTGTTGCTGGTTTGCGCCACCTCACCTCAGAACCCGATGGGATAGCCCGTACAGAACTCTGTGCGAGGGTCCGCGATGAGTCGAACTTCCCCGCTCCGCGGCCAGGGCGGGAAGGTCTGGAATCGGTAAATTTCGCGGTAATTCCCGATTTGCCCGGCCGGTGTTGCAGACGATTTGAGCGCTGTTCGCCGGCGCGGTGTCTAGACGGATCATCGTCGGTCGCATCGGGCAAAATATCACCTTACCCGCAGGTGTAACCATCGAATGCGGCGTGGTTCACGCCTTGTCGAGCCAGACCGCATCTAAGCGCACGACGTCGAAGATGCCGAAATAGGCGGCCGGGTTGAGACCCTTGACGTGATTGTACCAGACCTCGTTGATCCGTTCCCAGGCGACCGGCAGCAGCGGCGGGTCCTGCTCCATGATGGCTTCGGCCTGGTGGACCAGTGACAGACGCTTGGCGGGATCGATTTCCCGGTCGATCCGTGCGGTCAGCGCCTGGAATTCCACGTTGTCCCAGAATGAATAGTTCTGCGGGCCGTCCTTACCGTACCAGGCACTAAACGAGTCGGACGGATCGAGGAGGGTCCCGACGACAGCCCCGATCGCCAGGTCGAAATGCCCGCTGGCGGCGTCGTCGAACCAGACCGATTCGACGACCGTGCGCAGGTTGCACTGGACATTCAGCGCCTCTTTCAGCATCGCCTGGATCGCTTGCGACCACAGTTTGAAGATCGCGATGTCGCGGACCATATAATCCAAGCCATTAATACCATTTGGATAACCTGCTGCGGCCAGTAGAGCTCGGGCTTCCTTGATCGAGGCCGCGGGATCGGGCTGGTAGCCGAGCCGTTTTGTGAGCTCCTCCTTGGGCGTGGCGTACTCGGAGAATGGGTAGATGAAGCTGCCCGGCGACATCGGGGCGACATCCTTGACGACTTCGGCCAGGACCGGCCGGTCGAGGGCGAGGTGCATGGCCCGGCGCACCCGCGGATCGTCGAACGGCTTTTTCTTGGTGTTGAGATAGGTCGCGTGGATCACACTTTGGTTATAGTTGGCGGTCGACAAGCCGGGCGTGGACTGGGCTTTACGCATCGTAACCGGATCCGTGATCCGCACATAGTCGACCCGCCCAGAGAGAATTGCCGAACCCATTTCCGGGGAAAACGGCAGCACGTGATAGAACTCGATCCCGTCGAGATACGGCAGCCCCTTGTTCCAGTAATTCGGGTTCCGCTCCATCACCCAGAGTTCGTTCTCGACGCGGCGAACGCTGCGAAACGGGCCGGTGCCGGGATAGGTGACCAACTTCCGTAAATTGTAGTTGTTATCTTCCAGTGTCTTTTTGCGAACGATGACATTCCAACCGCTGGCGAACGCCGACATCATGAAGCTGATCGGGCGAGGCTCCGACAGCTTGAATTCGACCGTGTATTTGTCGCGCGTATTGATCTCGCTGACCGCCTTGAACAGGACGCTGCGCGGAATGCTGATCCCGGTCGGGGGCTTGGAGATGCGATCGTAGGTGGCCTTCACGTCCTCCGATGTGAGCTCGGCGCCGTCGTGGAATTGCACGCCCTGACGCAGATGGAAGGTGTAGGTCTGGCCATCCGGGGCAATCTCCCAGCTATGCGCCAGATCCGGAATAATCGTCTTTGCGCCATCGTTGGGATCGCGCCGGATCAGATTGTCAAACATGCAGGCCATGGCCCCAAGAACGAAGATGGTACCGGCCTGGTGAATATCGAAATGCGGCGCACGTAGCGGCATGCCATGGCGCAGCACGCCGCCGGATTTGGCGTTGGGCTCCGGCGCCTTGAGCTTGAACGCCGAACCGTCGAATTTTTCCGGCACCGGCGCGGCCATGACAAAGGAGGGAGACAGCCCGTAGGCGCCGGCCGCCACGGCCACGCTGCTTTTCAAGAACTCGCGGCGGCTCCACCACGGACGGACGCTATATGGGCCGGTCATGACATTTCTCCCCTTTTGCTCTTTTCTCGTCTGAGCGCGCCGCATTCAAATTGTCTTGGTCCCCAGGCAACTACCGCGCAGCGCTGTCATTCCGCCGCGTCCTTGGCGTGGTCGTCGAACACGTTATAGGTCCGCGCCTGATAGCGGATCATGTAGTCGGTGTAATAGGTCGTCTCATATCGAGGCGGGCGGCCGGGGCCGATGCAGGTCGGTACGGCGGCGATCGGCCAATCGATCTGAGCGTCGCAGAAAAACGCCAGCGCGTAGCGCTCGCCGCCGGTGCGATTGACCGCGCGGTGCGCCGTTGCGAGGAAACGGTCGTTGGTCCAGCGCAGCAACAACTGCCCGCCATTGACGATAAACGCGTCGAGGACGGTTGGGACGTCGATCCAATCACCGGCCTGGGTGCGGAATGCGAGACCGGGCACGTCGTTGGGCGCGAGCAGCGTCAGGAAACTCGTATCGGTATGCGGCGCGATGCCGAATTCGTCGTCGGGCGCCTTCGGCTGCGACGGGTAGTGGGTCGCGCGCAGCTTGTACTGGAAGTCAATGAAGGGCCCATCGAAGTATGTAGCGGGCAGGTCGAGCGCGCGGGCATAAACGCGCACCAGGCGTTGCACCAGCCGCTCCAGCGCGTCGCAATATGCGACGAGCGGTTCGCGGAAGCCGGGCAGGCCCTCGGGCCACTGATTGGCGCTCCGAAAACGCCGGCCAGAGACGACGTCGGGGTGGTCGGAGGCGAGGTCGCGCGCCATAAAGAACGGCTCGCTCATATTGGGCTTGGTGACGTTCGCCACGACCGAGGTGCGCAGAGTGTCGCCCATCATCGGTAGATAGCCGACATTGTGCTTGTCGAGCTTGATTCTGAGCTTCTCGTCGAGCGGCCGAGCGTGGAATCGGGCGACCTGACGATAGACCTCGTGCACCAGCGCCGCGGGAACCCTGTGGTTCACGATCATGTAGAAGCCGATCTCGGTCAGCGCATGGCTCAGCGCGGCCGCGGCACGGTCGAGCGCCCCGGGCTCTCCCGCGAGATAGGGCCCAAGATCGATGACCGGGATCGCGTTAGCATCGGGCATGGTTTAAGCTGGTACCCGCCGGTTTCGAGGCCAGAATTGCGCCTTTGAACGCGTTGAGCAACGGCAAATCGCCGGCGCCGGAACCGGAGAGCGATCGAACAAGACCATGCACGGCGCGCCATCTGATGTCCCCGTCGATCGCCACGACGGCGGCGAGGACGGCGGCACGCGCCGCAACCAGACCCCGCATCGCAGCCGACAAGCCGGGGATGCCTTCGCTGGCCTGCAGCGCCTGCCTGATGAAAGCAGGGCTCAGCGCACGTGGCAGCCGGACGCTAAACACCAGGGCGAGGCCGCGGATCTGGTTCTCCAGAGTGACCCGCTGGCCGACCAGCTTCTTGCGAGCGATGATCAGCGCGCGGATAGCGTGTGCCGGCAGGGACTTCACATGAACGGGCTTGAAGAAGCCGGTACGGGCGAGATGCGCCAGGCCGCGTGCATCGTTGCGATCGGTTTTGTGGGTCGCTAAGCATTTCAACGCCTGATAGGCCTGTCGGCTCTCGACGCAGACCACGGGTAACCCGAGTTGGCTCAAGCCGTGATAGAGCATCGGCGCCATCCGGCCCGTTTCGAATAGGATCCACCGACAGCTCGGAACTCGAGCCAGTGCGGCCGCAATACTGGCAGGTGTAGACGGCACCTTTGCCTCGTGCACAACAGTGCCGTTTTGGGTCACGACACACACGTGCGTCTCTGCCATCGAGACATCCAGGCCGGCAAAATACTCCATGTTCGATCTCCTCTTCCGAAAGGCGGAGCCGAGTCTATCGGCCTCCGGGGAAGAGCCACCGACCATTACCCGATGTTGAAAAACTCGGTCGTTCGGTTGTCGCCAGCAATATTTGCAACAAGGTATCCTGTTTACAAGTTGTTTTATTACATTACTTGGCGATAACGAGAATCAATCTTTCACTATTTATCTTCCTCCTGACTTTTTTAACAGTATCGCCCAAAGGCGACTCTCGCCCGAGCCCGCGGATCTATGAGAGCAGGCGGGTAAGCAATCATTCGATCGAGCGGCGGCTTTCCTGTCTGACGACGAACCGCTGCCGAAACAGCTCAACCACGTTGGGCGCCTCGTCCACGATCAAGATGCTGACACTCAAGATATGGCTTCAGCGGTGATCAGAGGTGTACGAGGCAAGCGGATCGTTCAGGAACCTATCGAGATGCCTTCCGCGCGTTGCGCCGGGGGGGGGCGGTCTGAGCCCGTCCAGCGCACTGGACGGCTTCGGCCGGCTGCTTGTAGCTTGAGGGCACCGGTTTCATTACCGCGCGGTAAGGAGAACAGCCGTGAGCGCGGACAGTCTGCTGCGTATCGCCCGTGAAACAATCAATGCGGTGCCGACCTGCCTGGCGGACGGAAATGGCGGTCAATGCATCAAAACTGACCGATGAATGGACCGTGCGCTTCATGACGGACCGCCGGACGCGCAAATTCGGCGAGATCGCGCGAACCGGCCGTCTAACTTTGGCTTATTATCATCAGGCCGGCGGCGCTTACGTGAGACTGATCGGCCGCGCAAGGGTGATCGACGATGTCACCGTCAAGCAAGCGATCTGGCAGCCAGGCAGCTTTAAATGGCACCCTGGCGGCCCTATCGACTCGAATGTCGTACTCGTCGAGTTGGTGACCGAACGTATTGAGACTTGGAACACCCCTAGCGGGATCGTCCCGGACCCGACCAAAGGGTTATGAGCGCCTGTGTTGACACGCGACGCCGAGGGCTGGCGGTACGCCGGTACAACCCAGCAAGTGCCCTTCAATCCGAGATAATTATCTCGAACAACCCACGCACCGCAACGGCCCGAAAAAAAACGCCGTAGTAGCGCGGCGCGCACGAGCGATTATGCCCAACAGCGCATCATCGCGGCACAGCGGGATGAACAGGACAGTGCGTATACCTTCTAGCCCAGCGGCGCTTCGGAACGTTGTGTCTCCGCCAGAGTGTGGCATCCAGTGGATCAGTTCATCGCCGCCGCACTATTCGACGCCGGCGGTCGCGCGGCGCCCGGCTAATGGCAGAATTGGAGACAACAGCGCCCGCTCCCGCAAACCGCCATGCGCTTTCCGGGCGAGCAAGCATTCGGAATACACAGGCGCGCATTCGCTAGCCTCGGTCGCCGCGCTCCGCGACGCGGAGGGGACCGCTACTGCGCCAGCACGCGAACCGGATCAAGCGCGACGCCTGCCGGGGTGTCGAGCGCCCCGTTGATCTCCTCGATCGACCGGCCTTTGGTCTCAAAGCCGAGCAGCAGGAACATCAGCCCCGCCTGACCGTACCAGAAGGCGAGAAACAGGAACGCCGGGAACAACGCGTCGATCGTCGCCTTCGGACTGACCAGATCGGACGAGCCGGCGATCAGTGCCAGCCCGAGCGGCCCGATGATCTTGCCGAGATTACCGACGCCATAGCTGAACCCCATGCCGCTGGCGCGCAGCCGGTTTGGCCACACCTCGGCGATATAGGGGCCGATGATCGCGTAGCTGGCGTCCCCGAAGAAGCGCTGAATCATGACCAGCACGAAAAACACCGACACGCTACCTATATAGACGTCGTGCCAGTAGCCGGCCAGCGCCATCGCGACTGCGCCGCCCATGCCAATCAGGAAGCCCGACCAACGGCGACCGAAGAAGTCCGACATCCACGACGCGACCAGTCGGCCAATGATGCCGAGAATGCCCACCCAGATCATCAAGTAGGACGCTTCCGCTGGGGTAATCTTCAGCACCATCACAAAGAGGGCGGTGATCCACATCAGGATGCCGACCCCGCCGGTCTGGCTCAGCGCGATCGTGCACGCCGCAGCCATGCTGCGCGGATAGCGGAACAGTTCACGCCAGCGGGTTTTTTCCTCTTCGACCAGCGTCGTTGGCAGCTCGATCTCGCCGGGATCGCATTGCAAGGCCCAGGCGAGCGAGCGGTGCGCCTCCTGGTGCCGCCCCATGCGCATCAGAAAGCGGGGCGATTCCGGCACCCAGTAGCGGATCATCAAGACTAGGATGGCCGGCGCTAGGCCGACCAGAAACAGGCCGCGCCAGCCGATGGTCGGTGCCAGGTAGGCGCCGGAGATCGCTCCGATCACGTTGCCGGCCGGCAGCAGCGTGGTGGTAAGCCCGGCGACCCAGCCGCGCTTGTAGGTCGGCACGAATTCCTGCACCAGCGGGATGTCGACCGCGATCATCCCGGCATTGCCAAAGCCGACAAAGAAGCGGAAGAACGCCAAAAACGCCCAGCCCGGGATCAGCCAGTTCTGGTCCGGCGTGAAGTACATGATGCCGGTGGCGATCGCGACATTGAGCGCAGTCAGCATGAACACCGTGCGGCGGCCGATGCGATCGCCCATCCAGCCCCAGAAGAAGGCGCCGGGCACCGCCCCGAGACCGGCCGAGATCAGAATGATCGCCGATTGGCCATAGGTGATGTGCCACTCCTTCAGGATGAACGCCAGGACATACCCGATTAAAAAGAAGTCGAAGAAATCGAGCATGTCGCCGAGGTTGGTGGTGAGGATGATCCGCCACTGATTGGCGGTCAGCTTCTTTTGCTGTTCTAGACGCTCAAGCATAGCAACGCCTCCCGGTACTCGGTCGCGTGGGGTGCCGTAAGCCGTAGGGGTTCGGCGGGGTGCCCGCTCGCCGTAGCAAGCCGAGCCCTCTCCCACCGAAACACTCGCGGCGAGACCGCGCGGCCCGCCTCTGCGCGGGCCCAAATGCCTTCTGTTCATGTCCCGTGGGGCAATATCACAGCAGCCGACCGGCTCGAGTTCACCGCCCCAGGTCGGGAAACAGGGGTCAGCAGAATGCGCCAAGGCGATCGCAGCGTTTGGCACGGGCAGGCCTCCTGGCGGTGGCTCTGGCAAAGGTGCCTGCATGTGTGTTGTTCTACCGGACCTGGGCGCATAGAGACCATTGCCCGTGCACCAGCGCGGGATCGGGATTGCCTCGGGCTGAGCCATTTGTTGAAACGCGGGCGGGGTCAGGCGACGGTCAGTTCAGGGATGAGAACCCTGCCCTTGGTCTCTGGGCTCAGCATCACCGCGGTCAGGAAGACCGCCAGGCCGACAATCGTCGTGACGAGGATCGGACCGGATAACCCGATCTGATGCGTCGTCGCATACCAGACGAGGAGCGGCGAGATCAGCCCGCCCCAAATCGCTCCCTGATGGAAGCAGAAGGCGACTGCCGTCGCCCGCACCTCGGTCGGGAAGCGCTCGGAAAGATAGGCCGGATACTGCGCGTGCATGCCGCCGCAGGCGAACATTCCTTGCAGACCAAATCCGATGACGACCAAGGTGTAGTCCTGCGTCATCAGATAGAGGAACGCGGTCGGAACTCCGAGCACCGCCGGGATCACGATCGCCGCGCGCCGGCCCAGGCGTTCCCCCACCCAGCCCCAAAAGATCGACGACAAAAAGAACAGCGTGTTGGCGATGGCGATCGGTAGTGCGACCAAAGCCGGGCTCAGATGCAGATCCAGTTGCAGATGGGTCGCGAATAGCGCGTAATTTGCATAGTAAATGACAAAAGCAGATCCCATCATCAGGCAGGTTGTTAGAGTATTACCCAAGAGAGGCGGTTTGAAGATCGCAAACAGCGGCGCACGAACTTCGCGGTTTTGTTCTCTTTGCTGGCGCCGGTTCGCGACCCAGACCTCGGGTTCTTTGACAAACATGCGGATGTAGATCAGCAGAAGGGCCGGCGCGATGCCGATCATCAAGAGGCCGCGCCAGCCGATGTAATTGTAGAAGAGGCCGTAAAGGGCGCTCGACAGCAAAAACCCGATCCCCCACGAACCTTGCATCAAGGCACCCATGAAGCCGCGCGAGCGTACCGGCCAGGTTTCCATCGCGAGGGCGGCGCCCGCCGGCCATTCGGCACCCATGCCGATGCCGAGCAGCGCGCGGAACAGGAACAGGACAAAGAAGCTCGGCGCCAGCCCGGCGAGAAAGTTGCATACCGAGTACCAGGCGATCGAGATCATCAGCGGCGTCTTGCGACCGATCCGGTCGGCGAGCCAGCCATTGGCGGTGGCGCCGAGGAGCCGCATCCACAGTGTGATCGTCAACACCGCGGCGACCTCCGGCACCGGCACGTTAAATTCGGCGGCAATCGGCGCGATGATCAACAGAAATGCGGTGAAATCGAAGGCATCGAGCGTCCACCCGAGCCATGCGGCCACCCAGGCATACCATTGATCCTTGGTGGGCTCGCGCCACCATGGAACCACTGCGATTTCTAGCGATTCTGCCGCCGCCATAGTCCACCTCCGCTGTTCAACGGCCCGATTACGGAGTCTTACTCGCACTCTATCGCTTCGATTCCTATTAATCTAGATTAATAATTTTTATTAAAACGCGGCGTGTTGATATAACCTCGGACGCGGCGGAGTGACGGGAGCTCGCGATGAGTGAAGCGCGGAAACGCGCACGACCCGGCAGGCGGACCACAACTGCCGTGATGGGTAGAAGCCGGACTCGAGATGCGACCTTGCATCCCCCCAGTGTCGGCGGGTCTGAGCTGAGCCCGCCGGCGCTGATAAGGAAGTTGGCGGCGCGCACACCGCTATCTGTCGCGGAACTCGCACCACTCGAAGAATTTCTTGGCGAAAGTCGGTCGGTGTCACGCAAACGCGATATAATTACAGAAGGTCATAAATACAGTGCATTGTTCACTCTGGTTAATGGCATTGCGATTAGGTACGGTGCGCTGCACAGCGGTCGACGGCATATTTTCAATGTCATCCTGCCGGGGGACCTCGTTGGCTTTCCAGCTTCCTTTTTTGAGTCGGCGCCATATTCGGTCACGGCGGTGACCGACGCGGCAGTGGCAGAGATTTCCTTTGAGCATTTGTACGAGTTGTTTAGCAAATACCCGCGTATTGGAGCGGCAATTTTGTGGCTATTTTCCTGCGAAGCGGCGATGTATGCCGAACGCTTGATCGGCACAGGTCAGCGGTCGGCGCCGGAGCGCGTAGCACATTTCCTGCTGGAACTGCTGATGAGGTTGCGGGTCATTGGCCTCGGTGACGAGCGTGGTTTTCGCATGCCTCTGACGCAAGAGCAGATCGGGGAAGTCCTCGGACTGACGGGTGTCCATATCAGCAGAACCTTGCGTCAGCTTCGCGATGAAGGCCTTGTTGTGATCGAAGGCCACCAGGTTGAAATAAAGAATTTCGACGCTCTGTCAGCATTGGGTGATTTCGAGCGCTCGCATTTAAAACATTTCCGAATGAGCGAGGCTCTGCTAGCCGCGCAACCAAGCCTCCAAAATTGAAAGAAAAAGATCAGGAGTTTTATTGGAGGGGCTGAACGGAGTCCGCCGTCTTGATGTGAGTCTTTGTGGGTTCAGCGCGTGTAATGGAGCGCCGCCTTCGTCCCGCCGCTTCCCACACTGGTGTGGTCGAAGGTCCCATTTCGGATCGATCTGGCCTGCCTAACGGGGCGCTATCCCAATGACGGTATCGGCGTGTCTTGCCCGTTGCAAGGCATTCCGGCGATTGTCTCCTTTCTGAACTCATAGCCGGCACTCAGCCTTGGCGACGGGAATTAGTCTTGATGCCCCATAGGCGTCGTTGAGCAAAGGCGCGCGGCAGGTGACGCCTGCGCTGCGGCCCGAGTGACTAGGACATGCCGCTCTTGCGTGGGCCGATTCTGAGAACTTCAACGCCGGCTACGTGATGCGCGGCATGCACCTGCTGCCGAAACGCGGCGACAAGCCCGAATGGCAACACACCCAGGATTATTGGGTCGAAAAGGACGAGTTTCCCGCCATTGACCTGGACGACGACTCGTTGATCTACGCATGAAAATGGCGAACTTCTCGCCGCAACCGATGTGCCGTCGCGTCCATGGTTTGCAGACTCTTCGCTGGAGAGGGATGGATTCGAAGTTTCGGTTCCCGTCTCTCTCGGTCCCGTCTACGTTCGGCTATTAACCCGGTAGTACGGCTGGTGAAGCATGGTCTCATGCCAAGTGGCGTACCACGCCTGGACATAGGGCTTGATCTTCTTGAGAAAGTCGGCGTGCGCCCGCTGCTCGGGAGTGAGGCCCTTAGCACAGAACGTGCGCACCTCGCGGTAGAGGCCCTCTACGTCAATCGTCCGCGGTTGATGGTTCTCGACGACGATTTTCCCCCCGATGACGACGACAGCGACGTCCGCGCCCATGGCGCGTTCGACAAAGGCGTCAGCGATGTCAAATTCCGGGTCAATCCAGGGATCGCGCGCTACCCGGTCGAGATCGACGAGAATCGCATCGCCCTTCATGCCTGGCAACAGCGCGCCGACCTCGTCCGCAAAGCCAGTCGCCTTGGCACCGTTTAACGTCGCGATTTCGAGCGCCTCGTAGGCGCTCAATGCGGGCGTCGCCAAGTCGAAGGTGTGGAGGCGATGCACCTTGTGCATCATCCGCAGTTCCATCACCGCATCCTCGTCATCAT
>Ga0306926_10007507_pt1 | contig 11820 bp, 13 predicted proteins | sample flu12Cox44000178_FD_203759 | JGI IMG/M metagenome (GOLD analysis project Ga0306926, IMG submission 203759) | Lab enrichment of tropical soil microbial communities from Luquillo Experimental Forest, Puerto Rico - flux8day.12C.oxic.44.000.178 (v2)... | ecosystem: Environmental > Terrestrial >...
GTTGCCATGCGAGCTCGCCGGCCGCCGAAGGCCCTCCCGATCTCGGTGTATCCGTCACTCCCGAAGTCATTTCGACTGCCGGCGCATCGTCACCACCGGCCCATGGCGCTCGGCTTCACCCGGCTGATGATGACCAGCGCGGCGCCCACCGCGGTCATCCACAAGGAAGGTGTGCCGATGCCGGCGATGAGCATGGCGGCGCCGAGAAGCAGCAACGGGACATAGATCCACGGGAGCAAAGGCCTCATGACAGCACCTCTCTCTACCTGATCCGGGCAATAAGTCCCCTGAGACTCAAGGCTGGCCTGTGCGCGGGATGCCGTCCAGGGCCATTCGTCCGTTAGTTGCAGGGCGTACGGCGATGAGCAGCGGCCTGACGGTCTGGGCGGCGGCTGGGACCAAGTGCGGCCGACGAGCCGGGCGATCTCCCTCGTTTGCCCAGGTCGCATCCTGAAATGCCAGAGTGCGCAGGTCCGGTGGGTTATTGCCTTGATATCGCCCGTTTGCGCTGGTCGTGACCGGAATGGCAGAGTGCAGCGTATCGGTCAGGACATGAACATCTCATGTAGCGGCTCGGCTGACCGTGGCGTATGTCGACCTTCGCTTATCAACTGCTGGCATAGCCTGCATTTCTCGTACGTTGTCCCGAGGTGCATTAGCATCTCTTCGTAGTCCTCGATGCGTTCAATTGCGGGCCGTTAGACGGGCTTGGGCTCAAGGGACGCAGGCGGCGTGCCCTCGGGCTCACCATGCCAACCGGCCAGTTCTGCCATCATGCTTTCATGGCATGCCAGCTCTTCAGCCTCGGGTAGCGTCACAGTGAAGCTCAGGAGGCGGGCATATGGTCGCGGCCCGATCCGCTGCCGGTGACCGCCTGCGCGGCCGGGCCGTGCGGCCGTCACGATGCCCGCCTGCTGGCACGGCAGCAGTTGTTCACGGCTACCCGGCTTGACTGGGTGCCGTCCGTACCGGGCCGGCGGGACTTTTTGCTCTGGCCGGTCAGCGCTCACGTGGCGAGCGTTGAGCCATGGGCATGGCTATGGAGGCCGGCCAGTTGCCGGCCGTGGATGCGCGGGCTGGCGCGGAGGGGACCCGGCTGGACCTGGATGGCGTGTGCCGCTGGTTCGGGGTGGGTGAGACTGTGGTCAAGGCGGTCGATGACATCAACCTGCATGTCGATGAGGCCGCGTTCGTGGTGGTGCTGGGCCCGTCGGGGTCGGGCAAGACCACGCTGCTGAACCTGATCGGCGCGCTGGACGCTCCCACCGCGGGCACGATCCGGCTGAACGGGCGGGACCTGACCACCGCGTCGCGGGCGCAGCGGACGATGATCCGCCGCCACACGGTCAGCTTCGTCTTCCAGAGCTTTAACCTGTTTCCCGGGCTGACCGCGCTGGAGAACGTCCAGTTCGGGGCCGACGTGGCCGGGCGGGCCGGGGCAGTGGAGGTGGCCCGGGAGGTGCTGGGCCAGGTGGGCCTGGCTTCCCGGGCGGCGCACTTCGCCCATCAGCTGTCCGGCGGGGAGCAGCAGCGGGTGGCCATCGCCCGTGCCCTGGCCACCGGCAACCCGATCCTGCTCGCCGATGAGCCCACCGGAGAGCTGGATTTCCGCACCGGCGTGCAGATCCTGGAACTGCTCCGGGCCCAGGCGCAGGCGGGCAAGACCGTGGTGGTGGTCACGCACAACCGGGAGATTTCCCGGGTCGGCGACCGGGTGATCGAGCTGTCCAGCGGGCATATCGTGGCGGACCGGCGCCCGGCGGGCGGGCCGACGGCGATCGCGGACCTGCACTGGTAGGCCGCGATGTCCTCCCGGGTGCTGTGGCTGCGGTGGTCCTGGCGTGACCTGCGTGCCCGATGGGCGCAGGTCTGCGCGCTGGCCGCGGTGATCGCGCTGGGCACCGGCGGCTACGCGGCACTGTTGTCCACCTCGGCATGGCGCACGCAGTCCAACGACGCCAGCTTCGCCCTGCTGCACACCCACGACCTGCGGGTGGCGCTGGCCCAGGGCAGCACGGTCCGGCAGGGCAGCCTGCTGGCCCTGCTCCGCGGGCTGCCGCACGCCACAGACGTCACGGGCGCGCGGGAACGGCTGATAGTGCCGACCCAGGTAGCCGCGCCGAAGAGGGTGCTGGGCCCGGGCGAACTGGTCGGCACGGGACCGGGGCCAGGGCCAGCCGTGGACGCCGTACACGTGTCCGCCGGCCAGGACCTGCCCACGGCGACGGGTACCGGATCCTCCAGCAACCTGGCCGGGGTCATACTGGATCGGGGGTTCGCCCGGCAGAACCGCCTGCCCGACAGCGGGATGCTGCGGGTGGCGGGCGGCGCCCGGGTCCGTTACACCGGGATCGGCCAGTCGCCGGAGTACTTCATGGGCGGCGGGTCAGGCGGGGCCACGGTGTTCCTCAGCCAGAAGACCTACGCGGTACTGTTCACCGCGCTGGGCACCGCCCAGCAGCTGGCCGGTGCCCCCGGCCAGGTCAACGACCTGGTCCTCACCCTGAAGCCGGGCAGCAGCCCGGCTACGTTCCAGCGCGAGCTCCAGGCTGCCCTGGCCGCAGTGCGCCCACCGGTCAGCGCGACCGTCTCGGCCCGGGCCGACATCCCGTCCTACCGGGTGCTGTATGACGACATCAAGGGCGACGCGGAACTGTGGCGCGCGATCGCGATCTTGCTGCTGGCCGGGGCGGCGTTCGCCGCGCTGAACCTGACCACCCGGATCGTGGAGGCGCAGCGCCGCGAGACCGGCATCGGGATGGCGCTCGGCGTGCGCCCCAGCCTGCTGGCGGTGCGCCCGCTGCTGTTCGCCGCGCAGGTCGCGCTGATCGGCGTGCTGTTCGGGGCGGGGGTCGGCTACCTGGTCGGCATCCCGCTGGCCCGGGTGTTCGCCGACCTGCTGCCGTTGCCGGTGTGGCACACCCCGTTCCAGGGCGGCACGTTCGCGCAGGCCGCCGTGATCGGGTTCGTGCTGCCGTTCGCCGCGGCCGCCTGGCCGGTCTGGCGGGCTGTCCGGGTCCAGCCGGTGCAGGCGATCCGGGTCGGCCATCTGGCCGCCCGCGGCAACGGGCTCGCTCCGCTGCTGACCTGGCTCAGGCTGCCCGGCCGCGGCTATCACCAGATCCCGCTGCGCAACGTGCTGCGCACGCCGCGGCGGTCGGCGCTGACCCTGCTCGGCATCGCCGCAGCGATCGCCACCCTGGTCACGATCGTCGGCCTGCTCGACACCTTCCGCGCCACCCTGGACACCGCCTCTGCCGGGCTGCTGCGCGCCGCGCCCGCCCGGGTCACCGTGTCGCTGGACTCCTACTACCCGGCGCACGGGGCGGTGGTGGCCCAGGTGCGCGCCCTGCCCGAGGCTGGGCAGGTGCAGGCCGGGCTGATGGTGCCCGGCACGGTGCGCAGCCACGGCCGTTCGGTGGACGTGGCGGCCGAGGTGCTGCCCGCCGGGGCCGCCTGGACGCCGCAGCTATCCGCGGGGCGCCTGGGCGGCGGGCTGGTGCTGTCCCGCAAGGCCGCCGCCGACCTCGGCGCCGGCCTCGGCAGCGTGGTCACCTTCCGCCATCCCCAGGCCTCCGGCGGCGGGCTGCGGACGGCGGACAGCCAGGTGCCGGTGGCCGGCATCGACGCCAGCCCGATGCGGGTCTATGCTTACCTGGACTCCGCCACGGCGGCGCTTTTCGGGCTGCCCGGGATGACCAACCTGCTCACCATCCTGCCGTCGGCCGGGCATTCCCCCGCGGACGTGCAGCGGGCCCTCCTGGACCTCCCGCACGTGGCCTCCGCCCAGTCCGTCCAGGCGGCCACCGACGGGCTGCGCGACAGCCTAGACCAGTTCACCGGCATCCTGAACGTCGCCGCCGGGGTCGCCCTGCTGCTGGTGCTGCTGATCGCGTTCAACACCGCCTCGATCGGCACCGACGAGCGGTCCCGCGAGCACGCCACCATGATGGCGTTCGGCCTGCCGGCGCGCACCGTGCTCGGCATGACCGCGACCGAGTCCGTCCTGGTCGGCGTGCTCGGCACGGTGACCGGGGTGGCCGCCGGATACGGCCTGCTGGCCTGGCTCACCGCGACCACCATCGCCGGTGTCATGCCGGAGATCGGCGTCACCACCGCGCTGTCGGCCGGGACGGTGGCGGCGGCGGTGTTGCTGGGCACCGCGGTGGTCGCGGCCGCGCCGCTGTTCACGCTGCGCAGGCTACGGCGAACCGACATCCCCGCCACCCTCCGCGTCGTGGAGTGAACACCCACCGGATGAGGAGGATCGCCGCGTCCGCAGGGCTACGGCCCGGCACCCAAGAATGTCCTGCACGCCTATGGCGTACGCCGACAGCCGACGGGGACGTTCGGCCCTGACGGCCCAAGGCCGCGGTCCCAGGATTTGCCTAGCCTCGCTTGATCCTTACGGGCCTTACTTGATCGTCGGCACACCTTAGATGCATTTGCGCCGCCCTGGCTTGCGGATGCGGTGGCCGGGTTTCCCGGCTGAGTGCCAGTCAACGCCGGTGCCGTGGCGGGGTCAATGTGGCGAAGTCCGGGGCTCGCCCGGCGGTCGGGGCCACAGGTTCCTTCGGGTGCCTAATGGTCCTGCATCGAAACGTGCTCGGGCGAGAGCGTGAAGGTGGTGCTTTGTGTCCCGAGACCAGTTCGGATAGCCGGAAGAGCAGGGAGGCGGTCGCGGTGTCAAGGACCCTCATGAGGAAGCGTGCGCTGCTCTCTGGAGAGAGACCGGCTGCAGCAACCCCGGGGGACCGGGGCTCTTGGAGACGCCCGGGCCTGGTGAAAGCCCTGCTCCGGCGGGAGGTCCATCCGCGGCCGATGGCGTTGGAGGGCATGGCTCCTACCCGCGATCCAGCAGCTAGCGGTGGCGCTGCGGCCGCTCGCGGAACCGCGAGACCCCATCGGAGGACCAGGTCCGACTTCGATGGCACCCCGGCAGAGCAGCTGATGGTGACAGAGCGGGCGCGACTGCGGGAGGTGGCGGCGCCGGGATGGAGGCGATGGGCGTCACAGGCGGCCATCGCCTGGGCACTCGGCTACGGGTCCGTGCGGGTCTACTGGGCGCTGGGTGCCGCTCCGTCCCCGCCTCCGACCGGCACCGACCTGGTCGCCTTCACCGGCTGGTGGCCGGTCGCGCTGTGCGCCGCGGCGGCGGTGGTGGTGGCCGTGCTCAGGCGGGCGAGGTGGCGGCGGCCGCTGACGGTGGCGGCCTGGTGCGTGACGGCCGCGCTGGCCGCGGGCAGCGCGCTGTTGCTGCTGGACGTCGTCGGCATCCTCCTGCCCGGGGTCGACCTGGCCGTTCACCCGGCCGCGGTGCTGAGCCGGGCGGCGTGCCTGGCCAGTGGTGTGCTGGTGGGCGCCACTGCGCTGTGCTACCAGCGCCACTGGCGCGGCGCCTGCCTGGCGTGCGGCCGCACCGGCGAGGCTGCCCGGCCGGAACGGCCGCCCGGGTGGGCCTGGCTGGCGGCGTGGGTGGCGGTCGCCGGGTGCCTGGTCCGGGAATGACGGCCTACTTCGGCGTGAGCATGGTGCGGCTCGCGGTCCAGACGGTGACCGGCACCTGGGAGCAGGGGGCCGGGTCGGATCCGGCGTGGTTTTACTGGGTTGCCATACCCGCTTACCTGGCCTGGGGCCTGGGGCTCGGGGCTGCGGCGCTGGCCTACCGGCGTGCGACGCGCCCCCCATGCCGGACCTGCGGCCACTGACCGTCGACCCCTCCGTGGTCCTCGGGCCGCAGCGGGCTGCAGCCTCCGCACGCCGCCCGCGGCAGCCGCCCGCTGTGGAAGGACACCGAACTCCCGCCCGAGCACGGCCAGGCACTGCGGTTGGTGTTGACGGCGCGGGCGTCGTGGAAGCAACCGAGCTTATCGGTGCGCACCGGGCGAGGCCGCATATTTCTTGTCGCAGATCGTGACGTTGGTCCCTTCCCAGGCCGTGCGGAGCTTGCGACTGTCGTCGTATGACGGTTGGACGCAAGATTGCGGGTGCGGCCGCGGCGGCGGCCGTCGTCTATGCAGCGTGGGTCCGCCCTCGGCTCATGCGCTGGGGCGCAACCGATGAGGAAGCCGCCGGGCCGTATCCGGGTGCCGAGCTGGTCCCCGGCGGCGTGAGGTCAGGGGCGATGGCCGTCACGATCGGCGCGCCGCCGGATCAGGTCTGGCCGTGGCTGGTCCAGATGGGCTCGGACCGTGGGGGCTGGTACTCCTGGGACCGCCTCGACAACGCCGGCCGCCCAAGTGCCCGGGAAGTCCACCCGGAGTGGCAAGACCTCGCCGTCGGCGACCAGCTGAAGTTCTGGGCACCTGGCCGCGGCCTCACGGACGCTTATCAGGTTGCCGCGCTGGAACCGAATCGGTTCTTGGGACTACATGGGTATAGCGACCTGCTGGGCCGCACCCTTGATCCGAAGCAGCCACGGCCATCGGCCTATATGGAAGGCCTCTGGGGCTTCCTGCTGAACGAGCTGCCTGACGGGCGCACACGCCTTGTTATCAGCGGCTACCAGGCCTTCCGCCCCCGGTGGCTGGAACGCTTCGTCGTCTACTGGCTCTATATCCCGGTGGTCTGGCCGATGCAGGCCCGGATGCTGGCCGTACTCAAGCGGAATATCGAACGAGCGGCCGGTGCATGAACGCAGGCGGTCCGTCCGGACGGACCGCCTGGCCAGGGAAATGCCACAGGGACCCGACCGCCTCGGCCCACGGTGCGCTGCGCTCGTCTTGGTGTGATCTGGCGAGACCGGAAATGGGAGGGTTCCATGGCCCTGTCGGAGCGCCCGCCGCGGGTGCGTCTTGAGGGGCAGGTCGCGCTGGTCGCCGGGGCAGGCCGCGGTGTCGGCCGGGCCATTGCCCTGGCCTTGAGTGATGCAGGTGCCGCGGTCGCTGAGTTGGAGCCGCCGCTCCGGGAGAACGAGAAGCGGGATTTCCGCAGGCTGACAGGGCTGCTAGAGCAGCCGCTAGCATTGCTGGGGGACCGCGCCCCAGCCAAGCCGGTATGGCATTGCGCTATCCGCGCCGCGCCCGGCGACCCGGACTCGGGTGACGGCGCGTGGATGCGGATCGCCGCGGAGATCATGGACCGCATCGGCCTGTCCCAGCGCGAAGAGGAATATCGGGGGGTCCGGTGGGTGGCAGTGCACCACGGCCAGAATCACATTCACATCGTGGCGACGCTGGCCCGGATGGACGGCCGTCGGGCCGGCTGGACAACGACTATTACCGCATTGGCGAGGCCCTGCGCGATATCGAGGCCGACTACGGCCTGCAGATGGTGGCCCGGGCCGAGCAGGAAAAGGCGGCCCGAGCAGGAAAAAGCGGCCCGGCCCGGTCGGCCCGGGCTGGCCCGGGTGACGCTGTACCGCCAGGTGGCTGCGGCCGCGGCCGGAACCCGCTCAAAGCCGGAATTCTTCAGGGCTCTCGACAAGCGCGGGCTGCGGGTTCGGCTGCGCCGCAGCACCCACAACCCGGCCAAAGTGACCGTGTACGCGGTGGGCCTGCTCGGAGACTTGACCGGAGCCGGGGAGCAGATCTGGTACGGCGGTGGCAAGCTCGCGCCGGACCTGACCCTGCCGAAGCTGCGGCACCGCTGGCCCGAGCCCGGCCGCCGCGCACACCAGCAGCACGATCAGGCCACCGGCCCGCGGCCACGGCTGGACGGACACGGGAAGACCGCCGGATCGGCCCGCGCGGCTCTGCGCCGCGAGGTGAACATGTGCGGGGCCGCGGCCCGGAACGAGCCAGAGTTCTTCACCGACCTCGAGCGGATCGGGCTGCTGGTCCGGCTCCACTACGACATCGGCCGACCTGGCGAGGTGACCGGCTACGCCTTCAGCCTGCCCGGGCTGGTCCACCACTGGGACGGCCAGCAGGTCTGGTACGGGGGTCAGACACTGGACCAGCAGCTCAGCCTGGCCGCGATGCGCCTCCGATGGCAGGCCGTCCCGGCACCCCGCCCGCGCTCGAGACCTTCGGGGCCGCCGACACCCTGGACATCTTCGACTATGCCGCAGCGGTAGCCGCCGATGCGGCCCGCCAGCTGCGCACCCGCCCGGCCCCCATGCAGGCCGCCGACATCGCCTGGGCCGCCGCCGACGTGCTCACAACCGCCGCCCAGGCCGTCGCCAGCCTCGAGCTGCAGCAGGCCGCCTAAGGATTCAGCCGCGCAGCCCGCGCCTCTTGGGGGCGCATTCCGCCGCCGTCCGCCGACGGTGCTGCGCTGCGCACCGCCGCGTACCTGCTGGCCGCCTGCGTACCCGACAGATCGCGCCGTACCATCGCCCGCCTGACGCTAATCAGCTCTCTCGCGGGGCTGGCCCCAACAGTCGCCGCGTTGCGCGAGGCCCAGGATCGTCTGCTGCAGGCCTCCGCGGCCCGCAGTGCCGCTGCGCGCCTGACCGCCGCGGCCAGCAACGGCCCGGAGGCCCGGACCGGCTCGTCACGGTCGACTTCCCGAGGACAGCGGCCCCACTCCGGGCCGTGGCCCCGGCCAGCGGCCCCCGCCGGGCCAGGCGGCCTGGCTCTTCGCATCGTCGGCCCCGGCCTGGGCCGGCCCAGGCCGGCCCGGTGACACGCTCGGGCCGGGCTGGGCCTAGCGGCCCGCTCACACGTCATGAGCACAGGAAGGACTGGACGCACGCGGAACTATCAGACGGCCCGATTCGTGACCCGCTTACGCCGCAGGCAGCTGCAGCCGAGCAAAGGGAGTGAGCCGACACACCTGCCGCAGCCGCGGGCCCCGCCAGGCTAGGTCTCGTGGCGACCGGCCGCGGACGTCCGTCGGCCCGAGCCGATCGCGGGAGTGCGGTCTGGGACGCTGAGGGTTCCCGACATCTGGTGCGGCGGGTCACCGCGCCGGACATAACAGCAAGCACCGGCAGCAGGCCGCCCGGAATGTGCGACTTCACCTCCGCCGATGGGCTGGCCAGCTTGCTCGCCACCGTGCTGGCTGTGAGCGAGCGCCCGGTAATGCTGCTGCTTGAGGAACTGGCTCACATCGAGATCCGCTTCGAGGTGCTGAGCCGCACTGACCGCGAGTTGACCGCGTCCGAGCACCGCAGGCTCGACGCCGACCCGGTCACTTTCGCGCATCACCGCCCCGAGCTTCTGCGGACCAGGGACGGCATCGTGGCAGCGGAAACCAGACTGGTCATCCTGCCGCAGTGGCTGCCTGCTTGCGCTTAGCGCTCCGATTCGGTCCTATTCGCTCCTCCCGGTTTCGTCATGCCATGTCGTGAACGTGCAGTGAACTGGTAAGCGGGCGGGGAGCGCGGGGACGCACAGGTTAGGTCGCCAGCCTGTGCGCCCCCCGCCTGCGCCCGCAGATCGCGGCGGCCTGCGGTGACAGCGGCTCCCCGCGCATCGGGTACAACCGCCATCTTGCCGGGCCTGTTGTGCAGTCTGCCCACTAAGTCCCGCCGGGTCTGGGCGGATTGCCGCACTAAAGCACCCGAGTTCGCGGTTGACATGACCAGCAGTCACCGCAGCCATAGGCGGCGGGCCGCTGTATTGCCGAGAGCGAAACCCCCGAAGGGGGTCCGTGCGACACGAGCCACCGCGCGCCGATGATTGCCCGGCTCACCGATTGAATAAAGGAAACACCATGTCCGACACCACCACTACCGATCCCGGCACCCCGGCCCCGGCCCCGAAGCCGCCGCGCAAGAAGCACCCCGTGCTGCGCGCCGTGGTCGGCCTGGCCGCCCTCGGCCTGATTGGCGGCATCGCCAGCGCCGCCGCCGGAGGCAGCGGCCAGCCCGCCGCCAGCACCGCGCCCGCGACCAGCGCTCCGGCCCACCCGGCCACCAAAGCGCCCGCGACCCCGCAGCAGCAGGCGCCGTCGTTCCCGGCCGCCGACCCGGCGACCGACACCCCGGCCGCCGACACCCCGGCCACCGAGGCGCCCGCCAGCGACCCGGCCACCCAGGCGCCCGCCGCCGACGAGGGCACCGTCTCCCAGCAGCAGGCGCTGGGATCCGCCCAGGACTACCTGTCGATGGGGAGCGGCTTCAGCAAGAAAGGGCTGATCAAGCAGCTGTCCAGCCCCTACGGCGAGCAGTTCAGCGTGGCCGACGCCACGTGGGCGGCCAACCACTGCGGCGCCGACTGGGACGCCCAGGCGGTCCTGTCCGCCAAGTCCTACCTGCAGACCAGCCACTTCAGCCGGGCCGGGCTGATCGAGCAACTGACCAGCCCTTACGGCGAGCAGTTCACCTACGCCCAGGCCATCTATGCCGTGAATCACGTCGGTCTGTAACCGCCCGGCCGCCAGCGTCACCGATTGAATAAGGAAACACCATGCGAATCCGCACCACCCCGGCGCTCGTCACCGCCGCGCTCGCGGCAGTCATCGCCGTGGCTGGGTGCTCATCTGCACATCCGGCTGCATCCGCCAGCACCGCACCCGCGCAGTCGAGCGCCGCACCCGCGCAGTCGAGCACGTCCTTCACCATGCCCAACGAGGTCGGTCACGGGCTGCAGGACGCGCAAGACAATCTCCAGCGCGTCTCGAGCGATCCCGTCTACTACAGCAGGTCCCACGACCTACTTGGCAACAGGCATCAGATTCTCGATCGAAACTGGCAGGTGTGCACACAAAACATCGCAGGGGGCGCGACCGTATCGGAAAGCGACACCGTTGACTTCGGCGTGGTCAAGCTGAGCGAAAGCTGCCCGTGAGAGCACTGCCCTGGACGATGGAGGCGCGTGCACCGGGCGGAAACCCACCCGGTGCCGTCAGTTGGCGGTCGCGGCATGGCCGACCGCTTCCTGATCGGCCCATGCCCGCAAATTGCCAGCCTCGATCGCACCGTAAAGTTTCCCGGCCGGGTCCAGGTCGATCGCCTGCCCGGCCAGGAACGTCGTCGGCCAGAGCTGCGACCACCCGGTGGCCGGGGTCGTAGCCGAGCCGTTCCCGTTCAGCGTGTCGGCGGTCGCGGCACCCGCCGCCACCGTCACCGTGCTGGTCAGGACGTACCTGTTCAGCGCCATGCCAGCCGCCTAGCTGTTCGCCGTGGCCACCGGGTCCAGCCCGATCTGCGCGTTAGCCAGGACCAGGCCCGACAGGGCGGTCAGGTTGCCCGCGCCGATCGCGGTCTCCAGGGCGCTCCCCGGAGGGACATCTACCAACTGCCCGGCCGTCAGCACCGTCCCCCCGCCGTCATAGCTGATGGTCAGGCTCGCAGCGCCGCTCGGCGGGGTGACTGTCCGCAGGGTCATCGCAGGGCCTCCTAGTTGGATACGGCCACCTTGTGGCCGGGTAAGTGCGGGTAGGCGCGGATCGCGGTCTCGGGGGCCACGTCACCCGGCGCGCGGTCGCCGTAGACGGCCAGCCGGTGCGAGATCAGCGCATTCGCCTCGCTCGCGGGCAGCGTCTTCGGGCCGGGGCCAGGCCCCGTGGTGACGATGACCGTGTACGCCCACGTCCTGCCGGGCAGCCAGCGCGAAGCTGCCAACCTGTTCGCCCAGCTCATCGGGAAGGTGGCGTGATGCTGCGAAGTATCAATGAAGTATCACGAGCCCTTCTCGGGCCTTGCTTCAGGGCTCTGACCTGGGGATTTAACGTGTCCGAGGGGGGACTTGAACTCATGCCATCCCCGGGACATCTCACAGCCTCTCAGGGCACCTGACCTCGCGTTCAGCCTGCCGCGCCGTGCCGGCGGGCAGCCGCCGGGGCGCCTGGATACGCCTCGATGCACCGGCGGCAGCATCACCGCAAACATCACCGGGCGGCCCGGCCGTCCGGCCTTCGCCATGCCCGCGTCAGAAAGACGGCCCCGCCGTGGCGTTCGCGCGCCCGGCGGAGCCTAGGTAACCGACCGCT
>Ga0306926_10007508_pt1 | contig 11819 bp, 11 predicted proteins | sample flu12Cox44000178_FD_203759 | JGI IMG/M metagenome (GOLD analysis project Ga0306926, IMG submission 203759) | Lab enrichment of tropical soil microbial communities from Luquillo Experimental Forest, Puerto Rico - flux8day.12C.oxic.44.000.178 (v2)... | ecosystem: Environmental > Terrestrial >...
GTGCAGCTGCTCGGTATGGGGATGGCCGAGGTAGTCGAACCAGAACTTGTCATTGAAGCCGACCGTGTCCACCACGAGCGTCTGGCCTTCCCAGTGACCGATCGAATGCCCATACCAGGTCGGGTCGAGATCCGCGGGGTGCTTTCGCCCGTCCATGAAGATTTGTCGGTAGCTGTGGATGTTGCCTTCGAACAAGATGAAGTAGTGCGTGGGCGTCTGCAAGATCCGCCACGGATACGGAGCGCTGCGCGGAATGCCGAAGGGCAGACACAACGATTCAGGATCGTCCGCCGCCTTGCGCTCCTTGAAGACCTTTTCCGCCCACGGCGTCATGACAACCCTATCTCCAGGTTTCAGCGCTTTGGTGATGTCGCCCGAATTGCTGCCGCCGCCCATCCACACTCCCGCCAGATCAGGCGTGCCGTCTGGAAGGTGCGGCGCCGGCCCCTTGACCACCGGCGGTGGGCGAAAGATCTGGGACGCGGGTTCCTGCGCCCCCAGTCGGGATGCCAGCAGAACTCCCATCCCGAGGACGATCCGCGTAGTCATGCAGCGGATTTTGTCACAGACGCGGGACGCTCCGCAAGGTTGCCGATGTCCTCGGTCCGAAGTAGAGTAGACGAGAAGGAGACACCGCGTGACCATCCGATTCAACAGGCTCGCCCCCCTGGGGTTCGCCGCGGCCCTTATCAATCCCGCTCCTGCTCAGACCAATTCGTGCGAGGGCCTGGCTTCACTCACCTTGCCGCACGCCAGCATCACGCTAGCTCGATCCGTGCCCGCCGGGCCGTTCGAGCAAGCCGGCCGCGGCAATCGCGGGGCAGCCGAGCTGAATCTGCCGGCTTATTGCCGCGTCGCCGCCTCCCTGAAGCCAAGCAGTGATTCGGAGATCAAGATGGAGATCTGGCTGCCGATCTCGGGCTGGAACGGCAACCTCGAAGCCAACGGGAATGGGGGTTGGACCGGCTCCATCAACCCGGCGGCTTTGGCCGACGGGCTGCACCGCGGGTACGCCGCTGCCATGAGCGATCTTGGCCATGAGGGCAGCAGCGCCGACTTCGCTCTCGGTCATCCGGAAAAGCTCGTCGACTTCGGCTATCGCGCCAGTCACGAAATGACCGTGGCCGCCAAAGCGATCACCGCCAAATTCTACGGGCGGGCTCCCAAGCTCTCTTACTGGAATGGCTGCTCGGCCGGCGGCCGCTCGGCGCTCATCGAAGCGCAGCGTTATCCGGCCGATTACGACGGCATTGTCGCCGGTTCGCCCGGCCTCAACTGGACCGGTCGCGCCACGCAGGCCGTGTGGATCGCGCAGGCCACGCACAAAGACGAAGCCAGTTTCCTTCCGCCCGGCAAATTCATCTTGATTCACAACGCGGTCCTGCAAGCGTGCGACACGCGGGACGGCGTCAAGGACGGCGTTCTCGAGGACCCAACCCGCTGCAACTTCGACCCCAAAGAGCTCGAATGCAAAGACGCCGACGGCCCGTTCTGCCTTACCCACGCGCAGGTCGAAACCGCCCGAGCCATCTACGCCGCGTATCCGAATCAAAGCAATAAGCAGCAGATCTTCCCCGGCTTCGAGCGCGGCAGCGAACTCGGATGGAACACCATGGGCGGCAAGAATCCCTTCGTGCTCGGCACCGATCTGTTCAAATTCGTTGTGTTCCAGGACCCGAATTGGGACTACAAGACATTCAATTGGGACACCGACGTAGCGCGTACGGAACGAGCCGACCGTGGCCTCATGAACGCGCTCAACCCCGACCTGAAGGCTTTTGCCGCGCACGGCGGGAAAATGATCCAGTATCACGGCTGGGCCGATCCTCAAATCGCTCCTGGCAGCAGCGTTAATTATTATAAGAGCGTGCTCGAAACCATGGGTGGTTCCGCGCCGGTTCAGAGCTTTTACCGCCTGTTCATGGTGCCGGGCATGGCGCATTGCGGTGGCGGGGAAGGGACGTCGTCTTTTGATATGCTCGCTGCACTCCAAGGATGGGTAGAGAAGGGTCAAGCCCCCGACCAGATTCCCGCGTCTCGCTTGAGAGACGGCAGGGTTGACCGCACGCGCCCCTTGTGCCCGTTCCCACAAGTCGCGCAGTACAAGGGCGCTGGCAGCACCGACGACGCCGCTAACTTCGTCTGCAAAACGCAGTAAGGGGCATAGGACTCTGCCTGGTGCCGCCGCCCGTCGCGTAGCTGGTCTGTAACACCAGTCAGTTGCGTCGCCATCCCGCTCATCGGACGGAGACAAGAGGATGGCGTTGGGTTACATACGGCAGTACCCGTACCGCTATCGTCACACTCTTCGCATAGAATCTAATCAGGTATTAAATGCTTAAATTTATTTGGTATTAAGACTTTGATCTACTAAGGTATTAAACAACAATATTGTTTAAGCTATTAAACCCCTAATAACCCAAAAAAGAGGGGAGACGGCTGCAACCGACCGGCGGTCAGGTCGGACCCCCGTCGAGCTGGGTTGGAGGGAGACAGTGAACATTTCCCCGACCTGCCTTGTGTGGTGGCCCAGCGCGGGCTCCGCTTGGTGCTTGAGCAAGGCAGAGCCCCTACGCCATTCGACTTCTCAGGCGTGCATCCAGTTCTCCCTGATCGAGTCCCTCGACTTCCACCACCTTCAGGCGCCCGGTCTGTCCGGTCACAATGCGTACCCGCGCCAGCGGCACACCCGCCACTTCAGCGAAGAAGTGCCTGCACTCTTCGTTCGCTTTGCCTTCGATGGGCGGCGCCGCCAGGTCCAGCTTGTAGGCATCGCCTAGCCGCCCCCTAACGCCCGTGCGCTTCGCGCGGGGATGTACCTTTACCGCGACGCGCGCCATTCCACTCGTGCCCTCAAATTCGCGACCCCGGCCGCCGACCATCGGTCCGCCCAATTGTACGACGTTTCCTCGGTGCTACCCCACATCGAGAGCCGGCAGGGCTCTTGGCTCCCGAAAAATTGATTGAACGTGGCCGCTGTTGGTGGTTTTCGGCCAGTGAGCCGACGCCGGGATGCCGCGCAATCTGTTGCAAACAAAAATCATTTGGTTTGGCCCGCGCCTTGCCATAGAAGAACGTTGGGCCGTGGACGGCCCGCAGATGCGACGCACGCCAAATTCCCGATTGTGGCGCTGGATGGGCGCGATGTTTCTCGCCGCCCGCCTTGTTGCACCCGCTCGCGCGCAAGACCCTGACGATTCCAAACGTGGAGTAGCCCGCCTCAGCCTAGTCGATGGTGATGTCTCGGTGCAGCGCGGCGATTCCGGCGATTGGGTGGCAGCCTCGGTAAACGCTCCGGTGGTGACCAACGACCGTATTTCGACCGGACCGAACTCACGAACCGAGGTCCAGTTCGACGCGGCGAATGTCCTGCGGATTGGCAGTGATGCCGAAGTCTCCTTGACCCAGTTGGATTATAGCCGCTACCAGATGGCGTTGGCCCGCGGCACCGCAACGTTCCGGGTTCTGCGCAGTTCCAATCTCGACATCGAAGTGGATACTCCGAATATTTCCGTGCGGCCTTCAAAGCAAGGTGCTTATCGGATTGCGGTCACCGACGCTGGATCGACCGAAGTCACCGTGCGGAGCGGGGAAGTCGAGGTTTTCACACCCCGGGGATCCGAATGGGTTCGTTCTGGCCAGACGCTGGTGGCGCGCGGCTCCGCGTCCGATCCGGAATATCAGATTGTCAGTGCTTCGCGCCAGGATGAGTGGGACCGTTGGAATGACAGCCGCGATCAGGCGATGAGACGGTCCGCCAGCTATCCCTATGTCGGCCCGGGAGTCTACGGTGTCGAGGACCTCGATCCATATGGAACGTGGGTGGACGTGCCGGGTTATGGATATGTGTGGCGCCCGCTGGTGGTCGCCGGCTGGGCCCCGTACCGGCAAGGCCGCTGGGTTTGGGAAGACTGGTATGGGTGGACCTGGGTCAGTTATGAACCCTGGGGCTGGGCGCCTTATCACTACGGACGCTGGTTCTATGAGCCGGCATTCGGTTGGTGCTGGTATCCGGGCCTGGTTGGGGTCCGCCATTACTGGTCTCCGGCGCTGGTCGCCTTCTTCGGTTTTGGTGGTGGCGTGGGTGTCAGCTTTGGCGTTGGCAACGTTGGTTGGGTGCCTCTGGCTCCCTACGAAGTGTTGCACCCATGGTGGGGACGAGGCTTCTATGGCGGGCGTGATTCCTTGCGTTCGATCAACATCACCAATGTAAATATCACCAACGTTTACCGGAACGCGCGTGTCACCAACGGGGTGACTGCGGTCAGCGGCGGGGATTTCCGCGGTGGTCGGTTCACCAACTTCGTGCACGCCTCCCCAGACCAGCTACAACAAGCCGGCGTGGTAAGGGGCGCAATGCCGATTGCTCCCGATCGCTCGAATCTTCGTTTCACCGACCGGCAGAATGCCTTTGTGCCGAGGCCGAGCGGCAACAACCGCTTCTTCACGCGCCAGCAGCCCAACCCAGCACCGCGAGTTTCATTCGCGGAGCAACAGCGGGCGCTCGAGGGCACGAATCGAGGCCGATTTGGCGATCCGGCCGCGGCAGGAGCCTGGCAGCGATCCGAGGGTGGTCGTGGCAACCAACCGACCGGCCAGCCGGCGCCGGCAACCCCCTCGAACAATCGGGGATGGAACCGGTTTGGTGAACCGCGGAACACCCCGCGGCCGCAACAGCCCGAGAGCATCCAGGGTCGTGCCGAAACCCCTCGCGCGGAAACCCCGCGTTTCGCCGCCCCGCGCTCAGAGGCAGGGACCTGGCAGCGATCGGAGGTGGTTCGTGGCAACCAACCGGCCGGCCAGCCGGCGCCGGCAGCCCCCTCGAAAGGTCCCGGGTGGAACCGGTTTGGTGAACCGTGGAACGCCGGCCGGCCGCAACGGCCCGAGACCGTCCAGCGTCGCGCCGACTACCCTCGGGCGGAAACCCCGCGTTTCGCCGCCCCGCGCTCAGAGGCCCCGCCGTCCCGCTCGGAGTCCGGCAACCCGATGGTCTTGTTTAATGGCCGCAATGCTCCACCACGCGCCAGCGAGCCCAGGCGTCAGGAGTCGCTGCGGATCTCGCCCCCGGTCGTTCGAGAGCGCCCCTCGGGAAGCGGCGGAGCCTATAACGGCCCGCGGAGTGCGCCGCGCGGCGGGGGCGGGTCACGTGGCAGTGGTGGTGACAGCGGAAATAACCACCGAGGAGGACGGGATCGCTAGGTGGGGTTTTGTTTGGCCGATTTTCTTCCCAATCGGCCCGGTCCTAAATTCAGCGTCGGGACCGGGCCGTTTTTTTTTGGGCGGCATAAAAGTATACATAATATCCATTATCGGAAGTCAGACTAGGCCGCCAGGGTTCACACTTACCGGAAACCGCGCTTCGGCCGCCAAAAAAGCCGCTCTCAACCCGAGGTGACATCCATGAACCCCGCGCCGTGGACCCCGCGCTCCGGGGGGGCTGGGACCGAATCCAGGGGCCTTTATCAAGGGAAAGCTTGCTATTCGTTGATGTGAGGCCCAACGCCCGCGGCCCGGCATGCTTCCCGCAAAGCTCCCTCGGCCGGGCCGTAACGGGCCGGAATGCATCGGTTTCCCGAGTCGAGTTCCACCAACACGCGGAAACGCTCCAGCACGCGCCGGCTATGGAAGACGCCGCCGCTATACGCCACCGAAACCGCGTCGTCCGGTCTCCAGAGGTGCGCACGAACCGATGCGGCGAGCGTAGCCAGTTGAACTGCGGCAGAGTTTAGAATCTCGATCGCCACGGGGTCGCCGGCCGCTGCTGCGCCATCCACGCGGGGGGCCAGGCGCGCGATGCGATCGCGCGGCCACTCCGGCGAGTAGAACTCGTGCAGCAAATGACCGCTGTCTGGCGCTCCAGTGGCGTCGAGCAAGCTCGCGCGTAACGTGGTCGCCGGCCCCCAGCCTTCTTCCGTACGAACGATCGCGCGCACCGCTTGGCGAACAATATCGAAGGCACTCGCTTCATCGCCGAAGATGTAACCCCAGCCACCAGCCCTCGCGGTCCGGCCACTGTCGTTGCGGCCGAGCGCGATCGAACCGGTCCCGGCGATCACGACAATCCCCCGCCCCGATTCGGTGGCCCCAGCGAGCGCAATCTCCGCATCCGTGGTAACCAACAGAAGATCGATGGTTAGCAATTGGCTCAGGATCGCGCGCTTGTCCTCCGGCCCGCCGCTCATTCCGAAACAAGCGGCTTCGAAACGGACGCCCGCCGGATCCAAGCCCGCTTCTGCGCACGCCGCCCCCACGCTATCAAGCACGGCGCGTTCGAGATTGGCTCGGCCTTCGGAGGCGGCCGCGTGATTGCACGGCCCGCCCCGGCCTTTCCCAATCACGCGGCCCGTCTCATCGCCAACGAGCGCAGTGGTGCTCGACTGGCCGCCATCAACGCCAAGGAAGAGTCTCATCGCCGGAAAGAAAATTGTAGCGCCGGCATCACCATTGCGGCCATGCTCTTGCCGGGATTCATGATTGGGCAGGCTCCTCTCGATGGCTCTTGGATCACCCTCTGCGGCCTTTGGCGCGCCGGGCTGCGCGGCGTTAAACAGGTCTGGGACGCCCCGGAGGAATACCCCTGCCAGGAAACAAAACTCTAGCTCCGCGCGGAAAAAGACATGCGGGCGGCTGGAGCTACCAGCCGCCCGAGTTGGCGGAAGTTTTGGGGATTAGCCGTTTTTTGAAGTGGGGTGTTCGACGCGGAGATGGTTGATGATGGGTCCGAAGCTCAGGCCGGCGCCGGCTGCACGCATGCCGGCCACTTGTTTTTCGAAATTGTTGTTCACCACGCCTTCCAACGTCACATGGCCGCGGTCCACAATGATGTGGATGGGCGGAATGGCCTGGATCGCATATCGGGACAATGTGGTATCTCGGTATATCGCGCGCGCCACTTCGAGTCGCAACTGGTTGTCCATCGGCGACAGCGGCAGGACTCGTAATTCGTTGGTGACACTGGTCACGCCGGGAATCTTTTGAACAATATGGCCGAGGTCCGACTTCTTATAAGGCTCAGTCACAGCTCCGTTCAATACGACGCTTCCCTTGGACACCCGGAACTCGATCTGGTCCCAAATCCAATAGTGGGGGTACGTCAGAACCTCATGTCGCACCTGCTTCGCAATCGCGGTATCGGTTCGTGGAGCCGTCACGTTCGGGCCGGCGGCCGCCCCGGCGATTCCCGCACTCAACACGAGGGCCGCGACCGCCAGCAGGGCCCTCTGAATTCGTGCCTGCATTTCTGAATCCTCCTGCTTATTAGACCGAACGACATCCTCCAAACGGTGCACTCCGTTGTGTAAAGAGTTCGTAAAGTTACACAGAAAGTGCCGTCACGCGGTTTTGTCGGCAGCGTAGCAGAGCGAGCTCAGAAGGCATTGGGCGCACCTCGGATTCCTGGCTACGCACAGGGCACGGCCGTGCAGGATCGTCTGGTGGGAAAACAGTATCCATTTTTCTTTGGGAATGACTTGCATCAAATCCCGTTCGATCTTCACTGGGTCGGTGTTGCGGGTGAGGTCGAGCCGGCGCGTAATGCGCTGCACGTGCGTATCCACCACCACGCCGGATGCTATCCCGTAGGCGGTTCCCAGCACGACGTTGGCGGTTTTGCGGGCGGCGCCAGGGATGGTTAATAGTTCTTCCAAGGTGCGCGGCACTTGGCCCGAGAACTCGCTCACCACCCTCTTTGCGGCACCCACAATAGACTTTGCCTTATTGTTGAAGAAACCGGTGCTACGTATGTCATTTGCCAGAACTTCTGGGCGAACCGAAGCAAAATCTCGGGGGGTCGGATACTTCGCAAACAGGCCCGGCGTCACCAGGTTGACGCGCTTGTCGGTGCACTGAGCCGAGAGGATCGTGGCCACCAGCAGCTCCCAGGGGCTGCGGTGCTCGAGCGCACAGCGAGCATCCGGATACATTCGATCGAGGCCGCGCAAGATTTCCGCGACGCGCTGCTGCCTCGCAGCTGCCGTCTGTGGACGCTTCGCAGAAGCTCGGACTCTCCTGCGTCCGGCCGTCTTCTTTGGCTGGACTCGGGTCTTCACTCTGTCGATTATGGCATTGATTACTGCGGAGCCGTCACTTGCAGATCGGCGGTCACGTTTTGCCAGTCCGGCAACTCGTAGATCTTGAGCTTGGTGTTGAGCGGCGCGGTAAGCTCCTCGGAAGCCTGCGGCCTAATGTTGGTCGAGAATGAAAAAGTCCCAACCGCGTCTTCTTCCGATCGCTGGGTTCTTCCCCAGATGGTCACGTTGCCGGCAAGGCCGGTGACGTCGGCGTCGGAATGATTGGTCAGACTGAATTTGACTACGGGCCGTTTCTTGGCGTCTTCGCTGAAACGAACGCCGGAGATTTCGATGTACTTTTGCATCGGATTGGTTTTGGCGCCGGGCTTAGCGGCCGGGCTTTCCACGTTGGGCAACGAGACGCTCGTCGCGTGACTGCTGCGAAAGTATCCGACCGCCCAATAGACGCCTGCGCCCAGCCCGATGAAAGCTAGACTGGACACGATCGTCAGCAGCCACGTCGGCAACCCCTTTCGGCGCGGAGCCGTATAGGGCGGCATCGCCGCGCGTGGTTGGGGCTGGGCGGATGAGGGCCGCGAGGCTTCGACAGGTGTCTCCCTCGCCGCCGCGGGCGCGGCTTGGGCGCTCCTGGAGGCGCAGTTCGGGCACTCGCTGTAAGCCGGAGGCACTTCGCGCCCGCACTGCGGGCAGATCCATGTGAACATGAGTTCGCCTTCCTTTTACTGTACCGCCGCCTGAATTCCAGCGTAAGAAACCATGCGGCCGGCAGCCTCCCGGTCGCGCCGGTACGAATGAAACTCCGCGGCTCCGCACATGGTGCAGAGGTTCGATCGATAGATGCGGCGCGCCGTTACGCCGGCTTCAAGCAACTGCGCCCGATTGGCTTCGGCCAAGTCAATGTGCGCGTGGCCATTCTCTCCGAACTGCCCGGCGACCTCCGGCCCCACTTGGTAGCAGCACTTCCCGATTCCCGGGCCGATGGCGGCGTGAAGGTCGGCGGCCTTGGATCCGAAGCGTGCGTGGAGAGCCGCCACGGCGTGGCGTGCGATTCCCGCCACCGTGCCGCGCCAGCCGGCGTGCACCGCGGCCACCGCGCGGCAGCGTTCGTCTACCAGCAGGATCGGCAGGCAGTCGGCCGTCCGGACCGCGACCGATACCCCGGGCGTGTTCTCGACAAGAGCGTCGCCATCGCCGATGAGGCCGGTTCGCCCCTCCGCGGCCAAGCAGGAGGCGCACTGAATCACCTTCAGCAAGGCGAGACGGCCCATCAGGGCCGGAACGTTTACCAGACGCGTGCCGAACCCATGCTCCAGCCACGCCAGCCCATCCAGTTCCGACACGCGGTAGATGTTTCGGGAGTCTTTGTAGAACACGGTTAAGCGGGGTTGTGAATCTGCGCGATCTTCACCTGTTGCTTGAAGTTTTCCTGCATCGATTCATCCAGCCGTATGTCGGTCGGAAGTTTCCCGGCGCGGTCATCCGGTTCGGTGTAGGCGTAAGACGGCTCGCAGGCACTGCCACACGCGCCCGTCGAAATGCACGATTGGGGATCGGACATCTGGTCACAGGTGCGCCCGAGCACGGGCAATTGGAAAGGGACAGCCCCGGCTACGATCATCAAGTTGACCTCGGTGCCGGACCAGGCGATATCGAAGCGCGAGGCCGGAGTGCCGAGCATTTCGATGGCACAGCCGGCCGCGCCGAAGGTAGGCGGCCACAGGGCTGACGCGCACGCCCGCTTACCGACAAAATCGACTAATGTCGCGATCTTGTTCAGCTGGTACCGGTTGTCAAGGAAACAAGCCATCGGGCGTCGGGTCACCCTCAAATCGCATTCTAGCATCAGCGCCAAGAGGCCGAGAATGGCAGGTCGCAGCGCTCCGCCCCCTCGGCATTCGATCGTCGCCTACGCCCGTTGGGCTGACTATCAGGCCGAATGGCGACTGGCCCACGCTTGGAGTGTAGAGAATCGGGCGACAAGCCGGCTGTGGTCATCGAGAACATTCCCCAAAGTTTTCTGCGTGGTGAGCGCCCTCGAGAGGGCTGGGTTCAAGAGAAGCTTTAATGGTATACACGAGACCGGCAGTGGTATACAGGAGACCGGCAAATGGTATACAGGAGGAATGCTTCGAACCATCACCCGCTTTCTTTCCCTGACTCTCGTGTCCTCGGCGGCGTTCGCCGCCGACACTCCGACCGTTGGTCAGACGCTCGACGGCCAGTTCCGGAACGCGGAGCGCGAGATCATCGGCCTGGTCGAGGCCATGCCCGCCGACAAGATCAATTTCACCCCCTCCGGCCTCGACATCAAAGGCGCGGAGTTCGAGACGGTGCGCACGTTCGGCCAGCAGGCGAAACACCTTGCGACGTATATCTATATCGTTTCGTCGGCGGTGCTAGAGCAGAAGCCCCCCATCGATATCGGCCAAGGCGATGGCGGGCCGGACTCGGTCGGAACCAAGGAACAGATCGTCGAGTACATGCGGGGAGCGTTTGCGTTCGGCCACAAGGCCCTCCAGTCGATCACGGAAAAAAACGAGATGGACCCGGTAGGGCTGATGCCCGGATTGAAAATGGCGCGCATCGCGGCCGGCGTGTTCATGATGTATCACAACTTTGACCACTATGGCCAGATGGTCGTCTACGCACGCATCAACGGGGTGGTCCCTCCGGCCAGCCGGCCACGGTAAGGCGAGCTCGGAAGGCTCAGGCTAAGAAGCCAGCTCCCCCACTTTCCGCAGCTCCAGGACCAGGTCTCCCTCGGTGTCGACCGAGAAGGCCGGCGCGAAGTGCGCGCCCCAGACCATCTCATCGTGGCGGTAGGAGTGGCGCGCGATCACCATCTGGTTGAAAGTGTCGTCGTACGCTTTCAACATAATCAGCACCTCGGCCTGCGAGCGGTCGAGGTCCTCGGCCGATTTTCCAAACAGGGGACTATCGCTGTCGATCGGATGCACCACCGTCCAGGTGAGCGGTAGAAAGAGCACCTTGTCGCGCTCCAGCTTTAGGATCGAGTAGGAGCGGCGAGAGTTGCCGCCCTGCCGGTCGACGGTCATCAGCATAACACGTGCCTCCAGTTCCATCAGGGAGTTGGTACGTCGGTTGACCACGCGGAACTCTAGCGCGGTCCCATCCTGATACGGGCTGACAAGAACGTTCTCACTGAAGCCGAACTTCGCCGAGGGGCGCGACACGCGCCCGAACAGCAGGCCGGTGGCCACGGCGAAGCCTAGGACCCCTACCACTGCTTCCGCCGAGGCCAGAATATTCGCGCCCAGGCCTACGGGTGCGATATTGCCGTAACCCACCGTGGTCAGCGTGTGCGCGCTGAAGAAAAAATCGTTCCAAAAGCGATGAAGCAGGTCCGGTGCGGCGGCCCCCTGCAACTGGCCGGGAGTCAGCCAGTAGTACGCCGCGGCAAACAGCGTATTCACTACCAGGTAGCCGAAGAAGAGCGCGCCCAGAAAACTCGGCCAGCTCATGTTGATCAGCTGCAGGTACGGATGGAAGTCGCGCCAGGTGATACCGTTGCGGTGGACGTTGAAGCTGCCGTCCTTGTTGATGATGCGCCGCAGCGGCCCCGCGAATTGTTGGGTCAGGCCGGGATCGTAGGTCGGGGTTTGCATACTTCTCCGATGGTAGGAGATCGGCCGGCCGCGCGGCGAGGCCGTTCACGGTACGATGAACTCGAATGGCCGACCGCACGCGCGAGCGCCTGATCGAAATGCGCAACGGATTGCTGAAGCTTCACAAGACTCTGCTCGATTCTGAACGTGCGGTCTATGAGCG
>Ga0306926_10007509_pt1 | contig 11819 bp, 8 predicted proteins | sample flu12Cox44000178_FD_203759 | JGI IMG/M metagenome (GOLD analysis project Ga0306926, IMG submission 203759) | Lab enrichment of tropical soil microbial communities from Luquillo Experimental Forest, Puerto Rico - flux8day.12C.oxic.44.000.178 (v2)... | ecosystem: Environmental > Terrestrial > Soil...
GGGCCTGCGGTTCGCGATCCGCGAAGGCGGACGCACGGTGGGCGCCGGCACGATCACGGAGATTATTGCGTAGGAGTTTGGACCCCACATATGCCAAAGGCAAGGCATATATGGGCCACCCGAGTACGTATCAGTTTTCCTCGGCGGGTCCGACGGCGACCTGCTGATTTCCGCCGAAGGGGCGGACAGGGCTTCGCAGTCCGAGCTGCGGAGTAAACGACAAGGAAGGTTACATGCCCCGCGAGATTGTGACGTTGCAGTGTGGAGAGTGCAAAGACCGCAACTACTCCACCACCAAGAACAAGAAGACCACGACGGGACGGCTGGAGTTTAACAAGTTCTGCCGGAAGTGCCGGAAGCACACGCCGCACAAAGAGGCGAAGTAGAAAGGACGCTATTCGCCTTTCGCTGTTCGCTTAAGAGAAACGTGGAATCGGCGACAGACGAAGAGCGAATCGCGAAGAGCGAGAAACAGGGGCGTAAGCTCAACGGCTAAACTGCCGGTCTCCAAAACCGGACTTGGGGGTTCGAATCCCTCCGCCCCTGCCAGGAATCGTATGCGCCCTTTCGCGCGTGCGGCGAATCGGGGCGCTCAGATCCCTCGGCGGCAAAAGCAGCCGCCTCGGATGACAAAAGGAAAGTGAAGGCGCGGTAAGCGCGCCGGAAGCAGGAAGCAATGGCGAAGTCAGCAGCGATCGAGCCCGTACATCAGGACCGGCTGGCGGCAATCAAGGCATGGCCACAGCGTGCGAAGAGCTTTTACAACGACGTGCGCACGGAGATGAAGAAGGTCACCACGCCGTCGCGCAAGGAAGTGCAGGGCACGACGACAGTGGTGATTATTACGGTCTTCCTGTTCGGGTTTTATTTCTGGGTCATCGACTCGATCATCGGAAAGAGCCTTGACCAGTTGCTGAAGAGACTGGCGCACCACTAGAACGCGGGAATGCATGGCAGAAGAACAGATCAATTCGGAAAACAACGGCGCCAACGGTCAGCCCGGCAGTAACGGACTTCCTCCGGCTGACGCAGCGGTTCGAGAATCCACGCCGGAAGCGGCGGCAGAGAAAGCGGCGGACGCCACAGCCCGTGGCGAGGTGACGACTGCGACGCCGAGCGCGAATATGAAGTGGTACATCATCCACACCTATTCGGGATTCGAGCGCAAGGTGAAAGAGTCGATCGAGGCGCGTGTGCGCGCCGATGAGCGGTTGGCCCCCAAAATTGGCCGCGTGCTGATTCCGACCGAGTCGGTTACCGAGGTTCGCGGCGGCAAGAAGTATACCAGCGAGCGCATGTTCTACCCCGGCTACGTGCTGGTGGAGATGGACATGGACGACAATGTGTGGCACGTGGTCAAGTCCACGCCGCGCGTGACAGGTTTCGTGGGCACCGGACAGCAGCCCACTCCGCTGTCGGAAGACGAGGTGCAGCAGATCGTGTACCGCGTGGCCGATAGCAGGGAGAAGCCGAAGCTCAAGGTCAAGTTCGAGAAGAACGAGTCGGTGCGCATCACCGAAGGTCCGTTCGCCAGCTTTACCGGTCAGGTGGACGAGGTCAACGAAGATCGCGAGACGCTGAAGGTGATGGTGACGATCTTCGGGCGTTCGACTCCGGTGGAGCTGGAGTTTGGGCAGGTGGAGAAAGTTCTCGCGTAAAAGCCGCTTTTCGCTATTCGCTTTTCGTGTGCGATTGTTATCTGGCGAAAAGCGAGCGCCAGGTGGCAGAAAGTTCAGCAGGGTTTATTAGGAAAGAGCTATGGCAAAGAAGATCACAGGTACGGTGAAGTTGCAGATCGCGGCGGGCAAGGCCACGCCGGCACCGCCCGTGGGCCCGGCGCTCGGTCAGGCGCAGATCAACATCATGGAGTTCTGCAAGCAGTTCAACGCGAAGACCGGCGCGAAGGAGCTCGACGGCCTGATCATCCCGGTGGTGGTCAGTGTGTACAGCGACCGCAGCTTCACCTTCATCACCAAGACGCCTCCGGCGTCGGTGCTGTTGAAGCGCGCGGCGGGCGTTGCCAAGGGATCGGGTACACCGAATAAAGATAAGGTCGGCAAGGTAACCGAGAAGCAGGTGCTGGAGATTGCGAAACAGAAGATGCCCGATCTCAATGCAGCCTCGGTGGAAGCGGCGGTCGAGAGCGTGAAGGGCACAGCGCGGTCGATGGGGATTGAGGTCGTAGCCTAGTTGCCGGCCCCTATCCGGCCTGAGGGTGTTTTGTCGAGAATTCCAGGGGCTTGCGCCCCTGGCTACAAGAGCGTCGCCGTCGCTCCGCGACTGAAATGGTCGCTAAGACGATCGAGATTTTTGGCGGCGAGAGCCGTCGGTCGTGAGCACCACGGCTGCCAGCAATTACGGTAGCGGTGGGAGACAAGGAGCAGCATGAAAACATCAGGAAAGAAGGTTGAGAAGGCGCGCGCGGCGGTTGAAAAGCGTCCGTACACGCTCGAAGAGGCAGTGCCTCTTCTCCAGAAGGTGAGGTTCGCCAAATTCGACGAGACGGTGGACCTCACGATGCGTTTGGGAGTTGATCCCAAACATGCCGACCAGATGGTGCGTGGGACGGTAGTACTGCCGCACGGACTGGGCAAGACGAAGAAGGTCCTGGTTATCGCGAGCGGCGAGAAGATGCGCGAGGCGGAAGCCGCGGGCGCCGATTTCGTGGGCGGTGACGACATGGTGGAGAAGATCCAGAAGGAAAACTGGACCGATTACGACGCCGTGATCGCCACGCCAGACATGATGAAGTCGGTAGGCCGCCTGGGTAAGGTGCTTGGTCCGCGCGGACTGATGCCGAACCCGAAGACGGGAACGGTGACTTTCGATGTCGCGGCAGCGGTGAAGGAGACCAAGGCCGGCAAAGTTGAGTTCCGCACCGATAAGACGGCGCTGGTGCATGTGCCGGTGGGCAAGATTTCGTTCCCGCCCGAGAAGCTGGTGGAGAACGCGGCGACCGTGATCACCAGTGTGATCAAGGCAAAGCCGTCGGTGGCAAAGGGTAAGTACATCAAGGGCTGCTATCTGAGTTCCACCATGGGGCCGGGAGTGTCGATTGACACGGCGGCGGTGGAAGCGGCGGCGAAGGCGTAACCCGAGTTCACGGGCCGGATAGGGGTCCTTCGACTCCGGCATCGCAAAAACGGCGACGCCTCCTCTCAGGATGACACCCGGGAAATTGGATTTCGAGAAAAGGAATCGAAGATGGCAGTCAGCAAAGCGAAAAAGGTCGAGCAGGTTGAGAAGCTAACCAAGGAACTCGAAGGCGCGAATCACGCGATTGTCGGCACGTTCAGCAAGCTGACCGTAGAGAAGGATTTTGAGCTCCGCAAAGCGGTGCGCGGCACGGGCGCGAAGTATCGCGTGGTGAAGAACACGCTGGCGGAGCGCGCAGCGAAGGGCAGCAAGGTCGAAGCGGCCATGAAGGACCTCGCCGGTGTCACGTCGATTGCCTATACCAGCGGCGATCCGGTAGCGCTGGCCAAGGTGCTCAGCAAGTACGCCAAGGACAACCCGGAGTACACCTTCAAGGCGGGCATCGTCGATGGGCGCGTGATCGCGATCAAGGACATCGACGCTCTGGCCAACATGCCGTCGAAGGAAGAGATTTACTCGAAGCTACTCTTCTTGATGAACGCTCCGGCACAGCGTCTGGTGACCGCGTTGAATGCAATTGGCCGCGATTTGGCGGTCGTCATCAACCAAGGCGTCGAACAGAAGAAGTTTTCCGGCGGAGAGGCTGCGGGCGCGTAAGCGTTCGGCCTTGGCATAACGAGTTTGGGGGCGCGAGAGCGGCTCCAGAAGGATTTAGTTATCCGTTGTGAGGGGTGCAATCGGCGTGATGTCTGGCATGCGGTCCGCACACTGGAAACCTCGAAACGATAACGAAATCAGCACAACGAATAACGAATAGTGGAGATACACATGGCGGATCTGCAGCAGTTGGAAGAACAAATTGTAGGCCTGTCGCTTCTGGATGCGGCGGCCCTAGTAAAGAAGCTGGAAGAGCGCCTCGGCGTTTCGGCAGCGGCTGCGGCCCCTGTCGTGATGGCCGGTGCGGCCAGCGCGGGCGCCGCAGCGGCGGCCCCGGCGGAAGAAAAGACGGAGTTCACCGTCGTTCTGACCGCCGCCGGCGCCAACAAGATCAACGTGATCAAGGCCGTTCGCGAAGTCACGAGCCTCGGTCTGAAGGAAGCCAAGGACCTAGTCGATGGCGCTCCCAAGACCGTGAAGGAAGGCGTGTCGAAGGAAGAGGCCGAGAACATCAAGAAGAAGTTCACCGACGCGGGCGCAACCGTCGAGGTGAAGTAGTTCCTCGCCCCGTTCCACGAGGGGCGGGGCACTCCACTCCGGGCACGCTGACCGGAGATACAGGCTGCTGCCGGAGCTAGAGGGGGCTGAGAGGCGAGTTTCTCGCGGGCTAAGCCCGCGAGGGATGAAAAAAGGGCGGCGTACGACACGACTGAAGTCGTGCCCTGATGCAAAGCCCTCCGCGAAACGGGTCTTTCAGCTCTTTCGGAAAGCGCGGCAGCGACGAGATCTCGAAACGTTGGAGCGGGCGTTTCGGGGCGCGATGAATCCTAGGAAGCGAAGTGGCATCCAACAGCAGGGGCCACAGAATTCCTCGGCATCGTGAAGACGGATTCAGCAAGAGCGAATCCGGGCAACACACAGGTAGTGACGGGCGGCACGGTTAGCCGAAAACGCGCAAGCTCAGGCGCGACGGCGAGCGAGCCGAGGACAAGGCCTGAACATACTGCAGCGGGAAGCAAAAATCAGCACGGCGCAATTAGAAATGCCGTGTTCCCGGGCCGAATGGTCATGGGATTGCTCAACGCCTCAAATGGCGCTTGCGGGGAGGTTCGTCTCCGCGAGCGCGTACGCGTTTTTGCCGCATCCCTGCGCAAAACGCCTGCACTTTAGCCTTACCCCTCACTATGCGGCGAGAGAACTCTCCGTCGCAGCACCGCATAGGAGCGTTCCGCAAAGCGGGCGCGGCCAGGCGAGCGAACCTGGCCGGCACAGATTAGGAGCTTTCTAAATGGCGCAACAGAAGACAGCCAACCGAACTCGGTTCGACTTTTCCAAAATTCCGGCGACCATCCAGATTCCCAACCTCATCGAGGTGCAGAAGCGTTCCTACGAGCGCTTCCTGCAGATGGATTCGCTGCCCAGCGAGCGTGATGACTCGGGATTGCAGGCCGTATTCCAGTCTGTCTTCCCGATTACCGACTTCCGCAACGTGTCGCAGCTCGACTTTGTCGAGTTCGCCATCGGCAACTGGGAGTGCAAGTGCGGTCACCTGAAGGGGCTGAACCACCTGCGCACCACCTGCCGCAATTGCGGTTCGACGGTCCGTACCGATCCGTTCCATCTTGGCGACGTGCTTTGCACCAAGTGCGGCACGTATAACGCCAATACGCCCGATTTCTGCAACAAGTGCGGCGATCCGGTGGGCCTGCAGTTGAAGTATGACGTGGCCGAATGCGAAGAGCGCGGCATGACGTACTCCGCGCCGCTGAAGGTCACCATGCGGCTCACGATCTACGACAAGGACCCGGAGACCGGCAACCGCTCCATTCGCGACATGAAGGAGCAGGAAGTGTTCTTCGGCGACGTTCCGCTGATGACGGCCAATGGCACTTTCATCATCAACGGCACGGAGCGCGTGATCGTCAGCCAGTTGCACCGTTCGCCCGGCGTGTTCTTCGAGACCGCCAACAACCGTACGTACTTCCTGGGCAAGATCATCCCGTACCGCGGTTCGTGGGTCGAGTTCGAATACGACCAGAAGAACGTTCTGTACGTGCGCATCGACCGCAAGCGCAAGTTCCTGGGCAGCATCTTTTTGCGCGCGCTGGGTCTGCGGTCGGATGAGGACATTCTTCGCACGTTCTACACCGTCGATCGCATCGCTCTGCGCGACAACAAAATTTACTGGACGCTCGAGCCGGGCGTCGAGAAACCGACGAACCTGCTGGGCATGAAACTGGCGCACCGCATCGCGACCAAGAGCGGTGAAGAGATTGCGCACTCGGGCCGCAAGGTTACGCCAGCGGTGATGAAGGAAATCCTGAAGCACAAGATTTCCGAGATCGAAGCCGACGTTACCGATCTGGAAGGCGCGTTTATTGCTGCCGATGTGATCGACACCAACAGCGGCGAGGTGCTGCTCGAAGCCAACACCGAGCTAACCACCGACAAGTTGTCGAAGATGATGGAGGCCGGCGTAGCCGAGCTGCACGTCTTCTTCCCCGAGCGCGACGACGTGGGCACGGTCATCAGCCAGACACTGCGGCGCGATTCGGTAAAGACGCCGCAGGAAGCGCTGATCGAGATTTACCGCAAGCTGCGCCCGGGCGATCCGCCGACGCTGGATACGGCGACGGCGCTCTTCCACGGGATGTTCTTCGATCCGCGAAAGTACGACTTCTCGCGGGTGGGCCGTCTGAAGTTCAACATCAAGCTGTTTGAGCGAGAAGACGCGACCAACCTGGAAAACCGCACGCTGGAGCCGGAAGACTTCTACGCGACGATTCGCTACCTGCTCAAGCTGCGCAAGAACATCGGCACGGTGGACGATATCGATCACCTTGGCAATCGCCGCGTGCGCGCGGTGGGCGAGCTGCTGGAGAACCAGTTCCGCATCGGGTTGGTGCGCATGGAACGCGCCATCAAGGAAAAGATGAGCGTGTACCAGGAAATGTCAACTGCCATGCCGCACGACTTGGTGAACGCCAAGCCAGTGATGGCTGCGATCCGCGAGTTCTTCGGATCATCGCAGTTGTCGCAGTTCATGGACCAGACCAACCCGCTGTCGGAGATCACGCACAAGCGGCGCTTGTCGGCACTTGGACCAGGTGGTCTGTCGCGTGAGCGTGCGGGATTCGAAGTCCGCGACGTTCACCCGACCCACTACGGACGAATCTGCCCGATCGAGACGCCGGAAGGCCCGAACATCGGTCTGATCTCGTCGTTGAGCTGCTATGCGCGGATCAACGACTACGGCTTCATCGAGTCGCCCTACCGCAAGGTGAAGGACGGCCGCGTGCTCGACTTCGTGACCGTGGTCAACGCGGGCGACAGCGAGTATCGCGTGGGCGACCACCTCGAGAAGGCTGAGGTGCTCAAGGCCAATGCGGACTTGAGGGAGCGCCGCAAGAAGCAGGTCGACTTCGAGCCGTACTCGTTCTACCTGTCGGCGTGGGAGGAAGACCGCCACGTCATCGCGCAGGCGAACGCGGAGATCGACGACAAGGGACGCATCGTCAATGAACTGGTGAACGCCCGTAAGTCGGGGAACTTCGTGCTGGTGAACCGGAGCGAAGTGGATTACATCGACGTTAGCCCGAAGCAGCTGGTTTCAGTAGCGGCATCACTGGTGCCGTTCCTGGAGCACGACGACGCGAACCGCGCGCTGATGGGCGCTAACATGCAGCGGCAGTCGGTTCCGTTGCTGCGGGCGCAGGCACCAATTGTCGGTACCGGCATGGAAGGCGTTACGGCTCGCGATTCAGGAGCGGTGGTGCTGGCCCGCCGCAGCGGCATCGTGGACTCGGTGGACTCGGAGCGCATCATCGTGCGCGTCGAGGGCGAGCATCATCCGATGCAGCTTTCGCGCGAGGTGGGAAGCGACATCTACCAGCTCACAAAGTTCAAGCGCTCGAACCAGAACACCTGCATCAACCAGCGGCCGATCGTGAAGAAGGGCCAGCGGGTTGCGAAGGGTCAGGTCATAGCAGACGGGCCCTGCACCGACATGGGTGAGCTCGCGCTGGGACGTAACGTGCTGGTCGCGTTCATGGCGTGGCGCGGCTACAACTTCGAGGACGCGATCCTGGTCTCGGAAAAGATGGTGAAGGATGACTACTACACCTCCGTCCACATCGAGGAATTCGAGATCGAGTCGCGCGATACGAAGCTGGGACCGGAAGAAGTCACGCGCGATATTCCAAATGTCAGTGAGTCGGCACTGCGCGATCTCGACGAGAGCGGCATCATCCGCATCGGCGCGACCGTGAAGGCGGGCGACATCCTGGTGGGCAAGGTTACGCCGAAAGGCGAGACTCAGCTCACACCGGAAGAGAAACTGCTGCGTGCAATCTTCGGCGAAAAGGCCGGCGATGTGCGCGACGCGTCGCTCACCTGTCCTCCGGGTATCGAGGGCACGGTGGTCGACGTGAAGATCTTTTCGCGCAAGGGACAGGAAAAGGACGAGCGCGCCAAGTTCATCGAAGCGCAGCAGGTGGAGCGGCTGCACAAGAACCTGGCGGACGAAATCCGAATCCTCACCGATGAGCGTTTGAAGCGCCTGGAAGCGCTGCTGGGCGGCAAGGAAGTCTTGGCCGACCTGCACGACGAGCGCACCAACAAGCGCCTCCTGACGAAGGGCGTTTTTCTCGACCGGGACACCATCGAGCGGATCTCGACGCGCAACCTGAAGCGCATCAAGTTCCCCGACAAGGACCCGCGCGTCAACGAGCAGATCGACGAAATCGAAGAGATGACCTCGCGCCAGATCGACGTGCTGCGCAAGATCGTCAAGGAGAAAGAAGAGAAGCTGCAGAAGGGCGATGAGCTGCCACCGGGCGTGATCAAGCTGGTGAAGGTGTACATCGCCATGAAGCGCAAGCTCAGCGTCGGCGACAAGATGGCCGGCCGCCACGGTAACAAGGGCGTGATCGCGCGCATTCTGCCTGAGGAAGATATGCCTTACCTCGAGGACGGAACGCCTGTCGAGATTGTCCTGAACCCTCTGGGTGTGCCCAGCCGTATGAATGTCGGCCAGATTCTCGAGACGCACCTGGGATGGGCTGGACATCAGCTTGGCCAGAAGATCGGCGAGCTGCTCGAGCAGAACTCCAAGGCGGAAACCATGCGCAGGGAGCTCAAGACGCTGTTCAAGGACACGCCGTTCGTGGACAGCCTGACGGAACTCGACGACGAAACGCTGGAGCGCTTGGCAGACAGCATGAAAGACGCCGTGTACTTTGGCTCGCCGGTGTTCGACGGCGCCAAGGAGCACGAGATTAAGTCGCTGCTGACAGAGGGCGAGCTGCCGAGTTCCGGCAAGACGTACCTCTACGACGGCCTGACGGGTGAAAAGTTCGAGCAGCCCATCACGGTGGGATACATTTACATGCTCAAACTCTCCCACCTCGTCGACGACAAGATCCATGCGCGCTCGATCGGCCCGTACTCGCTCATCACCCAGCAGCCGCTGGGCGGCAAGGCGCAGTTTGGCGGACAGCGCTTCGGAGAAATGGAAGTCTGGGCGCTGGAAGCCTATGGCGCGGCGTACATCCTGCAGGAGCTTTTGACCGCGAAGTCCGACGACGTTTATGGCCGCACGAAGATTTACGAGGCCATCGTCAAAGGCGAAGCGGCCATCGAGCCGGGTGTGCCCGAGTCGTTCAACGTGCTTATTCGCGAATTGCAGTCGCTGTGTCTGGATGTGGAGCTGATTAAGACCAACGGCCACAGCAAGCAGCTTTTGGCCGAGCCCATTGCCGCCGACTGATCTTGAGGATCGGGGTAGCTGCCTCCACTGCTCCCGCAGGAGGCAGCACCCGCAGGACAGAGGTAAATCCGGGAGCCGCCAGCGGTCGCGTAAAGGCCGCGGGAGGACAACTTGTTCCGATCGAATCCATTTGAACTCGGAAACCCGATAGCCGACTTCGACGCGATCCGCATCAGCCTGGCATCGCCGGAGAAGATCCGCAGCTGGTCGCACGGCGAGGTAACCAAGCCGGAGACCATCAACTACCGCACGTTCAAGCCCGAGCGTGATGGCCTGTTCTGCGCGCGCATCTTCGGCCCGGTCACCGACTGGGAGTGCTTGTGCGGCAAGTACAAGCGCATGAAGCACCGCGGCGTGATCTGCGACAAGTGCGGCGTCGAGGTGACACTGTCGAAAGTCCGGCGCGAGCGCCTGGGACACATCGAGCTGGCGTCGCCGTGCTCGCATGTGTGGTTCTTCAAGGGCCTGCCGAGCCGCATTGGGCACATCCTCGACATCTCGCTGCGCGACCTCGAGTCAGTTCTGTACTTCGAGGCGTACGTGGTGGTCGAGGTGGGCGAAGCTCCGGTGAAAGAGCGCGAGGTCATCAAGGACGAGGTGAAGTTCCGCGAGCTCGATCAGCAGTTTCGCGCCAGCGGCTTCAAGGCGATGATGGGCGCAGAAGCCATCAAGGAGCTGCTCAAGCGCGTTGACGTGGACACCATGGCGACTGAGCTGCGCGACAAGATGCGCAACGAGTCGTCGGTTCAAAAGCGCCTGAAGTACGCCAAGCGCCTCAAGGTGGTCGAGGCCTTCCGCAAGAGCGGCAACAAGCCGAACTGGATGATTCTCGACGTGATTCCGGTCATTCCGCCGGAGCTGCGTCCACTGGTTCCACTGGATGGCGGCCGGTTTGCGACCTCCGACCTGAACGACCTGTATCGTCGCGTCATCAACCGCAACAACCGGTTGAAGAAGCTGATGGACCTGCACGCTCCGGAAGTCATCGTGCGCAACGAAAAGCGCATGCTGCAGGAAGCTGTGGATGCACTGTTCGACAACGGACGCCGCGGCCGCGTACTGCGCGGAGCGAACAACCGTCCGCTAAAGTCGCTCTCGGACACGCTCAAGGGCAAGCAGGGACGCTTCCGCCAGAACCTGCTGGGCAAGCGCGTGGACTACTCGGGGCGTTCGGTGATCGTCGTGGGACCGGACCTTAAGCTGCATCAGTGCGGACTGCCGAAGAAGATGGCGCTGGAGCTGTTCAAGCCGTTCATCTATCACCGGCTGGAGCAAACCGGACACTGCACTACCATCAAGCAGGCGAAGGAAATGGTGGAGCAGCAGGAACCGATTGTGTGGGACATCCTGGAAGAAGTCATCAAGGACCATCCGGTGCTGCTGAACCGCGCTCCTACGCTTCACCGCCTGGGCATTCAGGCATTTGAGCCAGTGCTGGTGGAAGGCAAGGCGATCAAGATCCACCCGCTGGTTTGCACGGCGTTCAACGCCGACTTCGACGGCGACCAGATGGCGGTACACATTCCTTTGTCGCCGGAAGCGCAGGTCGAAGCCAGCGTGCTGATGCTGTCGTCGCACAACATCCTCTCGCCGGCGTCAGGACAGCCGATCACCGTGCCCACCCAGGACATGGTGCTGGGTATCTACTACCTGACCAAAGGCAAGCAGGGCGCGAAGGGTGAAGGCCGCTCATTTGCCAACATAGAGGAAGTGTTGCTGGCAAAGGAAGCCGGTGCAGTGGAGACGCTGACGCCGATCCGTCTGCGCTATACGGGCGAGGTGCTCGACCTGACGCAGGCGTACGACGATCAGGACATGATCCACACCGAGCCGACGCACTTCGAGCGGCAGTACATCAACACCACGGTGGGTCGCGCCATCATGAACGATCATCTGAAGCGCGGCGCTCCGGGCATGCCATACATCAACGGCCTGCTGAAGAAGAAGGGCATCGGGCAGCTGGTGAACTACTGCTACCTGCGCTTTGGTCTGGAAACCACGGTCCGCATGCTCGACGGCATCAAGCAGCTTGGCTTTACCTATGCCACGCGCGCGGGACTGTCGATCGGCATCGATGACATGGTCATCCCGCCGGGCAAGGAAGACCTGGTGCGCAACGCCGAGAAGCAGGCCATCGTGGTGCAGCAACAGTACCTTGACGGCGCCATCACCAACGGCGAGCGCTACAACAAAGTAGTGGAAATCTGGTCGAAGATCACGGAAGAGGTTGCGGACGAAATGTTCGGCAACATGCAGACGCAGGACAAAGAAGGCCATATGAATCCGATTTACGTCATGG
>Ga0306926_10007513_pt1 | contig 11818 bp, 14 predicted proteins | sample flu12Cox44000178_FD_203759 | JGI IMG/M metagenome (GOLD analysis project Ga0306926, IMG submission 203759) | Lab enrichment of tropical soil microbial communities from Luquillo Experimental Forest, Puerto Rico - flux8day.12C.oxic.44.000.178 (v2)... | ecosystem: Environmental > Terrestrial >...
CCGACGATCTGCCCTCTTACGATCTCGGCTTCAACCCGAGCCCTTGCACGACCAACCCGCTCGGCGTCAAGGGCTGCGGCGAAGCCGGCGCAGTCGCCGCCTTCCCGGCCATCGCCAATGCCATATTAGACGCCCTCGCCCCTTACGGCATCACCGAGTTCGCAGGCCCGGCAACACCATCAACGATCTGGTGCGCGATGCGCGAGTGATCAGCTTCTATCCTCGTCGGGATCCCAGTCAGGAAGACTTCGCGGAGTGGGGTAGCGCGGCGCTGGCGTGCTACCGCGATGGCTACCCGCGAAAGCCGTTGCGGGGCGGGTAATTTGGCGTTAACCCGTTAGCCCTGGCATCGTGGCAGGCGGTAGCGGTTCTCCTATGGCGGGCAATCTCGTGCAGGGCGCGGTATTCACCGTAATGGTGGTGCGCGCCGGACTCTTGCGCGACCCCACCTTCGAGCAGAATCTCGCCGAGCAGATCCAGCGCAGCCCGCGGTTTTTTCTAAACGCCCCGGTGGTGCTCGACCTCAGGGACGCAGCAGAATTTTCCGATGCCCAAGACTTCGCTGAAGCCAAGGACATCCTTCGGCGGCATACCTTGACCTTGGTCGGAGTGCAGAACGCACTGCCGGTGCAGGTCGAAGCCGCAAGCAAGGCTGACTTGGCGAGCTTTGCACCCAATCCGATTCAGCCGCGGAGACAGCCCCCGTCCGAACAACCGGCCGCACGCCCGCCGCCGCCTCTCCAAGCCAGCCATGAAACTCTGATCAAGACGCGTCTTGTAACCCAACCGGTGCGCTCGGGGACGCAGATCTACGCCCGCGGCGCTGACCTCGTTGTTACTGCCCCGGTTAGCCCAGGCGCCGAGATCATGGCCGACGGCAATATCCACGTGTACAGCGCGTTGCGCGGCCGGGCCCTGGCCGGCGCCGGCGGCGATGTCGAGGCGCGAATCTTTTGCAGCCGGTTCGAGGCTGAGCTCGTCAGCATCGCCGGGCACTATCTGGTCAGCGAGCAGATGCCGCCATCCGAACGAGGCTTGCCGGTGCAGATTGCGCTCATCGATGACCGGTTGACCATCACGCGAAATTGACGCTCATCATTAGCCGGGCATCATTATGTGGGAAGCGGCCTAGCGCCACTGCCCGGACCATTGGCAGAATCGGCTCGACACCAAAGTCGGTTTAACGTCGGACCGCCGGGGGAGAGGGGAGGTCTTTTTGACAGCAAAAGTCATCGTGCTCACTTCCGGCAAAGGGGGTGTCGGCAAGACCACCAGCGCCGCTGCGGTTGCCGCCGGCTTGGCGTTGCGCGGCCACCGCACGGTCGTCATCGATTTTGACGTGGGCCTCCGAAACCTCGACCTGATCATGGGATGTGAGCGCCGGGTCGTATTTGATTTCATTAACGTCATCAACGGCGACGCCAAGCTGAACCAGGCGCTGATAAAAGATAAGCGTAATGACAGCCTTTACGTCTTTCCGACCTCACAAACGCGCGACAAGGATGCGTTGAAGCGTGACGGTGTTGAGCGGGTGCTCGACGAATTGAAGGAAAGCTTCGATTACATCGTTTGCGACAGCCCGGCCGGGATCGAGCATGGCGCCATCACCGCGCTCTATTTCGCCGACGAAGCCATCATCGTTACCAACCCCGAGGTCTCATCGGTGCGTGACAGCGACCGCATCATCGGCATTCTTGCTTCGAAGTCGCGCCGGGCTGAGCACAACATGGACCCGGTCGCGGTTCATCTGCTGCTTACGCGCTATTCGCCCGAACGGGTCTTGAAGGGCGAGATGCTGGCGATTGACGACGTAAAGGAAATCCTCTCGATCCCATTGCTTGGCGTCATCCCAGAATCGGAATCGGTACTGAAAGCCTCGAACACTGGGACCCCGGTGGTGTTCGACGATCAGAGCCCGGCCGGCCAGGCATATCATGACGCTGTCGCCCGGCTGCTTGGCGAACAACGCGAATTGCGCTTTCTGAAGCCCGAACGCCGCAGCTTTTTCCGCAGCCTGTTTGGTAGGGCGTGATGGGCCTCCTCGGTTTTCTGTTCCCGGAGCGCCGGAATACCGCCGTCATCGCCCGCGACCGGCTGAAGATCGTGCTCGCCCACGAGCGCGCAAGCCGGGCGGCCCCCGACTTCCTGCCGGCATTGCAAAAAGACTTGCTCGATGTCGTTGGCCGTTATGTCGAGATTCGCGACGAGATGCTTCGCGTCAACGTCGGCCGCTCGGGCGAAACCTCGCTCCTGGAGATCAATGTCGAAATCGACGGCGCCAAGGTCAAATCGCCGGTCAAGAACGGCGCGGCCGCGGAACCGAAACCTGTACCGATTAAGGTGGCGAAACCTGACCCCAGCTCGCATCCGCCATGGGTAAAGCCCAGCTGAGCGCGGCCGGGAGTCTAGGACAGGAGGAGCGAATGCCTGACAAAGTCGGGCTCATCGGCCTCGGTCCATGGGCGCTGCAGGTCTACCAGATGGCGCGGGCGCAAGGCCTCACCAAAGAAGACGGCTCGGCGATTATCAAGGTGATCGAAGAACTCGCCGGCGTCAAAATCGGTCAAGGAGATTGAGACATGGCGACATACGTGCTGATCCATGGGGCGTATCAGGGCGGCTGGATCTGGCAGCCGACGGCCACGCGACTTAGAGCCGCCGGGCACGTCGTCTACGCCCCTTCGCTCGATGGCTGCGCTGACCGGCGCCATTCGCTGCGGCCCGGGATCACAGTCGACACCCAGGCCGCCGAGATCGCCGAACTGCTATTTTATGAGGATTTGAACGATGTCGTGCTGGCCGGCACCAGCTCTGGCGGCATGGTGGCCTGCCGGGCTGCGGAGCTGGCGTGCGAGCGGATCGGACGCCTCGTTTTTGTCGATGCGCTGGCACTCTTGCATGGCGAGCGCGTTGCCCAGATTGTCAATCGCCCGACACCGCGCGTGACCACCGCGCTCGCAGTGGGGCCGTCGCGCGAAGACGCCGAAAACCGCAGCTTCGCCGACCTCGACCCAGCGGCGCGCGCGTTCGCTCTGGCCCGCTATACGCCGCATCCGATCGCCGCGATGGAAGAGCCGGTTTCCTTACAGAGCTTTTGGAGCCAGGCCTGGCACGCGACCGTGATCCGCTGCCGCCGCGCGCCCAATCCAGGGGAGGCGCACCAGCGCCGCACCGCGGAAAAGCTCGGCGGCAAATACCTCGAGATCGACACCGGTCACTACCCGATGTTGTCCGATCCCGACGTGCTGGCGCCGCTGCTGATGGAGGGCTGACGGCGGCCGGAGGCGGGCGGAACGCCCGTTGCCGCACGACACGACTCTATAATATAGCTCGATTTAAATGAGATCCGGCAACCGTGGGACATCGAGCCGACAGTGCTCGCGACGTGCCTGCGCGAGACGCACATTCGATCAGCCGTCCGTCAGCTTCCGACTTTACAAGAATTTCGAGTGTTGAATTACTATGAGATTGCAAGGCGCTGGATGAGTTGCGCCAGCCGCGGCGCCAGTACGGCGAGACTGTATTTCGATTGGATCAGGGCTCGCCCCGCCGCTCCCAGCTGAAGCGCCCCTGCGCGATCTGTCAAAATAGCCGATAGGGCCGAAACCCACTCGCCATGCGTCGTTGCGCCTAGCCCCACTTCGGCTTGCGCCAATATATCCCTATTCATGCCCACTGGGGACACCACGCAGGGCCGTGCGGCGGCCATATATTGCAACATTTTAGAGCTGCATTTGCCGCGCTCCCACGGGCCATCGTCGAGTGGCATCACACCGACTGTGATGGACGAGAAAAAGCCGTCCTCGGCTTCGATCGACAAGGCACATAGCGGATCGGCAACCCGGTCAGATTCGGCGCTTCCTCGCTGCAAACGGCTATCGATACGCCCGGGATGCGACGGACCACGTCACCGAGCGCCGGCGCGATGCCCGCCAGATACCGCAAGTTCCCAGCGGTGCCAATCCAACCGATGCAGGGACGATCGGGTGGCGGTTCTATGCTATACGAAGTTGTATCGACCGCAGTCGGAAGAACCTCGACATTTGCATTCCATCGGCTCCATATTTCCGCCAGCCAATCGTTCCCAACAACGACCAAGTCAGCGAGCTTAGCGAGATGTTTCGCAGCCCACCCATTGCGAAACAAGTGGATGGAATCATCGACATCGAATAAGCAAGGCCGGCGCGTAAATCCTTCAAATGTGCACAGCGTGGAAATCATCTCACGATGTAACAAGGTGACGTCGGCGCTCCGTCCGGCCACGATGTGAGGAATGCGCTGAGCCAAGGAGCCGACCAGCCAAGGCGGCCGTGGCCAATGGTTTCTCGGAGGATGGGAACCGAGGCGGGGGCCCCTTTCAACAAGGTTGATTCCCAGTTGCGCGAGCAACGGAATATATTGTCGTACTCGAAATCGCGCCGACGGCGCCGATGCGCCCCGGTAAAGCCGACTACCTGGATAGGCGCCCTAGCCCCAAAATCACAACACGCTTTCGCCACTGGCCATCGTGCCCCCCACACTGCTCTCGGCTATCGGGAATCGCACCTCGGCGGTGCTTTCGCTCGGCTCTTTTTCTACCAATGCCAGCATGCCTCTAGCCGATTGTTCCCAAGTCCAAGCCTTGGCGGTCTCAAATCCCCGTTTAACAAGTCTGTCCCTTAAGGCCGCGTCGCTCAGGAGTCGCTGCACCACCCGTCTAGCGCCCTCGACATCCCCTTGCTCTGCTACCAAGGCATTTTCTTCATGAACAATATATTCGTCGTAGCCGGATACTTTACCGACCACGACGGAGCAGCCGCAGGCCATGGCTTCCATCGGCGGTCCAAAAAACCCTTCGACGCGGCTCATCTTCAGAAAGACGTCGCAGGACGAGTGGATCTTGCGCATCTCGCCAAATGGTGCGCCCTCAAGAACCTGTCGTATCGCCGTCCCGGCTTCGGGCGTCCGACGCTGCTAACGATCCAGATGTCGCAATCGAGTGGCGAGATCGCTGCATGGGCGTCGTCCATTCCTTTGTAGGGAATGACGATTGGCCCTTCGATCAGAACGCGCAGTCGGTTGGGATTTCTGGGTTCGAGTGGCGTGTCCGGATAGAACACCGTTGGATCGATACCATTCGGTACGTAGGCCGATTCGTGACCAAATTCCATGCGTAGCATCTTCTGGATCCACAGGGCTTCCGTCAGGTATTCGCACTCCGTCTTATATTCCGCGTGAATCTTTGCCCGTAAGGCCGGTTCGTCGACAAATGGACGCTCGTCGGCCTGGACGAAGTACAGCTTGCGTCGCGCGGAAATAAGCGATGACCACGCCACTGTCATCCAGCCCGTATGGACGATCGGCGCCGTGTTGCCGGTAAACCAGGCGCCGCCATCGCCCGGTTCGCCGATATTTATCGCGAAAGCGTCATGTCCGGCGGCCATCAGCATCATGATGTGTCTGAATACGACTGCCGTGCCACCGTAGATTCCGACACCGCCAGGGGCAAAGGCGATCTTCTTCGGCCTCGGCCCCGGTATCTTGTACTCGGCAGCCATCATCTTTTTCCCAATGAGCGTCGTTGCCCTTGAAGTTGAGTTCGGTGTTACCACCATGAAGACGAATGCGTGTCAAAACATGGGGCACAGATCTGAATATCGCTCCATGAAGAGCCAACCGCGCCCAAAATTCATGGTCTTCGCGATAGTGCATTTGGGGCTTGAGGAAGCCTGCTGTACTTCTTCAGGAACCTGATGTTTTCGGGATTAATGTCGACGCGTGGACGACGCGACCTTTTTTCGCAAGCCGCCGGGCGTTTCTGCCATGCCCGCTGGCAAGATCCACGACGGTATCGTACTGAATACCGTCGATTAAAGGCCCGATGGTTTCAGCCCACTGCGTCTCGAAGGCCTCCTCGGCACGCTCAAAGTATGCCTCCGATACCTCGTCTCCCCAAAAGTAACCCCCTCTCTTTGGGCAATTTCAGTAGCCAGGCTGACGTCCGGATGCGTTCCGAGATTCGTCATTCGCCGCTCGTTACTGGGCTTCCGTCGCCGGCAACTGAGAAAGTTCAATTGGTCCCAGCACAAGATTTATAGGTCCCAGCACAAGATTTATAGATGTTGTATCGTGCGAGGAGCTCAGCTGAGATCGACCTGATAGCCCGCGGCCGTTGCGTCCTCGTAGAAAGTGCGGACCGTCTCGCGCGAATACTCAACCAAGTCCCGGCCGTGCAGGAGGAGCTTGGCAATTAGATCGTTGGTCATCGTGATGATGTGGCAGCCGATTTGATCGGCCTGAAACAAGTTCAAAACTTCGCGCGGGCTGGCCCATAACAGCTCGGCCCGTGGCCGAGATTTGAGAATCTCGATGCACGCCCGCATATGCGGGACCGGGTCGAGGCCGGTATCGGCGATGCGGCCGGCGAACACCGAGACGATCGCCGGCACCTCTGGCGCCAGGGCCTCGGCTACTGCACGAACCTGATCGAGGGTCATGATCGCGGTGACGTTGACGGCGATGCCCTCGTCCGCCAACGCGCTGATGACCTCACCACTGAACCGGCCGGTCGTATCGGTTACCGGCACCTTGACGTTGACGTTCGCCCCCCATGATCCGATTTTTCGCCCCTGCGCGATCATCGAGCCGAACTCATCGGCAAAAATCTCGAACGAGATCGGCCGATCCGGGATTGCGGCAAGGACCTCGCGGGCAAAGCTCTCGTAATCGGCGACCCCGGCTTTGCGCATCAGCGACGGATTGGTGGTGAAGCCCTTGACGAGCGGATTTTTCGCCATCGCGAGCATGCCGGCGAGATCTGCGCCGTCGGCAAATATTTTCACTCTCAAATCGGCGAGCTGCCTCATCGCATCACCCTATTTATCAACGAAATTCTAATACAACATCGACCGCTCCCGTAAGCGATCGGACCCGAGAGGTGCAACGCGTCGGTTTTGGCTCAGCATAATCTAGATCGATGAATACCGTACGGCACCCGGCCATACAACCGGCCTCGATATCGCTCGCCCGGTCACCGATCATAAAGCTGGCCTCCAGGTCTATATTTAGCAATTTGGCGGCGGCGAGCAACATCCCTGGTCTGGGCTTTCGGCAAAGGCAGCCGTCTTTTCCGTCGTGAACGCAAGTCCTGATCATATCTACCGGTAGTTCTAGGGCGAGCTTTCGGTGCATCGCTTCGAGCACACTCGGCGCGATGATGCCACGGGCGACATCGGGCTGATTGGTCACGACTACCAAGAGATAGCCGGCCTCCTTGAGCCTACATAGGTTCCGCGCCGCCGAACTATACAGCTGGAACGTCTCGATCGTGGTTGGCGCGTAGGTTCGCCCGTCGCGGATCTCAGGAACGACGAGAACCCCATCGCGATCGAGAAAGACCGCGGCCCGCGGACCGGGCGGCTCGGCCCCGGCACTCACCATTTTGTTGTTTGGCGCTGCAGAACGGGATGGCTCACGAGGCAATGCCAAATCACGGCTTGAAACGCCTCGGACAAGGGCGTCACCCAATGCGGTGCCGGCTGCGGGATTACGACTACGACATCGCCGTGGAGCGCCGTATAACCCGTCGCCCTCCCGACAATGCCAAAGACCCGTGCCCCGCGCTCGTGAGCCAGATCGATCGCCCTGATCAGGTTGACGCTGACCTGGCGCTCGGCGTCCCCTCCACCGACCGAAAAGATCAGCAACGCGTCGGCGGCGCCGAGCCGGCTCACTTCGAGCCAACCGGCAAACACCGTCTCCCAGCCTTCATCATTGGTCCGCGCTGTCAGTTCTGCGACGTTGTCGGTCGGCGCATAGCATTCGAGATGGCAGAGCTTCCGAAAGTCGTTGACCGCGTGGCTGGCATTCCCGGCGCTGCCACCCGCGCCGAGAATGAACAAACGCCCATCGCGCTCGCGCAACGATGCCAGTTCGGCCGCCAACTGTTCGATGTGGTGGGCCTCTAGCGACCTACAGATATTGGCGGCCTCATTCAAAAATTCCGCGGTGTGCATGTCGGTTCCCTCGCGCGGCTCAAGCAACGGTCGAGCCGTTGATTAGCGGCTCGGTGACTAACCTGTCGTAAAAATGGCTGAAGCTGGCGTAGAGCCTACCAACGCCGAAGCGGCAATCGGCGCGCGCTTGCGCCGCGCTCCCCGCGCAGGCGCGCAACGCGGGATCGGCGGCGAGTTGGGTCAATGCCTGCGCCAGCGCCCGTGCATCGCGCGGTGGAACGACAGTGCCGGCGCCGGCAGCGATTGCGCCGTTGTCACCGACATCGGTTACAACCACCGGGAGGCCACTGGCCATCGCCTCGGTCAGCGCCACTGAGGTCCCCTCGCCAAAATGCGAAGCGAGCATGAAGATGTCAGCGGCCGCGTACAGAGCGGGCATGTCCTCACGCCGTCCGAGAAGGGTTCGCCGTGATCCGGCGGGTAGTCGTTCGGTGCCATCGCCGACCGCGATTAGCCATACCTCCTGCTCGGCCGCGCCCCTCGGCGGCGGCAAGCATACCCCACCAGTTCTTCATTGGATCGTCGCGGCCGACCGCAATCACCACCACCGCGTCTTCAGGAAGGCTCAATGCCCGCCGTGTTGCGTGCCGCAATCCCGGTTCTCGGCGAAATTTCGCGAGATCAATCCCGTTTGAAAACAATTGCGAAAGCCGCGAGCGGTAGCCAATCCCTCGGTGTTCGTCGAGAGCCACGGCGCCGTTGTAGAGTATCCCGTCGACGAATGGCGATAACCGGGCGAGTCGGACGGCCCGGTGCAGCCGCGCCGGGTAACAACCGAAATCGGGCACTGCGCCGTGAATGCTCCAAGCCAGTTTCGCCCGCGGAGTTACGCCCGACAGCCAAGTCGCCGCCGTCGCTCCCAGGTTCCCCTGATAGAGCCACCCTCGAACGATCTTTGGTCGGCGTCGGCGGATGAAGTGCACCAGGCGTATAAGCCCAGGGAGGACCGATTCGCCCCGCCGCATGCCGAGTCCGGCGACCTCGACGCCGATTTCGGTAAACCGCTGACGCATCGGACCCTCGGACATCAAGCTCGCTACCGATGATGTCCGGCCGCGGCGGCGATCCTCGCGACAGAGCTCCAGAAGAAGCGTCTCCGCACCGCCGACCTCAAGTCCGGTGATTACAAGAAGCACGTCGGCGTCACCACGCAATTTGGCCTGCCGCTCCGCGGCGTGGCTCGCAACTGCAATCATCCATGCTCCCGCTCTACGAGTGACCAGGGTCACCGCCGCAAAACCACGCAACCGAATGCTCGCACATCGACGGACGCAGCAAGCGACGTCTAGGACGCCCTGGCCGCCTCAGTCGCGAGCATCCCAACTCGCTAACGCCTCTTCACCAAAATTGTCCGGTACACACGATATTCCGAGCAAGCGTGGGGCGGCGATGGGGCGGGCGAACTCGCTTAAGGAGCGCGCGTGTCAGATTGAGCGGAACCTAGCGCATCTTCACGAGCCCCTTTCGCACGGTAAGTCGCAAACATGCGCCGGTGGTAAGACGAGGGCGATGCCGAGATCCCTGGCCAGCTTGCGCTGGGTATCCGCACTGTCGCGCTCGATCGAAGTTAACAGTCCGAGCACAATTTCAGGATCTCCGCCATCCGGGTTGGCTCGCCCACATCGTCTCGCTCGCGAAAGCCCATTCTGCCGGACTCTGTGTCCTTTCCTAGCGTGTTCGTGACGTAAACGTCAATTCCGCTCGTCCCATGAGACGCGGAGCCGTGGTTGTTAACCGTTCAAGATTCGGCTCGCACGCACAACAGTTCGCTAAGGGCACTCGCCCGGGTGGCGCGACGGAAATCATGGATAAGCGTCAAGCTGGCCTCGATCTGCGCGTTGCCGAGTCCGGCGTGCGGAACCAGGGTGCGGTATTTGGTATCGATATCGGACCAGGCGATGCCGAGCATTCCCGCCCCCTTCGGCACATAGACCGTACTCGTGCTAATCCTGCCGTCGGTCGTGCGGATGGTTACGGTCGCGCCTTGCCGGTATTGCGCCACATTATCGCTGGGCGGGGTGCCGATTCGGACCTTGTCGATCAGCCGGTGGATTACCGGGTCCACGATCTTGGCTTGGCTTGCATGCTCCCAGGAGAATTCGCGGTCGGCCGCACCCGCGGCGAGGAAATAGGCCGGACTGTGCGCCATGTCGATCAGGTGGGCCGGATGCAGCGGGCCCGCGAGCGCAAGCACTCCGGGACGCGACAAAGTGATGCTCTCGATCTCGTCCGCGACGAATCGGCCCTCCTTGGCGGCATTGGCGGCGGCCTCGGCGAGCGCGTGATGCGGATGACCACCCGGGACGAGCTTGATAGCCATGTCGGTTATGATGTCCCAGTCGCGCCCAAGCTCGCACGTCGCCCTGGCGCCGGCGGTGGCGGCCTCGACCTTGCCATAGACCTCGAAGAACCCTTGGCGAGCTTCGAGAATGCTCTCTTCGGCTTTGAAACCGCGCTCGGCCGCGAGCGCTGCGCTGAGACCCAGCATCGCCGCCAGCCCGGCATGATATTCGCGAGCCACGCTGGTGTTGGCCGCAGCGGCGAGTCCGCCGATCGAGGTCGCCGACAATGCGATCGCCTGGGCCATCCGCGCCGCGTCGAGCCCTAGCAACCGCCCGGTAGACACCGTGGCGGCGAAAATCGCGACCAGGCAGCCGTGAAACCCGCTTCTGCGGAAGCCAGGGGTAATAGCCTCGCCGATCCTTCCCGCGGCCTCGTAGCCGAGCACGATCGCCGCCAGAACATCCTCTCCGCTGGCGCCGCTCCGCTCGGCTACAGCGAGGGTGGCGGCAGTCAAGGGCGTGCCGGCATGGACAATGTTGCGCAAATCGCTGTCGTCGCAGGCCGCGGCGTCGCTCATGACAGCGTTGACTTGTGCCGCATCGGCCAGCGGCAGTTTCGAGCCGGCATCGAACCATACGGAGGCATCGGGCCGGCCGCCGCGCTCGCGCGCCAGAGCGCGGATGATCGCGGTCGATTCGAGACCGAAGCCAAAGGCTGCGCTCGCGATCGTGCTGGCGATCAGCATCGCTGCATGGTCGAGCGCTTGCGCCGGCAGGTCTCGGGCGTTAGTACCCACCAGAAACTCGGCCAAGTCGCGGGCGACGGTCATCGGCGGGCCCTAGCGCGCTTCGGTCCAGCTCTCGGAAAATGCCAGCGCGCAAGTGCTGAATGGTCGCCCTTCACGTTGCATCGGCCATGCGCGACCAGAAGCTTCGCTGCCGTCAATGGTCAGGCGCGCGCCAAGCGCCGGAACGAGCAAGGTACACACCCCGTATCGCCGGCCACCCTCATTCGGCTGGGTATGGATCAGCAGCGGATCGCCAATCTCGTACCAGGTGAGGACGACCTCTTCGTCGCTCGACACCACCCGTTCGGTCCAGAAATAGTGTGGGTCGCCCGTCTTGACGAACTCAGCATCGGTGACCGGGATCGCCGTATCTGCGGTTTCGGGATTGAGCATGCCCTGCACGGTCGTCTGCAGCCAGCGCGCCATCGCTATGTTGTCGGAGTAGATACGCCAGCGGTTCTCGATCAGCTCGCTCCTCAGATAAAGAACGTGCCCCGGCCCGGCCGGGCACGTGATGATCCGCCAGAAGCTCGCATTCGTTGTCTGCGGACCACCATCGGTGGCGCTCAATCGAATGAACGGGTTTTCGCCTGTCAAGATCACACGGTTCGGGTCGGCGGGCATCGCGGTTTCCTCCCTTGAAGTATCGATTGTTAGATCGTAGCGGATCGTTTGTTGGCCCGCCACGCTCCACCGAGACGGTGCTCAGCTCGGCTCGGGCGCTGATGACGAGCCGCCGTCAGGGCTCGGGCGG
>Ga0306926_10007514_pt1 | contig 11817 bp, 9 predicted proteins | sample flu12Cox44000178_FD_203759 | JGI IMG/M metagenome (GOLD analysis project Ga0306926, IMG submission 203759) | Lab enrichment of tropical soil microbial communities from Luquillo Experimental Forest, Puerto Rico - flux8day.12C.oxic.44.000.178 (v2)... | ecosystem: Environmental > Terrestrial > Soil...
AGTATGCCGAGGCGGATATACAGCCCGATGGCGACCATGATGATCGAGAGCCAGAACGGGACGCGCCAGCCCCAGACGAGAAACTGATCACCCGAGATCGCGCTGAAAACCAGTACTGCTACGTTGGCGAAGAACAATCCGGCCGGGCCGCCCCATTGCGGCCAGGAGGTGATGAAACCGCGATGTGCATTGGTTCGCGCCCATTCCATCGCCATCAAAGTGGCACCACCCCACTCGCCGCCGATGCCGAGACCCTGAATAAACCGAACGGTGGTAAGGATAATCGCGCCCCAGATACCGATCGAATCGTACCCCGGGACGAAGCCGACGGCGAAGGTCGACAGGCCGGTCAACAGCAATGTCGCGATCAATGTCGTCTTGCGGCCGATGCGGTCCCCGTAATGGCCGAACAACGCGGCGCCGACGGGGCGGGCGACAAAGCCGACTGCGTAAATGCCAAAGGCTTGCAATATCCCGACCAGCGGGTCGGATTCGGGGAAATACAGCTTCGCAAAGACGAGCGGCGCCACGAGAACGTAGAGCAGGAAATCGTACGCCTCGATGATTGTCCCAACCGTGCTCGCGACGATTGCGCGGCGGAGTTGCCGGCTGTGCTCGGTGGCGGACAAGGCGCTGGCAGTGTTTTCTGCTGCTGTCATCGTATACCCTCCCCGCTTCGGTCTAATCGGCTGTCCCTCGAGCAGGCTGAGCGACCTGGGCCCTGTCGTATTCCTCCGAGATGTCTTTGTTGGTGTAGTCAGTCAGCAATGCCGTCGCGATAATGCCGATAATGGCGCAACCGAGGATATAGAGCGCGATCGGCAAGCTCGAAGCGAAGGTTGCAAACAGTGCCGTCGCGATAAATGGCGCCGGGCCGCCAGCAATGACCGAGGCGAGTTGGTAACCGAGCGAGGTGCCGCTGTATCGCAGCCTCGGCGTGAACGATTCCGCGATCAGCGCCGCCTCCGGACCGTACAATGTCATGACCGCCATCCCCGACACGACGATGCCGAGAAAGACCAATCCCGGCACCTTGGTATTGAGCAGGGCAAAATAGACGAAGCCGAAGATCCCCATCGTCACGCAACCGATCATGTACATGCGCTTGCGGCCGACGTAATCGGACAAAGTTCCGCAGCAGACGACCCAGATAAAGGCGGCCACGGCCTGGACCAGCACGGCAATCAGCACAAAGTTGCGGGAGAACCCGAGAGTTTGCGTGGCGTAGGTGAAGACCCACGCCCCGAAGAGGTAGCCCGGCGCCTGCTCCGGCAACCGCAAGATCGCGGTCAGTGCCACAGGCTTGGGCTGGCGCTTGAGGACTTCGAGCACCGGAACGCGCTCGATGCGCTCTTCCTCTACCACTTTCTGGAACACCGGCGTCTCGGCAATGCCGAGCCGGATACAACCCGATGCCGACCATAATAATGCTGAGGAAGAACGGGATGCGCCAGCCCCAGGTCAAAAACTGATCACCAGTGAGCCAGCTGAAGAACAGCACTGCGAGATTGGCCAGAAAGAACCCGGCAGGCGCGCCGAATTGCGGCCAGGATGATAAGAAACCGCGGTTCTTCGTGGTCCGCGCCCATTCCATCGCCAACAGGACCGAGCCGCCCCACTCGCCGCCAACACCGATCCCCTGGATGAGGCGAATGATGGTCAAGAGGATCGCACCCCAGATGCCGATCGAGGCGTAGGTCGGCACCAGCCCGACGGCGACCGTGGCGATTCCGGTGATCAACAGCGTTACGATGAGTGTCGCCTTGCGGCCGATGCGGTCGCCCCAATGGCCAAAGATCGCCGCACCGATCGGGCGCCCGACAAAGCCGATGAAGAACACGCTGAACGCCTCGAGCACGCCGACGATCGGGCTCGAATGGGGAAAAAAGAGCTTGCCGAATACCAGCGCGGTCACGGTGCCGTAGAGCAGGAAGTCGTACCATTCGATCAGCGTCCCGACCGTGCTGGCGACCAGGGCTCGACGCAATTGGCGCCGGTGCTCGATCTCCGGCAACGCGCTGATCGGGACATCGACAGTAGTCATCGCAGAGTCCTCCCGAATGATCCGTTAGTCCCCGATGTCGGGGGCGTGCAATCGCGGTCATTGACATACCGAGGCCCGTCGGAGCAGCTCAGACCCTTTCGTATTCGGCGGAGATATCCTTGTTGGTATAGTCAGTCAGCAACGCCGCCGCGATGATGCCGAGCACCCCGCAGCCGAGAATGTAAAGGGCGATCGGAAAGCTCGACGCGAACGTAGCGAACAGTGCCGTCGCGATAAACGGTGACGGGCCGCCCGCAATGATCGAGGCCAGCTGATAGCCGAGCGAGGTGCCGCTGTAACGCAGCCGCGGAGTAAAGCTTTCCGCGATCATTGCCGCTTGGGGCCCATAACATGTCGTGACCGGAAGCAGCGATAGTGCAATGGCGATAAAGATCAATGCCGGCACTTTCGTATCGAGCAAGGCGAAGTAGATGAAGCCGAAGATTCCAGAAAAGATTGACCCGATTATATACATGCGTTTGCGGCCGATGCGGTCGGACAGATGTCCCGCGACCGGAACCCAGGAAAATCCGAGAATGGCCTGAACTAGGACGGCCATCAGCACAAAATTGCGCTGCATGCCAAGTACGGTCGTGGCGTAGGTGAAGATGAAGGTGCCGACGATATAGCCCGGCGCCTGCTCCGGCATCCGCAAGAGCGCTGTCAGCGCCACCTGCTTGGGTTGGCGTTTCAAAACTTCGAGCACAGGCACGCGTTCGACGCGTTCCTCGTCGAGCACCTTCTGGAAGACCGGGGTTTCGGAGATACCGAGCCGGATCCACAACCCGATGCCGACCATGATGATGCTGAGAAGGAATGGAATTCGCCATCCCCAAACCAGGAACTGATCACCGGACAACCAGCTGAAGAACAGTACCGCCAGATTCGCCAGGAACAGTCCGGCGGGCCCGCCAAATTGCGGCCATGCGGCGAGGAACCCGCGATTTTTTGTGGTTCGCGCCCATTCCATCGCCAGCAGCACCGAACCGCCCCATTCGCCACCGACCCCGATCCCCTGGATCAAGCGGATGATCGTCAGCAGGACCGCCCCCCAGATGCCGATGCTCTCGTAGGTCGGCACGAGACCGACGGCCATCGTCGCTACGCCCGTCACCAGCAAGGTCGCGATCAAGGTCGCCTTGCGTCCGATGCGGTCCCCCCAATGGCCGAAGATCGCCGCTCCGATCGGCCGGCCGACAAAGCCGATGAAAAAGATTGCGAAGGCTTCGAGCACGCCGACTATCGGGTCCGATTTCGGGAAGAAGAGCTTGCCGAAGACCAGCCCCGTGACCTGGCCGTAGAGTAGGAAATCGTACCATTCGATTGTCGTGCCGACCGTGCTCGCGACAAGGGCGCGGCGCAGCTGCCTGCTATGCTCGGTCTCGGAGAGACCGCTCATGGTAATTTCGGCTGTCGTCATCGCGGCTTCCTCCCTGGGCCTGGGCAATCTGGTGCCCGGCCCACCTCTTGCTCCCGGTGACGGAAGCGTTAACGCTTTCAAACCGAAGTTATCCGCCGAGCGCAAGCGGAAAAATGGTCCCGCCCGATGCTGCCGCTCAGCAGGTGGCGAGTTCGCCAAGGAGCGGGTTGAATCGGTCGGCCGCCTCGTACTGAACCCAATGCCCGGCTCCCGGGATCACTTCAAAACGGGCGGCGGGTTGAACACTCCGCAAAGCCCGGGCGCGATCGTCGAGGTGTGGGTAGGCGGTGGCGTCGCGTTCTCCCCAGATGCCGTCGATGCGGGCGTTCATGCGAGGAAGGGCGCGCGCGAGTGTGTCCGCCCGTGAGAACCTGCGGCTTTTGATCCGGCCGCGCGGCGCGTTTCGTGCCTGGATATAGATTGCCAGCTCGTCGATTTTCGCCGGGTCGGCGATCATCAACGCCCCGACATTGTGGCGGGCGACGGCAAGCGCTTGGACCTCGGACGCACCTTCCGGCAATCGTTGGAGCGCTGTCGGCTGGCGGACCAGACCAAGCCCGTTCGATCCGACGATCGTAAAGGCGCGCACTCGATCGCCGAGCCGAGCCGCAACATGACCGCCGAGCACGCCACCGAACGAAAATCCGGCGAGATGCAACACAGCATTTGATGGGAAGACCGCATCGATCCCATCGGCGATGATTTCGGCGAGACCCTCGGCGGTGTGGGGCTCCGGCGGCGTCGCCGAGTCACCGAGCCCGGGCAAATCGGGAGCAGCAACCGTGAACAGCCGCGACAGCGGCGTCACATTGCGGATCCAATGCATCCACGAACCGTAGCCGCCGTGCAGCAAGACGAGGGGTGGACCGCTCCCCCACACGCGCCAGACCATGCTGCCATCGCCGCACGGCGTTTCCAGCCGGTGCGCTTCGGCCGCGATGCCGTCCACGAAAGCTACGGTTTTTTCTCCGATCAGCCCCACAATTCGCCTCTCTGGCAGACCTTTCCGCAGGCTGATAACCGGTTTCGCGGCAGACGCCTAGTCCCGGCGCGAGGCGGAGCAGCGGCCAAGCCGGTCGCTTCGCCCGGCCCGCATTGAGGAAAGAGAACTCTCCCCCCTCCCCCCGCATGCACTATATGTGTCGACGTGTGAATCGACGTGGCCCATCGCCGGGCGGGCCGCGCCGCTCGGAGTCGATGATGCCGCAAAGACCGTTCGAGATGTTGATGTGGGCGCAGGCCTGCGAGGCGATGGACCGCGCCGAGCGTCTTCATCGTCAATTTTTCCATCGCGCCCCTACCACGCCGTGCTGGGAGGCGCCGGTCGATATTTTCGAGACCGATGAGCTGCTGACCATCGTAATCGCCTTGCCGGGTGTGGATCCCGAGCGCGTGCAGGTGACGCTGACTGCCGGGGTGTTGATCGTCAGCGGCGAACGGCCCCTGCCCGGCGGATTGAGCAATGCCCGCATCCACCGGCTCGAGATCCCGTATGGGCATTTCCAGCGGCGGATCGAGCTGCCGCCTGCCCGTTTGGAACTGTCCGGCCGGCATCTGGCCAATGGCTGCTTGATGCTCCAGCTGCAAAAAGTCTGGTGAGCGATATGGCTTTGGACCGTGACCTGCGTACGTCCGGTACGACCGCGCCCCCCTCCCCCGGTACCGCCGAAATGGCGGGTTCCAGTGTTCCGGCACTGCCGGAAGACGCGCTGATCCTGATTCCGACACGCAACCTCGTACTGTTTCCCGGCACGGTGTTGCCGGTCACCCTCGGTCGCCAACGCTCGGTGCTGGCGGCGCAGACGGCGATGCAGCTCAATCGCACCGTTGGCCTCGTTCTGCAGCGCGACCCTGGCATCGACGATCCGATCCCGGTTGACCTGCATCGTATGGGCACCGAGGGCAGCCTGTTGCGTTACGTCACCAGTCCGGATGGCGCCCATCACGCAATCTGCCAAGGCGAGCGCCGCTTTCGCATCCGCGATTTTCTCGACGGCTACCCGTTCCTCGCGGCCCGCGTCGAACGCGTCACCGAATCCGATGAAACCACCACGAACATCGCCGCACGCCTGCTCAATCTGCGTAACCAGGCGATGGAGGTGTTGCAGCTGCTGCCGCAGACGCCGGCGGAGCTTGTAAATGCGGTTCAGTCCGTCACTTCTGCAGCGGCACTCGCGGATCTGATCGCGAGTTTTATGGACATTACCCCGCCCGAAAAACAGGAGATCCTGGAGACTGTCGAGCTCCAACGCCGGCTCGAACGCATATCGGAAATGCTGGGCTACCGGCTCGAGGTGCTGCGGCTGTCGCGGCAGATCAGCGAGCAGACCAAAGGTAAACTCGACGACCGGCAGCGCGAATTCTTGCTGCGCGAGCAATTGAAGACGATCCAGAAGGAGCTCGGGGAGGGCGAAGACGCAAAGGCGCAAGAGATCGCCGAGCTGACCAAAAAGATCGCCGAGGCGAAAATGCCGCCGGAGATCGAGGAGCATGCCAAACGGGAGCTTTCCCGGCTCGACCGGATACCGGAAGCCTCCGGCGAGTACTCGATGGCGCGCACCTATCTGGAATGGCTCACGGAGCTGCCGTGGTCCGTCGAGTCCGGCAAGCCGATCGATATCGCAGAGGCACGCCGCATTCTCGATGCCGACCACTATGGCCTGCAAAAGATCAAGCGGCGCATTCTCGAATACCTCGCAATCCACCAGCTCAACCCTGGCGGCCGCAGCCCGATCCTGTGTTTTGTCGGGCCGCCCGGGGTCGGCAAAACCTCGCTCGGGCAGAGCATCTCGCGAGCGACGGGCCGAAAATTCGTCCGCGTGAGCCTGGGTGGCGTGCATGACGAAGCCGAGATCCGCGGCCACCGCCGCACCTATATTGGGGCATTGCCCGGAAACATCATCCAAGGGATCCGCCGGGCTGGCGCCCGCGATTGCGTGATGATGCTCGACGAGGTCGACAAGCTCGGCCGCGGCATCCAGGGCGACCCCGCCTCGGCGCTGCTCGAGGTGCTCGACCCCGAGCAGAACGCGACCTTTCGCGACGCCTATCTCGGCGTGCCGTTCGACCTGTCGAAGGTGATGTTCATCACGACGGCCAACGTCCTTGACAGCATACCGGGGCCCTTGCGCGACCGCATGGAAGTCATCGACCTGCCCGGCTATGTCGAGGACGAGAAGTTCGAGATCGCCCGCCGCTACCTCGTGACCCGGCAGATCGAGGCCAACGGATTGAAGGCCGAGCAGGGCGAGATCGACGATGCGGCGCTGCGCTCGATCATCCGCGACTACACGCGCGAGGCCGGCGTGCGCCAGCTGGAGCGCGAGATTGGCGGCGTGTTGCGCAGCGTCGCGATGCGCATCGCCGAGGGCACGGCGCAGCATGTCCGCATCGGGCCGGAGGATCTGACCGAAATCCTCGGGCCGCCGCGCTTCGAGGGCGAAGTTGCGATGCGCACGAGCATCCCCGGCGTCGCGACCGGTCTCGCCTGGACCCCGGTCGGCGGCGACATTCTGTTTATCGAGGCGACCCGCATCCCGGGTAACGGACAACTGATCCTGACCGGCCAGCTCGGCGACGTCATGAAGGAGAGCGTGCAGGCCGCGCTCAGCCTGGTCAAAGGCCGGACCTCCTCGCTCGGGCTCGATCCGGGACTCTTCGAAAAATCCGACATTCACGTTCATGTCCCGGCCGGCGCGATCCCCAAAGACGGGCCAAGCGCCGGCGTGGCGATGTTCACCGCTCTTGTCTCGCTGTTGACCAACCGCACGGTGCGCAGCGACACAGCGATGACCGGCGAGATCAGCCTGCGCGGGCTCGTGCTTCCCGTCGGCGGCATCAAAGAAAAGGTAGTCGCCGCCGCGCGCGCCTCGCTCTCCACGGTGATCCTGCCGGCGCGCAACCACAAGGATTACGAGGACATCCCCGAGAGCGCGCGCAACAGCCTGCGTTTCGTGTGGGTCGAGCGGGTCGAAGACGTTATCGAGGCGGCTCTGGAGCCGGCGCCGCAGGCCGTCACCAGCTCCGCTGCCTAAGCTCCGGTCGACGGGAAAGCCCCTCACCTCACCCCTCGTTGGAGCCCTCCCTGGATGGAGAAGGGCTCTTCCGCCCAGACGTGCCAATCGTGCGAGGCGCGAAACGGCCGCGTGTCTCGCGCGCGAGACACAAAAAGATCAGAACCAAACCGTTGAGATTCCTTGAATCCAGCCTCGGGAAACAGGCGATAACAGGAGACCGGAGCCGGCTCGGCAGCGATTTCCGGCATTAGCGGCCCCTGAGGAAAACGGGGGTAGTATATCGGTTCACGAAACGTTCACCGCAAGAGCGACAACTCGGGCACCCGCCCAGACCGATCAGGGAATACGGGAACGAACCGCCCCGCAAATCGAGCGTGGCGTGGAAACGAGACAACGGGCGGCGATTTTTGCGGGTCAGCCCGGCTTGCGAAATTTCAGCGCGTAGATATCAACCGGTTGGGCCGCGGAATGCGAGGGAGTGTTTCGGGCATCCCCGGGGACGTGAAGGAAATCCCCCTGGTCGATCAATTTGAACCCCGCCGCCTCGATCTCCGACCTGACCAGGGCCTCGTCCGAACGGTGCAAGGTCTGGACGACGCTCGTGCCCGCACCGGTTTTGGCCGAGTAATCACCCATGACTAATTCACCGCCCGGCTTCAACGCCTCGTAGAAAGCCTTCATCATCTTATCGCGATCGACACCAAGGTAAGTGATATCGTGATAGGCGTAGAAAAACGTCACGAGATCAAAGTCATGCATACCCGGTGGCGCCGGATCCTCGAATGGCCGCACCACCGAGACAATATTGGCGGCTGCCGGGGTGTTGAGCCGCGCATCGAGCCGGTCCTTGACGCGCGCAAAGGCGGTTTCCGAATTTTGCGCATAAACTTTGCCGCCCGGTGCTACGGCTCGCGCCAGGAGCTCCGCTTTCCACCCGTAAACCGCGAAGATGTCGAGCATTTTCATGCCGGGCTTGGCGCCAATGAACGCCAGCCACCGCGCCGGCGCACGGTTGGTGTCGAGCTTGCGATCTGCGTCGCTTCGGTCGGGAGCAGCGACAATCGCAGCGTAGTCCGGAGCAGTCTGTGAGATCGCCGCGGACGCGGCGGCGATAGCGGACAGCGTCAGCAGGCAGGCAAGGATCCTATGTTTCAACATTTCGCTCCCCAAATTACTCGCTTTTGAGTTAGCGCCGCGAAACCTGCTGCAGGCAAGTCGATCTGCGCAAGCGCAGGTGTGGACGATTGCTTCGGCTAGGCGCACCACGATGTCAGCGCAGCATGTATAGAACCACCGCCTGGAATGCCTGCTGTCCACCCAACTCGTCCGGCTCCGAAGCGCCAGGAGGTCTCTCAAGGGTCGGCCGGTTCGGATCGGCCACTCGAACCGGTCTCAACTTCACTCGCATCGTGTGGACAGAAACCTGGCGGTGTCGCGGCCTGAAAAACTCATTATGCAGATCGAGGCGGTACGTTCGTGAAGAGGTCGCCGAGCCCTTCCGCCATTGTCGGATGTGCGAGAATTGTGTCGCGAAGCCTCGAATAGGGCATGTCCGCCAACATGGCCGTCTGCACCGCGGCCATGACCTCGCCAGCCTCGGCGCCGATCATCGTAAAGCCGAGAATGCGGTCGTGGCTGGCCCCGACAAGGACCTTCATGAAGCCCCGCGTTTCGTTGGTCGTCGCCGTCCGCCGCACACCCGTCATCGCCAGCCGCGCAACGCGCACGGCCTCACCTTGGCGCTGTGCATCGCGTTCGCTTAATCCAACGTGAGCGAGCGGCGGCTCGGTGAACATGCAATAGGGAACCAGCCGCCCGCGCGTGCTGCGATCGGCGCCCGCCAGATTGTCCCGGATGATGCGAAAATCATCGATCGAAACGTGCGTAAACTGCGGGCTGCCGGCGCATTCGCCGATCGCCCAGACACTGGGTGCCGTTGTCTCCAGGCGTTCATTGACGCGAATGTAGCCACGAGCGTCCAGCTCGACGCCGGCTTCCTCCAGTCCGATGCCACCGGTGTTTGGAACGCGCCCTGCCGCGGCGAGGATATCGCTGCCCTCGATCTCTTGCTCGCCAGAGGGCGTGCTCACGGTCAGGCTGACGCCGTCGCCGGATCGGCCCTGTACATTGAGGGTTTGCGCCTGCAGGAGAAACTGAATGCCCTCTTCGCTCAAAATTCGGTGCACTTCATCGACGACGTCGGGATCCTCGCGGGCCATCAGCTGAGCACCGGTCTCGATCACCGTCACCCGGCTCCCAAAGCGGCGATAGGCCTGGGCCAGTTCGAGACCGACATAGCCGCCACCGAGCACCACCAGATGCGCGGGTGCATAGTCGAGTTCGAGCGCCTCGATGTGGGTCAGCGGCCGCGCGGTTTCGAGGCCCGGAACCGGAGGAATGGCCGCGTGCGTGCCGAGGTTGAGGAAAACCTGGCCGCCTGCCAGCACTCGGGTACCACCATCATTCAGCCGAACCTCCAGTGTTCTCGGCGCGACAAACCGCCCGCTGCCCATAATCAATTCGGCGCCGCTTGTCTTGTAGTTGTGCAAATGCAGTTCGATCTCGCGGTTGACCATATCGCGCTTGCGCTGGCGCACCTTTGCCATGTTGGTCGTGACCAGACCGGTGATCATCGTGCCAAACTCGGCTGCGTGACGCGCCTGATGCGCGATCCTCGCGCTCCAAATCTCGTTTTTGCTCGGCAGGCAAGCGATGTTGGGACAGGAGCCGCCGATCCACCGGCGCTCGACGACGGCAGTTTTTCGTCCCGATTGCGCCAAATGCCAGGCCAGCAGCTTACCGCCAAACCCGCTGCCCAGGACGAGGACTTCCACCCGTTCCGGTTCGGACATGAATTCCCTCCGTTTTGCGACTGAGCGGTTTACTCCCGTTTCCGGTGCCGAGCGATGAGCTGATCGGCGATGTCATCGAGGTCGTCGCCGACGATATACGGCTGAGGGCCGACCCCCAAAACATCGTTGCCGGCCCGCTTGATCAGCGCCGCCTCCCAGCCGGCCGCCACGGCCCCAAGCGTGTCCCATGTGTGGCAGGCGACAAGACAGAGTTGCGAGGGCTCAACCCCGAGCTCCCTCTCAACTCGGCATCGCGCAGCCTGCACAGCGCCGCCGGGACTTCCGAGTGCGGCGGCGTCGTCGAGAACTTCTCAAAAAGCTCTTTCTTGTCGGCCTCATCGATTTTGATGCCATGCGTATCCGCCAGCATCTTCATCTTGGCGAACCAAAGGCGCATGGCGCTCTTCTCGCCAAAGATGCGCGCAAAAACCGGCTCCATGGTCTGCAGATCAAGCAGCGTCTCGGTTGACGTCGAAGACAATCAGCGGAAGAGCGGTCATTTCATTTAAACTCCGAAGTGGTTCTTGGGGACGCCTTTGTCCGCTCGGCGCGACACGAGGGAAGCTGTCTTAGGTGTGCACCACGACCATCTTGCCGCGGTCTTGCGTGGCCTCGTCAGCCCAACCGCCCCATCCAATCCGCGATGGCCTGCCCGATCTCGTGCGGCGAATCCTCCTGGAGGTAATGGATCCCCGCCACCGTCACCTCGGTCTGCGCCGGCAGCCTGCGGACGAAGTCGAGATCCGCGCCGGCGGAGAGGATCCCACCCGGCTCGGCCTTCACGAACAGCTTGGGCACATTGCTCGTCTTCAGCCATTCCCCAGAGGCAGCCACGATCGCAGTCACGTCGGCGGGCTTGCCCTCGATAGGAATCTGCCGGGGCCAGGTCAGTGTCGGCCGTCGCCCCTCGCCGGGCTCGGCGAACGGCCGTCGGTACGCCGCCATCTCCTCGGCGGAGAGGGTGCGCAGGATGGCCTTTGGCAGAATCTGCTCGATGAAGAAGTTGTTTTTCAGGACCATCTCTTCGCCGGCCTCGGAACGCAGTCCCTCCAGGGCTGGACGCATTCCGAACTTGTCCCAGTGGTCCCAGCGCTGCGGCACCACGATCGCCTCCATATACGCAATACCCTTCACAGCATCGCGGTGACGGTTGGCCCAGTCAAAGCCGAGGGCCGAGCCCCAGTCATGGATGACGAAGGAGACCCGCTCGCGCACATCCAAGGCCTCGAGAAGGGCGTCGAGGTAGCGGCGGTGCTCGACGAAGCGATACGAGCCGGGGCCACTGTCAGGCAGCTTCTCGGAGTCGCCCATGCCGATCAGGTCGGGGGCGATGCAGCGGCCCAGCGGCTGCAAGTGCGGCAACACGTTGCGCCAGAGGTAGGACGAGGTGGGGTTGCCGTGCAACAGCACGATCGGGTCGCCCCGTCCCACCTCGATGTACGCCATCTCGCGGCCAAGGACCCGCCGCCGCTGTTTTTGGTACGG
>Ga0306926_10007515_pt1 | contig 11816 bp, 10 predicted proteins | sample flu12Cox44000178_FD_203759 | JGI IMG/M metagenome (GOLD analysis project Ga0306926, IMG submission 203759) | Lab enrichment of tropical soil microbial communities from Luquillo Experimental Forest, Puerto Rico - flux8day.12C.oxic.44.000.178 (v2)... | ecosystem: Environmental > Terrestrial >...
AGATCGAGGCTGTTAACCAGCATCATCGCGACAAAGCCCAACACGAACCACGGCACAGGCGCTGCTCGCGTTATCGGTGGCTCTACGTGATCACCGTTGAACGTCCTCCGGTGCCTTACCGCGCTGCAGCTGAGGGCCATAATCATGGGTGCCAGCAGGATGACTCTACAGAGCTTGGCAATCGTGCCGAAATTACCCGCGTCAGGACCATTCTGGAAGGTGGCAGCGACGACTTGTGCGATTTCGTGGATAGAGGCACCGGCCCATAGCCCAAACGCATGCGGCTTCAACTGCAGAAGCCTCTCGAGCGCTGGGTAAAGCAACGCAGAAAGTGATCCCAAGACAGTGACGCAGGCTATCGCATAGGCGACTTCTTCCTTGGATGCCCCAGTCACCGTGTTTGTCGCAATGACGGCAGAAGCACCACAAATCGACGTACCGGCACCGATCAATTGGGTTAGCTTACGCTCGATGCCTAGCCAATGGCCGAGCCACCTGGTGAAGGTGAAAGTAGCGGTAAGGGTCGATGCGATAATCGCCGCACCGACTATTCCGACAGCGGCCACCTCAGCCAGTGACAGCTGCAGACCGAGAAGGACGATCGCCAACCGCAAAATCCGCCGCATGCTGAACGCCACCCCCGACTTGAACATAGCGGGTGTGCCAATGGTGTTATGGAACGCCATACCGAGGGCGATCGCAATGAACGGCGGACTGAGTACGGTGATACCAGAGAGATCTCGCGCCGCGAACGCAGTTGCTGCAAGAGTGCAGGTAAGGAGTAGACCAGGAACTCGGCTACACCTGGATGTCCAGAGCCTGTACCAGCATGCGGCGGCGGTGAGCATTGATTTCTGCACTTCATCTCCAGGGCGAACGGGTTGGCGCGCGCTGGCCGTTGCTGACGATACTCGCCAGATCGGTCGATCAGTGCGCCTGAAACCGGATTAGGGCGGGCTGAGTTTATCGAGGTGGCTCGGCCGCTTTCCCCACGGGATCAATATCCAGATCCGCTCATGGAAATAGTACAGCGCCGTTTTGGTTAGGACTTCGCTCAGCGCCACGGCACCAGCCACTTTCGGCCTGCCGGTAATCAAGGCGGCAATGATGAAGGTGTCGAGACTCCCCGTGATCCGCCAACTGGCCGCTTTGACAATTGAACGCGCGTGACTCTCGGTCGAGCGGATCAGATCGGCTATCACCGTACTGAGGCGCACCGGCCTGTGGCGATCGGCCTGAAGAACTTCCTGGACCGTGCCCAGCCCGACCGTATCGTAGGATTCCGGGTCGATCAGGATGAAGCCGCCGGTCTCCTTATTGTCGGCATAGCAATCAACGGCAATGGCGCGATCCAATCCGAGAATCCCTGTACCGATACCGTTGATCGGGAGGCAGTCCGCAACCGTCGACTTGCGGGTATCGAGATCAAAGACGCGCAGTCCGTGCTCCAGTGTCGCGGTCGTGGTACATGCAGAGAGTTTTAGTAGATAAGGTCTGCCCGGAGTGAGCGGTTCTTCGCCCAGCCAGACCAGGCGGGCGGCGAGCCGGTTTGTCACCAGTGCCGGCGCGCCGATTTCGGCGATTACATCGCCGCGCGAGACGTCAATCTCACCGGCCAATGTCAGGGTTACCGCTTGGCCGGCAACCGCATGATCGAGATCACCGTTGGCGGTCAAGATCCGCTCGACGCATGCCCATTGACCAGAGGGGAGAATCTGGACCGGCATGTCGGGATGAAGCTCGCCGCCGGCGATCGTGCCGCTATAGCCGCGAAAATCGGGATCCGGTCGGTTCACCCACTGTACCGGCATACGAAAAGCAGTGCTGCGGGACTTGGGCGAGATCGGAACCTGCTCAAGATGATCGAGCAACGTCGGACAGCGATACCACTCCATGTGATCCGAGCGGCTTACGACATTATCCCCACTGGAGGCCGCCACCGGAACGAACGCGACACCGTCGAAATCGAGATCCTTTGTGAAAGTACCGAACTCGGCTTCGAGCATTGCAAACGTGGATTGCGACCAGCCGACGAGGTCCATCTTGTTGACCGCGATCACGATGTGACGCACGCCGAGCGCCGAGACAATCATCAAGTGCCTTTTGGTCTGAGCCGTGAGCCCGCTTTCGGCACTCACCACCAGCAAGGCGAGATCCGCTGTCGACGCCCCCGTCGCCATGTTGCGTGTGTATTGCTCATGACCGGGTGCGTCCGCGACAATGAACTTGCGCCGCTCGGTGGTAAAAAATCGGTAGGCAACATCGATTGTGATCTTCTGCTCGCGCTCGGCTGCGAGCCCATCGAGGATTAGCGCCAGATCGAGGTTGTCGCCTTGCGTGCCGTGACGGCGCGAGGCCTTGGCGAGCGCATCGAGCTGGTCGTCGAAAAGAAGCTTCGACTCGTAGAGGAGTCGACCGATCAAGGTTGATTTGCCGTGATCGACAGAGCCGCAGACGATGAACCGCAACAGATTCTTGCTCTCCTGCCGCGCTACAAAATCGTCCAGCGAGAATGAGGTTTGCTCAGGCCGAGCGATCATCAGAAATACCCCTCTTGCTTTTTGCGCTCCATAGAGGCAGCGCCGTCGTGGTCGATGCTGCGGCCGCGGCGCTCGGAGAAACGGCTCTCCAGTGTCTCACGTACGATCGCGGGGACCGTTGCCGCACTGCTCTCTACTGCGCCGGTCAGCGGGTAGCAGCCGAGCGTGCGGAAGCGGATGTTCTTGATTTCGGCATGTTCGCCGTCGTGAAGAGGCAATCGGTCGTCGTCGACCATGACGAGAATGCCATCACGGTGAACCACCGGACGAGGTGCGGCGAAATAGAGCGGCACAACGGGTATTTGCTCCTGATGGATGTAGAGCCAAACGTCGAGCTCAGTCCAATTCGACAGCGGGAAGACCCGAATGCTCTCTCCTTTTCGCTTCAGGCCATTGTAGAGCCGCCAAGGCTCAGGGCGCTGCCGCTTTGGATCCCAGCGGTGATGCGCGTTGCGGAACGAAAACACACGCTCCTTGGCGCGCGAGGCTTCCTCGTCGCGGCGGGCACCGCCGAGGGCGGCATCAAATGCGTATTTGTCGAGCGCCTGCCGCAAGGCCTGCGTCTTCATGATGTCGGTGTGCATCGCGGAGCCGTGACTGATCGGCCCGATGCCGCGTGCGAGCCCGCTTTCGTTGACGTGGACGATCAGTTCGAGCCCGAGTTCGCGCGCGACTTTGTCGCGGAATGCGATCATTTCGCGGAATTTCCAGGTCGTATCGATATGCAGCAGCGGAAATGGCAGCTTCCCCGGATAGAACGCCTTCAAAGCCAGGTGCAGAAGCACCGAGGAATCTTTGCCGATCGAGTAGAGCATGACCGGGTTGTCGCTCTGAGCGACAGCCTCACGTACGATGTGGATGCTTTCGGCTTCGAGATGTTGAAGATGCGTGAGTGTCGAGAGCGGCCCGCGGGCCGCGGGCTGCACCTCGGAGAGACTAGCTCCGTCCATGTCGTTGGTCCTTTTCATCACGATTGGGATTGCGCCGGTACCGGACGAGTGGAGTAATCGCAGGTGTGGCACCCGCACTCGGTCTTGGCTTCCTGCTCCCACCACCAGCGCCCTGCGCGCTCCGGCTCACCGGCTGCCACGGCGCGGGTACAAGGCGCACAGCCGATCGATAGAAAGCCTCGGTCGTGCAGTGGATTGTAGGGCACACCGTGATCGTGGACAAAGGCGACAACCCGGTCGCGCGACCAATCGAACAGCGGGTTCACCTTGATGATCTGGTAGCGGAGATCGAAGCCGGCGTACGACGTTCGTGCGCGCTCGGGTGATTGGTCGGCGCGCAATCCCGTTATCCAGGCCGAAGCGTCGGCAAGTGCGCGACCAAGCGGCTCCACTTTGCGCAAAGCGCAGCAGGCGAGCCGGGCCTCCAACGATCGGCGGAAACCGTACGCGCCGTCGCGCTCAATGAGCTTTTCGATGCTCTCCCGGTCCGGGGATAGTCCGCGGATTTGCCGGCAATAGCGGCGTTCCGTCTGGCTCCAGACCTCCAGGGTTTCCGGGAAGAGCCGTCCAGTATCGAGGGTGACGACATCGATCGCGAGACCCGCGGTGAAGATTGCGTCGGTGATCGCCTGATCTTCGATGCCGAAACTCGTCGTAAACACGATGTGGCCCGTGATTGTGCGGCGTACGGTTATAAGCCGTTCGGGCAAATCCAGCTCTTCTGACCCTTCTATTAACCGAGCCAGCAGCACGCTCGAATTAAAATTCTGATAAGCTGGTTGCGACATTGGCGGTGTACTCCAATAACTAGTGATTACTGTGCTCCGTTCCAGCGTCGCTAGCCGGCGAGACCCGACATCGAATATCCAAGTGCGGGGCGGTATTGCCCAAACCGAAACGGCGCTTCCGCGTTCGGGGTAGCCGCCGGGAAGACGCGCAATGCCCGAGGATCCGCGAGCCCAAGCGAGGACCACTTTGTGCACCAGAAGGAGAACGAGCGGCCCGTCATCATCAAGCGGGCTATAGGTATTGGACATAATAGAGAAGGGAATGCATTGTTCGGCATACCTGGTAGCGCACTCGACGGCGCCTCCTGCCGCATTCCCCGCAACCAGATGTACGACCCTCCAGTGATCGCGGGCCAGTTTGATGGAGCGCTTAATGGCCCATTCAGGTCCAGCCGCCTCCAAATATTGGGGCGGTTTCACCAGGTCGATGATAGCTTTGCAGATCCCGGTGTCGTGAATGACGGCATCTGCACTAGCCAACGCGCTCAAGGCAGTCGGTGTGAGATCACGCTGATTACCGTCATCGGCTTCGATTAGGCATACGGATCCATAGGGAAACCCGGACATTCCTGAATCGAGTGATGCATCCCTAGGCAGCTTCATTGCTTCCTCAATTAATATCTGGGTCGTTCCATCGAACTGCTGTCGTGAACATGTCGAAATATGACACCAATCGGCGCTTAAGGGTCCGAGCCAGCTCTTAAATCCACGGTTATCGCAGCTCGAGCGGATTTGCCGCGAAGACACTCAGCCGCAGGAATGAAATTCCAGCCCGAGGTCGCCGTTCGTACCGGCAAAGGAGCTATCTCAGTGGCTCTACCGAGGAGAGCCCGACTCAGAAGAGGATGCTGAGTTTTTCGCCAACAGCACGTTCTGGTCGAGGATGAGCTTACGCCGGGCGATCCTCAATGCACCGTCGACCCATTGCAAACCGTCCTCTCGCGCACCGACGTAAAAGTCCTGTTCGGCTTCGCCGCGGCTACGATAGACGATGAAGTTGCAGTAGACCGTAACCTTCGAAGGCCTTTGGCCGGTCGTTACCTCGATATTGGCGATCAGGTGGCGCGTGCGTGATGGCGGATCTTCCGCCCACGCCATCCCGGTTTCCAGGCGAGCAATACGTCTGGCGAGATCTTCCCGGGTCTCGTCGAAGATCGCCAGGTCACCCTCTTTAGTCAGATCGTCCTCGACGTAGCGGTCGAGGTCGAGTATCGCAATAGCCTTGCTGGTCTTTGGATAACGGTTGCTGCGCGCGCCCATCCAGTAGCGGGCATCCTCAGTAAAGAGGGCAAGCCAATCGCGAAACCGCCGCTCGTCCAATAGCCGCGCCTCGCGGTAGAGAAACTGCTGTACCTCGCAGCAGAGGTCTTCACTCATGACTGGTTGCTCCATTCAAATCCACATCGCTGCGTCAATATAAATCTGAGACGCGGCGATTTGCGTAAACTGGCACGAGCCGGCAGCGGAACTCGCGGCCTTCGTCTATTGCACACTGGCGCATCTCAGATACGACTGATCCGTCGAGCCACCGGCCCCCTTCACGGGATTACCCGCCGTCGTGACCACCCAAGCCATGTGAGCGGGTGTGCCAGAAACCCGCTCGCGGGGCGGACGCAGTAAGGCAGTAGCTGGACCAACCGGGTGACATTCAGCGGTAGCAAAATCAGATGCAGGCACAGGACTGGAATAATGGAACCAATGATTCCATAACAAATGAATGCAAAATTGCTCAGGATTGCCAAAATTCGGAGGGTAAGCATACTTTTGGCTGTAAAGGTCAGCAGAACCAGCCCTGAGGCCAAGTAGCCGATGAGATCGGGATCCATCCGTGCGCCCCACAATCGTCGATTCAATTTAGAAGAAACACCGAGGGAGAGGTGCGCTAGCAATTAACAAGCGTCTAATCGCGCGACCTGATGGCGTCCGGCCGACCGGGAAACCCATGCGCCGGCAGGTCGGCAGATGCGATCATCGCCGCGGACAGTGCGGAGTACGCCTCCTCCCATGCCGCGCGCAGCCCCGGAGTGAATTCGTCAGCGAGCCCCTGTTCGAGTGTCCAAAGCAGCGCCGACCCAACAAGTCCGTAATGCTCAGGCATGACACCATAAGCGACGTGGCGCTTTGCAAGATCGCGTGCGACCGGGACGATCGCGTCGAGATCGCCGAGACTGTTTACTACAGTCGCAATCGCCGCCATCAGCTTGCGCCCTTGGGTGTCCATGTCTCCGCGGAACATCGCTCGGGTTTCGGGCGCCATCTCGAAGAGCCGGGCGTAGAACAGTGCCGCCGCTCGGTCGGCGATCGGCGCAAGCTTTCTAAAGCTTGCCCGGATTTGGTTCACTTGTTGGGGAGTCATATCGACGCCTCATCAACTCCGCCTCCGACCCAGTTCGGCGCCTGCGCCGAGCAATCCGCCGCCATCAGCTGCGCCCAGCGCCGGTAGAATTGGCGATGGTTGCTCTCGCTCATGCGGAAATCGCTGGCCCAGCCGTCGAGGTCGGGATCGAAGCGCTCATGTCCGAGCCCCATCTGCAGGTTCAGAAACGTTCGGCGCGCCACCGCCCCGCGACAGCCGCGCGTGCATTCCTGCCAGTTGTCCATGTCGTCCTGCTCGAAAGAGCCGGAGGGTCCGAACCCGCGGATTCCGGCCAGCCGGACCGCCTCCTTGATATGCGGCGGGGCTGCTTTGTCGACATAGACCCAGGACCAGACCTCGGTTTTGTCGGGTCCCCGCGGATGCCAGACGCGAAAGCAGCGCGAGCCGACGCGAAGAAAGGAGAAATTCGGGAACAGGGTGCCAACGACCGGGCTGACCGACCCCAGCCGGGCACCCAGGCGCTTTTCCACCTCCGGGCGGATTTCCTGCTCGTACGCGATGATCTCGGGCATCGGCGGTTCTGTCATGTCGTTCGGCCCGACGCAGACGGCGGCATGGCCGTTACCGGGCGAGACGATGCGGCCGGCTGCTTCCGGCCGGGTGTTCGCACCAAAACTGAAGCCGCTGCGGATTGCCGAAAGATGGCTCCATGGTACGTGGTAGCTGTCGCCGGAGAAGTTTTCGGCTGGGAACTTCCAGTTGCAGGGAATGACCCATTTGTGCATGCCGCCGACGATTTCGATGCCACCCTCACGGCGGTCGAAGAACACGTCCAAATACCAGGTCACCTTTCCTAGATACTCGCGCAGCGGCGGCGCCCCCGCGTCGAAGGTCGCGAACAGCAACCCTTTGTAGCTGTCCAGCTGCGCCACCGGCTGGAGGCCCCAGCGGTCCCGCTGCAATTCGCCGTAATAGGCTTCCTTAAGGTAGGGCACCCCGATCAGCTGGCCGTCATTTTCATAGGTCCAGCCATGATAGGCGCAGGTGAAAGCGGCGGCATTGCCGGCATCGGCGCGGCAGAGCCGATTGCCGCGGTGACGGCAGGCATTCAGGAAGGCGCGCAGCCGGCCCCCGCTGTCGCGCACCACCAGCACGGGGTCTTCGCCCATATAGGTGGTAAAGAAGTCCCCCGGAATTGGGATCTGGCTTTCGTGACACAGAAAAAGCCAGCACCGGGCGAAAATACGCTCCAACTCGTCCGAATAGATCTCGGGCTCGATAAAGATGTGGCGGCTGATAAGGCCGTTCTCGGCGTCAACCAGATCGCCAGGATTTGTCGCCATCGGGCTTCCTTTGATGTCGTCTTACATTTCGAGTTGCTGAGCTCGGGCGGCCTGTCAGCCGTTCGCGCCGCCCACCATTTGCCGTCGTCGCCTTGGAACCGCACGCGAAAAACTGTGAAAGCGAGTGAAAAGCTGCGCTAGAATTCCGTGCTGTGGATCCCGGTTCCGAAGCGCCGGCGAGCGTCGAGTTCGGCCGTTTCACGATCTGGCCGCATCGCCGCGAAATTCTCGCCGATGGCCGACCGATAGAGCTCGGCGGGCGCGCCTTCGATGCGCTGATTGCGCTGATCGAGGCCAGAGGGGCAGTGGTCGGCAAGGATGAGCTGATGGCCCGCGTCTGGCCGGGTCGGGTCGTCGAAGAGGGCAATCTGCGCGCTCAGATCAGGGCGCTGCGCCTCGCCCTGGGGGATCCGGACCTGATCCGCAACGTGGCCGGCCGCGGTTACCAATTCACGGGCGAGCTGCATCCCGGCCCCAGAGAGGGTCAGGTGCCCGCAGCGACCACCCCCTTGGCGGGTACCGAGGCGCCGCCGCGTCTGCCGCTGCCGGAGAAGCCGTCGATCGCGGTATTCCCGTTCGACAACATGAGCGGCGATTCGGACCAGGAATTTTTCGCCGACGGCATGGTCGAGGAGATCATCACCGCGCTGTCGAAGGTCAGATGGTTCTTCGTCATCGCTCGCAACAGCAGCTTTGCTTACAAAAACCGCGCCGTTGACGTGAAGCAGGTCGGCCGCGAGCTCGGTGTCCGCTATGTGCTCGAGGGCGGCGTCCGTAGGGCGGGCTCCCGCGTACGCATCACAGTGCAGCTCATCGAAGCTGCGACCGGCAATCACCTCTGGGCTGAACGCTACGACCGCGAGGTCGCCGACATCTTCGCGGTACAGGACGAGATTACCCAACGAGTCGTGGCAGTGATCGAGCCGGAGCTGTATGCGGCTGAGCACATCCGCAGCCGACGCAAGCCGCCTGACAGCCTCGATGCCTGGGAATGTGTGATTCGGGCACTGTCATGTGTCGGCGAGAGTACGCGCGCCGGAAATACCGAAGCCGAGGCGCTGTGCCGCCGCGCTGTCGCTATCGCGCCCGGCTACGCGCAAGCCCACAGTCTGCTGGCGTGGGTGCTGGCGCGCGGGGCGGATTGGTCGGGAGACGTCAGAACCGTTCTGCCGGAGGCTACCTCAGCAGCGCGCACGGCGCTCGCTCTCGACGAGCGGGACCCGTGGGCACATTTGACTCACGGCGCGGTACTCTGGCGGACGAAGCGTAACGAGGAGTCGGAGCGGGTATTGCGCCGAGCGCTGGAGCTGAACCCTAACTTTGCATTGGCTCACGCCCTCCTCGCTCGGCCGCTTGCTGTCGGAGGGGCGCACGAGGAAGCTATTAGGAGTGCCGAGCACGCGCTGAGACTGAGCCCGAACGACCCGCTTGTCGGCACCCACGCCTCATTCGCCACGGCGCTCGCGCATTTTGCCGCCAGACGGTATGCGGAATGCATCGGGTGGGCGCGCAACACGATCGCTAAGACCCCGGAGTACGCTCCGCCACATACCTTGCTTATCGCGGCGGCGGCGATGCAGGGGGAAAAAGAAACTGCGGCAGAGGCGCTGGCTGGCCGGCTCCGCTTGCGATCGGATTTCTCGCTGGCTTGGGTGAGCGATAACCTGCCGTTGGCTGGAGAGGTGGGCGAGCGATGGCTTGAGGGTCTGCGCAAGGCGGGGGTGCCCACGGTCGCAGATCGCGATCGCGAAATTATAGCCGAGCTTCGCTCGCACACCGAGCCGAGCAAAGGTCCACGTGAGCAAGAAATTTCGACCGCTCCCCCGACCGTTGCGCCAGCCGCGTCGATCATGGTTCTGCCCTTCGTCAACCTGAGTAACGACCAGGAACAGCAATATTTTGCCGACGCAATCACCGAGGATTTGACGACCGATCTGTCGCGGCTCTCGGTCGTATCGGTAATCTCACGCAATACCGCATTCACCTATCGGAAGAGGCCGGCTGACACGAAGCAGATCGGTCGCGAGGTTGGAGTGCGCTATTTACTGGAAGGGAGCGTCCAGCGGTCAGGCGATCGGGTGCGTGTCAGTGCGCAGCTCATCGACGCGGAGACCGACACCCATCTTTGGGCTGACCGCCTGGATAGCGATGCAAGCGATCTGTTCGCTCTGCAAAACGAAATTACAAGCCGAATTGCGATCGCTCTTCACCTCGAGCTGGTTGGCGCGGAGGCCGCCCGACCGACCACCAAGCCCGATGCGCTAGACTATGTTATGCGGGGACGGGCGTTTTATTTGGGAAGGGTACCAACGCGTCAGAATTATGCGGAGCAGATTGCGCTGTACGAGCGCGCACTGGCGCTCGATCCCGATTCGGAGAGGGCACAAGGCTATTTGGCAGCACAGTTGGCAGCGCGCGTACTCGATCAAATGACCGCCTCGGCCGATGCCGACCTTGCACGTGCGAAAACGCTTGCCGATCGAACTTTGGCAGCATTCCCCAGCCGCCCGCTTGCGCATTACGCCAAAGGTCAAGTGCTGCGCGCGCAACAGCGGTTCGAGGAGGCGCTGCGTGAATACGAGACAGTGGTGTCGCTCAATCGCAATTGGGTACACGCAATCGCGGCTCTCGGTTATTGCAAGTTCGTGACCGGGTCGATCGAGGAGGTGATTCCGGCCCAAGAGCGAGCGATTCGACTCAGTCCCCGCGATCCGTACATCTGGCTATATTATTTCTGGATCGGGCAAGTGCATCTGCTGCAGTCGCGTTTAGACAAGGCAATCCTCTGGTTCGAGAGGGCGCACACCGCCAATTCAGACCAGGTGTTTCCCCACGCCTACCTCGCCTCCGCCTATGCCCTCAAAGGCGAAACCGGACGTGCTACCGCCGAACTCGACCAAGCCCAAGCGCTGGCCAGCGATGATCGTTATTCGAGCATCGCCCGTTTGCGGGCTGTAGGACCTTTTGGCGGTCCGAAGATCCGCGCGCTGTTCGAAGCCACGTATTTCGTCGGACTGCGCAAGGCGGGGATGCCGGAGAATTGAGTGCCGTGGGTTCCACGGGCGCGCGAGTCGGCTAGCGGTACACGAAGTCTAAACCTTAATGCAGAACTCCTGGAGCCTAAATCTCTAAGCCAGGAACCGATGGCGAGCGCGATCGGAGGTGTCGGTAAACGCTTCGCCCGTTCCCGCTCAGCTAAATCTGTAGCGTTGGATGATGTGTTGCCCGCCGTGAGCGCCTCCGGCCACTATTTCTTCGGGTCGAGTTTACCGAGCCGTTCCGGCCCAATTTCCGCTTGTGGCACTTGGAAGAAATGGCGACCAGACTTGTGGATGTCTGCTTTCTTGGCGGGAGCGGGTATTAATCAGCTTGGTCACCAAGGACTTCTTACGGCGCTCTGCAGCCGGTGGCTGACCCGCGGCGGATGGCTGAAGATGCCCCCGATGCGGTCATTGCCTATCGCGACAATCGGTGATCTTCATCGTAACTTTCCCGCCGACGGCGATCCGCGCCGGTTTACGATCCCATGCTTACCGTCATTGTCGGAGCCGGGCTTGGCTGCGTTAACATGCTAGGCCAGGCCGGGGATCAAAGATCCGGTGGAGGAGATTAATGCTGAGAACGAGTTTGTGCGACCTCCTTGGCATCGACGTACCGATCATCCTCGCGGGGATGGGTGCCGGAGCGACGTCGGCAGAATTTGCCGCCGCGGTCTCCAATCAGGGTGGACTTGGCAGTGTCGGTTCGCTGTTTCGCACCAGCGATGCGGTGAAGCGGGACATCGACACGTTGCCCACCCTGACCAACCGCAAGTTCGCCATCAATCACATCCCGCAAGCCCTGGATGCCGACGCATTTCGCCACACGCTAGAGGCGCG
>Ga0306926_10007519_pt1 | contig 11815 bp, 6 predicted proteins | sample flu12Cox44000178_FD_203759 | JGI IMG/M metagenome (GOLD analysis project Ga0306926, IMG submission 203759) | Lab enrichment of tropical soil microbial communities from Luquillo Experimental Forest, Puerto Rico - flux8day.12C.oxic.44.000.178 (v2)... | ecosystem: Environmental > Terrestrial > Soil...
GACTGCCGTGCACGCGCAACAGGACTTCACGAGCGCAAGGGGCATACCGTGGGGAATCTCGGAATCGAGTTGCTCGGAACGGAACCCCGACCTTCATTATCGTTATCACGCGTTTGGATTGCCGAGTCTCGCGCTGTGTCAATCGGATCGCGATGAACTCGTGATCTCACCATATTCCACGTTCCTTGCCTTGTTGGTCGATGCGCCGGGTGCGATGAAGAACCTTCGTGAGATGAAATCGCGCGGATGGGTCGGCGCCTACGGGTTTTACGATGCGTGCGACTTCACGGCCTCGCGCATGCCCCCCGGGAAGAGTTACGAAACCGTCCGTTGCTGGATGGCTCACCACCAGGGTATGAACCTGGTGGCCGCGGCTTCCGTCCTCGGCGACATGTCGATGCAACGACGCTTCCACGCTGAGCCGATGGTTGCTGCGACGGAAAGACTGCTTCAAGAGAAGGTTCCCCGGACCGGAGCACTTGAATTAGAGTTACCGGAGAGTGCTGCACAGGTGTCCCGAGCGCCATCGACGGTGGCTCAAGGGGAAGCGCTCCCCGCCGACTAAACGAAATGCACGAACGGTTGGCGCCGATTCGGAGAATAACGATTGTCAAATCGGATCAAACTTCCCGCCCTCCCGCGTATCGTTCGTCTAGCGACCTTGCTTTCGTTTCTCTCCTCGGCGCTGGTACTTCGCGCCCAGGTCCCGACGGAAACGATTCATGTAGATCTAGGTGCGGCAACGCAGCCCTTCCCGCATTTTTGGGAACAGATGTTTGGTTCCGGACGTGCCATTCTCTCCCTGCGCGATAGTTATCGTCGTGACTTGCGTCAAGTGAAAGAGGCGACGGGTTTCGAGTACATTCGCTTTCACGCCATTTTCCACGATGAAGTAGGCCTCTATGACGAAGTAGACGGAAAGCCCGTCTACAACTTCTCCTATGTCGACCAAATTTACGACGGGTTGTTGGAGAACGGTGTACGGCCTTTCGTTGAACTGAGTTTCATGCCCAGGAAACTCGCGGCTCAAGAAACTTACCAGGCATTCTGGTATCGGCCCATCGTCGCCCCGCCAAAAGATTGGGCCAGGTGGGACGACCTCATTGCAGCGTTTGCTCAGCATTTGATTGATCGCTACGGGATCGACGAGGTGTCGCACTGGTACTTCGAAGTCTGGAATGAGCCGAACCTCGATTTTTGGGCGGGCGATCCGAAGCAATCTACGTATTTTCGGCTTTACGATGAAACTGCGCAGACCTTAAAGAAAGTGAATCCGCGTTTGCAGGTCGGCGGTCCCGCGACCGCCCAGGCCGCTTGGGTCGAGCCTTTCATTTCCCACGCCGTTGCCAATCGCGTTCCGGTGGACTTTGTCTCCACGCATGTCTATGCCAACGATACCGCAAAAGATGTGTTCGGCACTGACGAAACGATTCCACGCACAGAGATGGTCTGCCGCGCCGCAAGAAAAGTTCACGACGAGGTAAGGGCTTCGCGGCGCTCCGACCTCCCGGTTATTTTCAGCGAGTACAACGCTAGTTATAAGAACGAGCCGGATGTCACCGATGCGGTCTTTATGGGCCCGTGGCTTGCCGATACGGTCCGCCAATGCGACGGCTTAGTCGCCAATTTGGCGTATTGGACATTTTCGGATGTCTTCGAAGAACAGGGCGTCGTACGCCAGCCCTTCTATGGTGGTTATGGCCTGATCGCCGAAGAGGGACTGCCGAAACCAGCCTACAATGCATTTAAACTGCTGCATAAACTCGGAAACCAGCGAATCCAGGTAAATTCGCAGTCGGCTTTGGTCACGCGCCGGGCCGACGGCACGATCGTTTTGGCCGTGTGGAATTTATTGCTGCCGGAGCAGCAGGGCGAGCCGAAGGAGGTCACCATTGATTTCAGTGGAGCCACCGGCTCTCGCCGTGCCTTCCTCTCTCGCCTCGATGCGAATCATGGTTCTTTGCTGGCGCGGTACCGTTCCATAGGCGCGCCCAAATATCCAACTCAGGAGCAAGTGCAAGAGTTGCGCCATGCCGCCGAGCTGCCCGCGCCGGAGGAGAAGGCTCTCGACCACGGAAAGCTTTCTTTCGAATTGCCTCCGCAAGGTCTCGCGCTTATCGAAATACGTTAGGAACTAGTCGTCCCCGTGCGGCGCGCCGCTTGGCAGGTGTGCCGGCACTAGCGTGTCGGGCTTGAATCCCGCCCGGTCCATCCCGAGTTGCGCTTCCGGATTTTTCATAAATGTGTTCCAAACGAACGATGTCCGCGCATTTTCCGCCATCACCATGCTGATGCCAACGTCGATGCCCACGACATCATTGTCGTACCATTCAGTCAACGGGTTGAAGGCGTCCACGAAACCATATTGCGTCCAGGCCCGTGCTCCATAGCGCTCCTTGATGTTCCTTTGCACGCGCATCGTCGCGTCCGGTAGAAAAGGCAGTGACCCCCCCGTCGCGCAGGGAACAACGGTTCCGTCGACCGGCCCGATCTCAGGGGGTCCGCCCCAGGCGACGTACCCCTTCGGCGAATCCGAAGCGGTGATGCCCCAAAGATCGTCGCTGTAATCGGGAAATTGCTTCGACAGATCTAGGCAAAAAAGCCGATGCGCTTCGGTGGCAAGAATTGAGTTCTGAAAATAGTTTGCATAGCGGTCACGCTTGTTCCGGAAATCAAACCACGCCTGAGAGTACTGGTGAATGAACAACGGCGCAAACGTTCCTATATATCGAATGCCGTCGTATTCGAACACCGTACGTTTCCAGGCATTCCAGGCTTCCGCCGGCAATGGATGGGTCTTCGATCCAAGCCCGAGAAGGTACATCATCATCATTTCGCTGTAGTCATTCCAGCGGTACTGGAGAAAGCCGCCTTCGGGTGTCCATCCGTGTGGCAGCAACGTGGTGTCCTCGGAAAGCCAATTCCAGTCGACGCGGTTGAAGATCTCGATTGCCAGTTCGCTGATCTCGGAATGCGAGAAATGTTGCCGGCAGGTCAGAACGCCACACAAGAGAATAGCGGTATCGACCGATGAAACCTCCGAGTCCCAAAGTCTTTCACCGGTGTTTATATTGGCGAAGTGGTAGAAGAAGCCCCGATGGTTGGGCAATCTTCTCCACAAGAATCGCAACGTATTTAGGGCCCGGGCTTCCGCGGGGGCACGCGCTATGTAACCGCGCTTTTCTCCGATGCATAGGGCTGTTAGTCCGAAACCCGTTGCCGCTATGCTCCCGAGCTCGCTGGTTACCGGATTGCGAGCGTTGCATCGGTCCAACACGATGCCCGTCTCAGGATGCGCCTGACCCCAAAAATACTTAAAACTGGCCTCCTGTATTTGGTCCAGAAGGGCCTCGTCCCCTTTCGAGAATGGCGAAGGGATAGCCTGGGCAGCCGGGGGAGTCGGCGACTTGCGACTCTGGGAATTTAGAAGTGAACCCCAGCTCAACGCCGGTACGGCCAGTCCGGCGCGTGCAACGGCGTTTATCCACTCGCGTCGCGACCGCATCCGCCGTGGGCTACCCTTTCGCGGATCACTACCATTTCGCTTTTCATGCATCTTATTAATTATATGGGTTCCCCGACCCAGGAGAAGTCTGCCGGAGCAACCCCTACGAATGGAGATTCGGCTGCAGGTATCTCGTCCCGTCCGGCTACAAATTCCACGACTGTAGCTTGATTCGAATCCTTTCGAGAGGTACGTTGTGTACTCGACATGATAAATAACGTCAACCGCAAACTGGGCATGTGGGTTCTCGCCATCTTAGTTTTCGCTGCTGTGGTCACCGGAACAGTAGCAGGAATTAGCGTTTATCGTAAACATCGAACGCTGATCATATTGCATGGCGCGGTTCTCAAACAGGATGTTGATTCCCGCAAGCAAACGCCGATCGCTGACGTGGAAGTGACCTCGGTAGATGGGCTTGCCGTCCGTGAGGCAAAGACGAATTTTTCCGGAGCCTTCAATCTCACAATGCAACCCGGCGTCAAAATGGGGCAGACCGTGCGGCTTGCCTTTCATCATCCTGATTTTCAACCTCTGGTCATGAACCAGGAAGTAGGTGACGACCTCTATATCGTGCGCATGGTGCCGCTTCACGAGGTCGACGAATCGTCCAATCAGCCGGAGACGAAGATTACCAACGTCTTGGTCCGATATTCGACGCAAACCATGAGGACCGAAAATGTCGGCAGCGGCGTCAAAACGTTCCAGGTTATGAACTCAGGCAATGTGCCCTGCTCCGATCACCTCCTGTGCTCGCCCGACGGAAGGTGGAAAGCCCAGGTGGCCTCGGCGTCTCTCGATGCCGGCGAGGGTAACGTGTTTCGCGATGCGCGCGTCACCTGCATAGCGGGCCCCTGCCCATTCACCCGTATCGACGAAGATTCCTTTTCCCGAGGCGGCCGCACGATAGGGGTATCGGTCCGCAATTGGTCCGACACGACAACGTTTCTGCTACAAGCCGAAGTATTTCGCTCTCAACTCGAGAATATCGTACGCCAAACCTACCCCGTGATTTTTGGCCGGTCCATGAATTTCACATTGCCGTCGGCCGCTCAAGGCCCTAGCATCGAAGCAATGTTGAACGGAACCGCGATCGTCTTTCCTCTGGGTCCGAATCCGGTCCTGAGTTGGGCCAATTGCCAGGTTCGCATCGAGAAGAACCAATCAAAGGACTATCGGTGCGAACTTAAGGGCGGCTACGAGTTCCAGTGATCTTCCGACTTCCTTTGCTTAGCGAGGGTAAGCACCTTTCGAAATCCCCTCCCTTGCCTTCCTGTGCGGCACTTTTGCGACGCAAAGTAGCTAGGTTAAGGATCAGGCGATGGCGCCCGTCGATCCGAGGCAAGCTCTTTCCGTCCTTCCTGGTTCACTTCTGGGGTTCCTCAATCAACAGGATCCGGTCAACCTCCACGTCGTTCAGTACCTGCTTGATGCCGCTCGGCCATCGGATTTCAATCTCCCTGATCTTCTGATTCTGTCCCAAGCCAAAGTGCACCCGTGAATCGCTGGCCGATGCATAGCCAACGGCAGTGGTCACCTCGTTCCATTGTCTGGAACCGTCTTCCGCCGTCACGCGGATCTGCGCACCAATGCCCATGCGATTGCTTTTTGTTCCCGACAACTTCAATAAGATCCAGTGACTTTTCCGATCCGAAATATTGTGGAAGAGTTTCGTGGGACCATTGAGCACCGAGACGACCGCGTCGATCCTCCCGTCATTGTCGATATCCCCGAAAGCCACGCCACGGTGCGCAGCTTCCAACTGGAAATCCGGTCCGGCCGTCTGGCTCACATTGACGAATTTTCCATTGCCCTGATTGCGGAACACCGCATTGGGCTCGGGATAGTGGCGCGCCGGATTTAATTCGCTGATGTTATCGAGCACATTCGCGCGGGCAACAAAGAGATCCTTCCAGCCGTCATTATCGAAATCCATAATGCCATTGCCCCAGCCAGACATTTCACTTGTTTTTCCCAGACCACTCAAGATGGTCACGTCTTCAAAATCGTCCCCGCCTCGATTGAAGAAAAGCGGAAATTCCTCATGCTCTACCGCGGTATGCCAAATGTCCGGCAGCCCGTCATTGTTTACATCCCGAAAATCGGCACCCATTCCTGATCGTGCCTTTCCGGAAGGGCCGTATGCGACGCCAGCCTGTAGCGCGACATCCTCAAACTTCTTCCCTTTAAGGTTGTGAAAAAGAAAATTTTGAGTCGTATCATTTGCCACAAAGGCGTCCAGGTACCCGTCGCCGTCGTAGTCTGCAAAGGTTACGCTCATGCCCTTTCCCATATACTTTGAGAGCCCGGTTTCGTCGGAAACATCGGTAAAGGTACCATCGCCGTTATTGCGGTAGATGGTGCTGTGCGTGGGTTGGTAGTATTTGGGATCGCAGAAACCACGGACGCCGGTTTTCAGCTGGCAATAGGGGTCCTTATTCACTTCCCATTTGCAATAGTTGACTACGAAGAGGTCCAGCAGGCCGTCATTGTTGTAATCGAACCAGCCTGCACCAACCGACCACATTTTCTTTCCGTCCAGCTTCGCGCCCGTGACGCCAGCGTTTTCGGTGACGTCGCTAAAGGTTCCGTCACCGTTATTGTGGAAAAGCTGATTACCCGTGACGTTTGCCAGAAAGATGTCTGGCCGGCCGTCATTGTCGTAATCGCCCACGGCCACCCCGCTACCATAGCCGGCGCCGGCGAGTCCGGCCTTTTCCGTCACGTCCGTGAAGGTGCCATCGCCATTGTTGTGAAACAACCTGTTCCAATACGCGGGCGAATCTTTCGTTAACGAAGGAATCGCGGCACCGCCGACAAGGTAGATATCCAGAAAGCCGTCTCCGTCGTAGTCCAACAAAGCCACTCCGGCGACCATGGTTTGCGGTTGGTTCTTGTTTTCTGAGCTGGCCGTAGCGGTTACGTAATGAAGGCCACTCTTCCCTGCTATTTCTTCAAACTGGATTGCTCCGATCGAAGATGGATTCTGCGGTGCAACACCAAGTCCCGTCGAACTGATCATCAAAAACAGGAGAAGAATCCGATAGATAAGCAACCTAGGCATGTTTGGCACAGGTCTTATGCTGACAAATCTCTCTTTGCGTAGAAACATCTTTCTAAACGCCGAGCCAGATTTGTCGCTCCAAGAGGATTGCCGCAGAACTCATCGCCAGTCTGTGTTGTAACCGTTCGCATACCAAGAAACCGACTGAATCCTGACTCGGTAGAGATCCTCACTTTCATGGAGGGAGAAGCTGGAGTTTAGCGAAAACGCCTCACGATCAGGTTATGTCGATCCGAGCGGTACATGCCCCGCACGTATAGAATAACCTTGCCGGTTGTGGAGCGGATCACCTGGCGAAAGCGTAGCACTGGCTCGTGCTTGGAGACCCCGAGAAGCTTCGCGGTTCTCGAATCAGCAAGGGTGGCATCAACCTCATCATCCGAGTATGCGATCTCGACACCGAACGTTTTCTCCAGATAGGCAAAAAGAGATTCCCGCTGGAGAGGTGCGGTCATTAACTCGCCGAATTGGTCGGCGTCGAAGTAGCAGGTTTCCAGGGCAATGGGTTCGTCAGAAAGATACCGCAAGCGTTCGAGCTTAATGACTTTGCTTGAGGGCCGCAGGGATAGCTGTGCGGCTGCGTCGGGCTCATTGTGGATGATCTTGGCAAAGAGGATTTTCGAACTGGGCTTAAGGCTACGGCTGGCCATCTGCTCTGTGAAACTCATCAGCCGATTGAAGTGAATGGTAGGGGTAGTGACGAATGTACCGATACCACGCCGACGCTCCACCAGATCCTCGCGCTCGAGAGTTGCAAGTGCATGGCGAGCCGTCATCAGGCTAACCCGATGAATCTTTGCGAGTTCGCGCTCGCTCGGAACGGCATCGCCCGGGCGCAAGTCGCCAGCCTGAATCTTCTTTCGTATGCTGCCTAGAATCCTCTGGTAAGCGGGCACTCCATTGCGAGTCGGTTTCGACACATTATTCCCTTCGGCCTCGGCAGTACTGTCTGGCCACCCGTCCATCGTCGCTTCCGTCTTCGCAGGAAGTAGCCGCAGATAATAACGGGCGGCCCGTCTTGCAGGCTTGATGCTTAACGAGCAACCGGGAGCTCCGTCGTTTCGCTATCATAACGCTCCAGAACGAAAAGGTTCGCCTTTTTGCCGAACGGCCCTTCGGTGCACTATAGCGCACCGCGGGGGCCGCCCCAACGCGTCGTTTTACTCTCAACTTAATACGAAAACATTTCAATTGACAAGTTGCTTTGCCCGGTGCTATATAGCTTGCAACGTTTTTTTTGCTCCTTTTGTTTCCGGTGCGGGACCACGTCGAGAATTCCATCTATTGTGATGAATTTGGGGCATCCGATCCTGGAAGCCTCGAAGCGGAGGACTGCAGATGAAAAGATTGCGGAGGATCTTTTTCGTGCCGGTCACGATCGTGCTGCTGGCACTTTTCTGTGCGGGGCCACTTTGCGCTCAGGAGGTTACGGCTTCGATCACCGGAACTGTTACGGACGCGACGGGTGCGGTAATCACCGGCGCCACCGTCACGGCGACGGATGTGAATCGCGGGACCAGCTGGCCTGCGACGACAAATGACGACGGAATCTACAATATCTTGCGAATTCCGGTGGGAAACTACACCCTGAAGGCGGAAGCCAAGGGTTTCCAAACAACCGTCTTTCCCCAATTCACGCTGGTGCTGAACCAAGTCGCGCGGATGAACGTCACGATGAAGGTTGGATCGGTGAGTGCAACCGTGGAAGTCAGTTCCGCGGCTCCGATTTTGCAAACGCAAAGCACTGAGGTAGGCACGGTCATCGATGCAAACACAAATGTGAATTTGCCTCTGGCCTCTCGGAATTACATCCAGTTGACGCTGTTGGCACCGGGCACCACTCAGCCGAATCCAGACACCATGCGCCAGGGCCAGTTGATGACCTCGTCGGGTCGCCCGTACATCAACGGAAACCGCGAACAGTCCAATTATTTCGTTTTGGACGGTACCGACAACAACGAAACCAGCAACAACGAGGTTGGTTACTCGCCCAGCATCGACGCGGTTCAAGAATTCAACCTGATCACCCAGAACGCCCCCGCTCAGTACGGAAATTTTTCGGGCGGGATTGTCAGCACGACGCTCCGCTCCGGAACCAATGCATTGCACGGGACCATATATGAATTCTTCCGGAACAATGTTCTGAACGCGAACAGCTGGCAGAACAACATAAACAGTCTGAAGAAGAGCCAAATGCGCTGGAACATGTTCGGCGCCTCATTAGGTGGGCCGATCATCAAGGACAAACTGTTCTTCTTTGCCGACTATCAAGGACAGCGTTTCGACTTTCCCTCCTCGCCACAAGCCAGCGGAGTGCTGACGGACGCCGAGCGCGCCGGTGATTTCGGGGCTATCTGTGCGTCAGGCTTCGTGGCCGGGGTTTGCCAAGACAAGAGTTCCAAAGGTGCCACAACCGACCAACTCTACGACCCCGTCACGCACGCCGTCATTCCTAACAACAATCTCGCTGCGGCAGGGTACACGATCAGTCCTGTGGCGGCGGGACTTTTCAGCTCGGGTAAGTATCCGCACGGAACGGTTCAGGCAGGTCAAGGTGTGGCCCTCGGCTTGACGCCCAATTACGTCTCGGCCGCCGGCAATGCCTTGAATAACAATCAGGGCGACCTACGTATCGACTACGTGCCGTCCGATCAGACCCGCCTGTCCGGGCACTACTCGCAGATGTCTTACCTGGCCCCCTGGACGTATACCTACGCACTGATTGGAAGTCCCAGCCTGCCTGCGACCGAGCCGGCGACCAACATAGGCGTGGATTGGACTTTCACTTTTACGCCGCAGGTCATGAACGATTTTCGCTTTGGCTTTAACAAGGTGATTTTCAATCAGAGCGGCGCCAATGCCAGTTCTTCCCTGGGCAATTTTGGAGAGGCTATTGGGATCAGCGGCGCGAATGCTTACGCGGCGGGTATGCCGAATATCAGCTTTACCAACGCGGCCCAATTCAACATGGGCTCCCCAGCCATCCTACAGGAGTTCAATACTCAGGGATTGCAGTTCTCCGATGCCGTCATCGTGACCCACGGGCGCCACGCGATTCAAACTGGTTTTCAGTTCTCACAATACAACCTGCAAAATGCCTACTCCGGGAATGGCGGTCTAGTCGGACAATTCACCGTAGGGGACCAGACTGGATTTTCCGGCGCAGACTTCTGGTTGGGTCTGGTGGCTAGTGGCAGCCGTGGATCTGCTGCCGAGACATTTACTCGGCGCGGCATTATTTGGGCATGGTATTTCCAGGATGATTGGAAGCTTACGCAGACCCTTACCCTAAATCTCGGGCTGCGTTTTGAAAACCATAGACCCTACTATGAAATCAACAACAAAGAGGTGAACTTCGGGCTTTATTCCGGGGCCATTGAAGTGGCTGGGCAAAACGGCAACAGCAGCGCCCTCTATAACAATTACCTCGGTATTGGCGATTGGCAACCGCGCATAGGCTTCGCTTGGTCGCCGGAACGCTTCAAAGGACGAGACGTCGTTCGTGGCAGCTTCACCGTTTCCTCTTACTCCGAAGGTGGCGGGGTAAACCAGCAGTTGACCGCCAATCCTCCCTTCACCGGTGCAGCGAGCTTTATCAGCGCGGGCAACATCGCGGACGGGTTTGGGCCTCCGGCTTCACCCTGCGGAGTGATCAACAATTCCTGCTACATTGGTAACAGCATTCACATGTGGGATCCCAACTGGCGGGCACAACAAACGCTGCAGTGGAACTTCACAATTCAACATCAGTTTAACAACAGCACGACTCTGCAGGTGGGCTATGTCGGACAAAAGAGCACTCATTTGCTGAACCTGATGGACTACAGCCAGTACCAACTCTTGACCCCGGCGACGTACGACAGTTCTGGTGCGCCGACCGCAGCAGCTACGTATAGTCCAGGTCCCTATCTTGCCGGGAATGCCCCGCTGAAGGCCTCCTTTACGCCGACCAGTAGCACGTATGCGTTTGGAACCGCATCCAACGGCGACGCTACCTATAACGGCCTCCAAGTGGTCCTCCAGAAACGGCTTTCCAATGGTCTGCAGGGGCAACTCGCATATACCTACGGAAAGTGCATGAGTAATTCAGGGGGCTTCTATGGAACCTGGGGAGCCACGCAAGCCTCCAAGGGCCAAGTAGGGTGGCAGAATCTCTACGATCCCAAAGGCGATTGGGGGCCCTGTTTTTACGATGTGACCAATACCCTGACGGGTTATGCCACTTACGAGTTGCCGGTTGGCCATGGCAGAAAATATGCCAGCCAAGTCAACAAGGTCGTCGACGGAATTATCGGTGGTTGGAACGTTGACCCCATTCTTACTTGGCACAGCGGCTATGCCATGACCATGCAGAACGCATGGGCCGATCCCTCCCAGACTGGCGGTCTCGGGCCCCAGTTCGGGAATGAGCGGCCGGAGTGCATCGGGGCAGCGGATTATCTGAAGAAGGCCGACCCCAGCGTTCCCGGCTATGACTGGTTCAGTCCGACGACATTCGAGGGTCCCAAGGTAGGCACATTTGGGAGCTGTGGCGTGGGCACAGTTCGCGGGCCTGGGATATTCCTGATGGACATCGGCATCCAGAAGAACTTCCACATTACGGAAAGCAAGTCCCTGCAATTCCGGACGGAGTTCCTAAACGCCTTTAACAACGTCGTTTTCTCCGCACCGAACGCGAATTGCGGAAACTACTTTACGCCGAGTGCGGCGAATCCTCTTTCCACGCCAGCGAACCTGGCTTGCGGCTCGTCCATGGGGTTGATCACCGGATCTCAGAGCGAACGCAACATTCAATTCGCCCTGAAGTTCATATTCTGAAGTCCGGAACGGACATTGCCGGGGAGGTATAATGAGGCAGGCGCTCACCCGCGCCTGCCTCGTTGCTTTTGCGCCACGGCTTTGCGCGAAAGACGGAACAATGATTCGATCACTCGTTTTGCTCTTCTCTTGCTGCTCGGTGGTAGTCGCCAGTGCCCAGGCACCCGGGAAAACGCCCACAACCGACTCCCCTTCAGCAGTTGACCGGGGGCTGCAGCTCGCGAGGTCTGGGCACTGCCAGCAGGCACTGCCCCTTCTTAAGAAGGCAGTCCCTGTGGCTACAGACAAATCCCTGAAGATGAAGACAGGGCTCGCCATCGTTCGGTGTGGACTTGTACTTCAACAGATGGACACCGTCGTGAATGCACTGCTCTGGCTCAACCGCGATTTTCCGACGGAACCCGAAGTGCTCTATGTCACCACCCATGCGT
>Ga0306926_10007521_pt1 | contig 11814 bp, 10 predicted proteins | sample flu12Cox44000178_FD_203759 | JGI IMG/M metagenome (GOLD analysis project Ga0306926, IMG submission 203759) | Lab enrichment of tropical soil microbial communities from Luquillo Experimental Forest, Puerto Rico - flux8day.12C.oxic.44.000.178 (v2)... | ecosystem: Environmental > Terrestrial >...
TACGTCTTCTATCTCGCGGTGCTCCTCCTCTGCGTGGCATCTCCGGTTGTCAACACCTTCTGGGACTCGTATCCAATTGCCATGACAGAACATTCCGTGCAGCCGATTCCCTCGGAAGTTGGAGCGGCTCGCCACCCCTTCTGGAACTGGCGGGGCCAGTCGGGCATGCAGGACCATTTCGTACTCGGGCGGTCGAGCCAAGGTTGGATCATCGGTTTATGGGGAATGCTTGTCTTCTACCGGCTAGTTCGCCTGGGCCGCGGTGTTCGTCGCGCTTATCGGATTCGGACCGACGCGTCGGTGCTTCCACCTGGCGTTGCCGGAATGGCTATGGGCTTGATCGACGCGAGTTACCGGGTGTCTCTCCTTCAATCTACAGCCATCGCAGTTCCGGTAACGATCGGAATTTTTCGTCCGCTCATCCTGCTGCCCCGCAGAGTAGTTCCCCAGCTTAACGAGCAGGAACTCCTGGCAGTCTTTGCGCACGAATATGCCCATATCCGTCGTCGGGACTTTCCGGTCCACATCCTCTGTGAGTTGATTTCGCTCCCGGTGCGCTGGCACCCCGGAATTTGCTACTTGATGTCAAAGATTTCGCAAACGCGCGAGCTTGCCTGCGATGACGATGCCACCGTCCGTCTTGGAAAGCGTCGTCCCTATGCGAACACGCTTTTGCGCCTGGCCTCACTGTGCTTGCCGGTTCCGCGGAGCAACGCTGCAGAGCTGGGGATTTTCGATGGTGACAACCTGGAGGACCGAATCATGAAGCTGACTAAAAAGAAGACCTCGTTTTCGCGAGGAGGCGTAATTGGTTTAGTTCTGGCAGCAAGCATTGCGTTCGGCGGTAGCGCCGTCCTGGCGCGCGCGGTGAGCTTGCAAGTAAGCTCTAAGACCTCCAGCGATGCGAAAAAGTTCGCGGGCACCTGGCACTGGATGTTTAACAAGAAAAGTTTCGTCACCATGATCCTGGCTTGGGACGGGTCCCGGTTCACCGGATCCGTTACCGGATCTGGGATCGCGCTGAACGATGACGGAACGCTACGGAGGGCCGATCCAGCCGAAAACGGCTCGGCATCGCCGATTAGCAACGCGAAGCTCGAAGGTTCGGCGTTGCACGTTACCGTCAAGGACGGGGATGAGACATTCGAATTCCTTGTGACCCTCAAAGACGAGACACACGCTGAAATACATCCGGTCGGGGCCCCGGCAAATATGAAGCCGATACCCGCTGAGAAGGTTCAATAGGCGCGCCAAGACCAAAGACCTTCCATGAGAAGGCCGATCAATGTCAAGAGTTTGTTCACTCTCTCCCAGCTAGCCTAGTGTCGGGTTCCAACAGAAGTGACCCGCTCCCATAAATATGGGAATATTCGATTGTGAAGACCCCTTGGAGATTCCAGACAGTGTTTTCGGCGGGTCAAGTCCGTCGCGGCTGAGCGTCGGATCCCGTTGCGCGAATTTGTGGCAGAAGCCGTCAAAGACAAACTTGCATCCGAGGTCAAGAGCTCGGAAAAGCCCTCTGTCAAGCACATGGGCAAGGTGCGGCACTTAAGCAAGGAAACCGTTCGTATCAGCCGTCTGATTGAAGAAGACTCGGGAGAAGATCGATTCGGAGATATGGCGTTGATCCTCGACACCAACGCCCGTGGTCGTACTCAGCGAATATCGTCTTGGCATCGCGCAATCGCGTTCCCGATCAAGCTAGGAAACTTGGCTGCAGGAGTGGAGTTCGTCCGTCGCTGTGTTGGACATCGACCTAGTCTGTCGAGTTCTGAACGTGATCCGACCGCTCACGGTTGAAATGGTTCGGCGTGTTTTTACAGGTCCATCGTCCATAGTCGGTCCTCGCGTTTGACAATACACATAAATATTAGATGTTTACACATTAAGAAGACCGAATGCGCACAAATATCGACATAGACGATCGCTTGATGGAAGAAGCTATCGGGCGGTTGCGATGAGGACGTTTACGTCCAATAAGGAAGCGGCGTTCATTCCAGCTCTTACTGGAGCTTGCGGACATGTTCGATTATTACGGCCGGTGATCCCGCAGGCAGTTCAATGCCATGGAAGCCGTTCACGACGTGGGTCTGTATCGGCGCGTGCAGACCTCGACGCACTAATTCGGACACGGGCTTGCCGGTTGAGATGTCGCGGCTCTCTGCATACGTCTTCAGCTAAGGAATCGTTTCCCCAGCATACTCACTCGGCGTAAATGTGCACGTTCTTGCCGTTGTGGCTTTGAATGTGGATGTTCATGCGGTCAATCGCCGCTTGAAATTCCCGTTCGCTCATCGCATCCAGCGCGCCGAAGTCGATTCCATATCCGGAGAGCTTCTCGGCCACGCGCAGCGGCAGAAATGCTGTCCAGTGCCGCCCGCATCGCACCGCTTCCAACGGGACCCGCACGTCGGTGTCTCGGCCGTCCGGACGGCACACTTTTATGTGCAAAAAGCGCGGCCGTCGCGTATGCGGGATGCTTCCACCTGCGTCCGAGCTTGTGCCCGACGCAGGCTGCGAGTTCGCGGCATTTGCTTGCGCGGTTCCGCCCGCCAGTCTGTCCAGCAATCGCTCGGCGTCCTCGGTGGATATTTTTCCAGCCGCCAGCATTTCGAGCACCTTTTTTGTTTCAGGCGACATATCAGTTTCCTTTCGTTTGAGCGTCCCTTCGGAATTTTCAGCTGAGCCGTTCGAGCGCTTCGTCGACCGTCAGTTCACCGCGCGCGAGCTGCTCCAGCACGTAAACATTTGGCGTGGGCGCCTCAAAACTCTTGTCGAGCGCCGCGGCAATCGCATTGAGTCGGTTTTTCACCGTCGGATAGCTGATGTCGAACAGGCTTTCCATTTTTTTCAACGAGCCGTGGTGCCGTAGGAACGCGATGACGAATGCCTGGTCTTCGAGCGGCAGCTTTGCGAGCGCCGAAGCCTCGAAATCGCCGTCCATCGCGACGCCACAGGAAGGGCAGGTAGCCTTAGAGAGCTTCATCGGCTGCTTGCAATCCGGGCAAATGGCCTTTGACATATCCATAGTTAGTCTCCGTGGAATTCATTTCTACAACTTGATAATAAAGATTGTCAAGTATTATATTGAAATAATTAATCGGGAGATGACGGTAGAGTGTTTAGGTTCGTCGCGTAGCGTGGTATCTTCTGGCGAGACACGGCCCGGCACTGACGCGCAACTGGGCCAGTCCGGTAGCGGCCGGGGATCCGGCGACGGAAAACATCCTCGGCGCGGAATTCGTCGTAGTCGTGCTGATTCTCGGGTTAACGATGATCTTTGAGTCTCGCAAGCGCGACCCTATTTGGTTTTTGCGCTGAACCGAAGAAGCTGAGTTCGCGAAAAGCATGAAGCGTGAGACACCAAAAGAGGGTTTGTTCGTCGTGAAGCGGCGGAAGAGCGTGCCTCACGAGTTTGTGCTGGAGGCGCTGGCGGAGGTGGAACCGCGGACCTATCCTATGTTCGGGTGCCTAGGCGTCTACGTGGGCAAACAGATTGTGATGATTCTTCGCGATAAGAAGGCAGATGAGTCTAACAAGAAAACCAGTTGGTCACGGGACGTGAGAGAACCGGGCAAGCGGGCGAGGGCGGATGTACCTGTGACGAGGGACAACGGCGTGTGGCTGGCGACGACGATCGAACACCATGAGAGTCTGCGGTTGGAGTTTCCGAACATGCGGTCGGTTGCTGTGTTCGGGAAAAAGGTGACCGGATGGCAAGTGCTGCCGGCGGACGCGCCGGATTTCGAGTCGGCGGCGGTGCGGGCGTGCGAAATGGTCGTAGCCGGGGACGGTCGAATCGGGAAAGTGCCGAAGAAGAAGCGTGGTTTGTGACATTGGGGTGCCGGGCACTGCTTCGGGAAACTGCCACGTTCCACCAATTGCGGATCTGAATCGCAGTATGCGCTTGCCGCACCACTCCTCTATGGACGGAACAGATCAGGCGCCTTGTAGGGCACGAGCGGGTCTCTGGTAACGACAGTTGTGCTAGGGTGCATCGTCCGCATCCTTGCCACTTACCGCGCCCCTGGGGCTACTTTGTACCCCGCTGCTTACGTAGCTCTTCCAGGCGTTTTTTCAGATATTCCTGATACTCCTGTAGCAGCTTGGGATCGCTTGGCGTGGAGTAGATTTCGCTAGACTTATACTTCCCCTCGTCGAATTTCTTCTTCGTCCATTCGTCATGAATCCTAATTTCATCCGCTCGATCGAGAACCTCTTTCAGGAATTGTGGCGGAATGAAATACACGCCCTCGCGGTCGCCGACTACAAGATCTCCGGGCATCACCGTGACATCTCCGATTCGTATGGGCACATTGATGCCGGTCAGCATGACATTCCCGATAGGAGTCGGATCCGCGGCTCGAAAGTAGGCAGGCATGTCAATCTCTGAGATGCCGTTGAGATCCCGGATACTCCCGTCCACGACCAAGCCTCCGCCGTTGGTTGTCTTCATCACGTAGTAGAAAAGGTTGTCACCGACGATAGTTCCGTTCACCTTCTTGCCAAAAATATCTACGACGAGCACATCGCCAGGTTGCAGCATGTCAATCGCGGTCTGATTCATAAGTCTCGGGATGCCTCGGTCGTTGGCCTTTCGTTCCGCGACCTGCTTAACATCCTGGCGCAACGGCATGAACTGGACCGTGAAGGCTCGTCCAACCATAGGCTTTCCCGGATGCAGGATTTGGAAGCCGTCGGCATATTGATTGTTGTATCCCTTCTCCTGAAGGGTCGCCCAGATCTCCTCCGAACTCAGATCGCGAGCGCGTTCGAGAAGCTCGTCTGGCACTTTCGGCCGTCCGTCGGGAAAACGTTCGAACGGCTGCTGCGCCGTATAATCCACCAAGTCCTGCTTAGAAAACGTCAGGAGCTGAGCCTGAACATGCTCAGGCGCAAAAAGCACAATTGCAGAAAAACAAAAGCACCACACCGCGCTCAGCCAAGTGAGACGGCCAACGGCAGTACTCTTCATGAAATTCCTCCGGATTGAGCAAATGGACTCGGAAGCAATCGGCGGCTTCAGGGGGCCTTTCGATCCCGCGTCGCGTCCCGAAAACTCTCAAATGAGCCCAGATTTGTCAAACGCAGGACTTGTTTGTGCGCGGCAACCTCGCTATCTTGGCGTGCGCAAAGCAGGTGAAGAAATGATGAACAACCAACGCCAACTGTTCGATCGCCGTGAACTCTTGAGATCGTCCGCTGCCGTCCTCGGCGGCTCTCTGCTGGTGAGCGATGCGACGGAAGCGCATCCGAAGAACGCCAACACCAATTCGCGCCCCTCCGATCTGAAGATTACGGACCTGCGCGTGGCCACCGTCGTAAAGCCTGGGCCGAGCCCCTGCTCTCTGATTCGGATCGATACCGACCAGGGCGTGAGCGGGCTTGGGGAAGTTCGCGACGGCGCCAGCCCAACCTACGCGCTGTTCTTGAAAAGCCGTCTTCTTGGCGAGAATCCTCTACAGATCGACAGGCTGTTCCGCAAAATCAAACAATTCGGCGGGCACGCGCGCCAGGGTGGAGGAGTTTGTGCGGTCGAAATGGCCCTGTGGGACATCGCCGGAAAAGTCTACAACATTCCCGTTTACGCCATGCTGGGCGGCAAATTCCGCGACAAAATTCGCCTGTATGCCGACACAGAAGAGTCCAAGGATCCCAAGATTTATGCGCAGCGGATGAAAGAGCGCAAAGAAGGCATGGGCCTGACTTGGCTGAAAATGGATCTGGGAATTGAGATGGTTGCGGACACACCCGACACAGTCACGAACCCCACAGACATAAACCAATGGGAAGCTCATCAGCTTCCTCATCCTCTGCTGGGAATGGAGGTTACCGATAAAGGTATTGCTATGCTTGAGCAATACGTTGCCGCAGTGCGTGAAGCCGTGGGCATGGAAATTCCTCTTTCCATGGATCACCTCGGACACCTCGGCGTGAAGTCCGTCATCCGGCTAGGCAAAGCGTATGAAAAATACAATTTGTCCTGGATGGAAGACGTCATTCCCTGGAACTATACCGCATTGCTCAAACAGATTTCCGAAGAGAGTCCCACCCCAATTCTCACGGGCGAGGACATCTACCTGAAAGAGCCGTTCCGGGTCCTCTGCGAAAACCATGCTGTCGGCAAGATTCATCCGGACCTCGCCACCTCTGGCGGTATCCTTGAAACGCACAAAATCGGAGACATGGCCGAAGAATATGGAGTGCCGATGGCAATGCACTTCGCAGGGACGCCTGTCTGCTGTATGGCAAATGTCCATTGCGCAGCGGCAACCCAGAATTTCCTCGCTCTCGAACACCATTCCCTCGACGTGCCGTGGTGGTCGTCGCTCGTCCAGGAAGGCGTCAGTAAGCCCATTGTCCAACGCGGGTTCATTGAGGTTCCTGATCGTCCCGGCCTTGGCGTTACCCTCAACGAGGACGTAATCCGTCAGCATCTGGCGCCGGGTACCGGCTATTTCGAACCTACTCCGCAATGGGACAATGAGCGGTCGTGGGATCGCCTCTGGAGTTAAACGGAAGGAGGCGTATTTTCGGGGACCATAGTCGCGTACAGAGAAGAATAACCCTGGTTTGACCGTGAGATAGCCTACCCTTAAGATGAAGGAACCTGTGGCCGCAGGGTCACCAACCCATCACCGTGATTGACTCCCTGAGCGCGGATGACGCGCGCACGCATGAACCCTCTTTGTCACGCGGTCTTGGTCTCTTCGACGCCACCATGTTGGTCATGGGTGGGATTGTCGGCTCAGGAATCTTTATTAATCCCTACGTCGTGGCGCAACGGGTGCATACCCCTTCACTGATCTTAACAGCCTGGATTCTTGGCGGAGCAGTAGGCGTGGGCGGTGCGTTTATCTGGGCTGAATTAGCTGCCACGATGCCTGAAGTCGGTGGTCAGTACGCTTACCTCCGCGATGCCTATCACCCCGCAGTTGCGTTTCTGTATGGGTGGGTGTTGTTGCTCGTGATCCAGACCGGAGGCATGGCCGCTGTATCGATCACTTTCGCGCGGTACTTTCTTGAGCTGACAGGCTGGCATGTGCGCGACTGGGCGGTGGCGACGGTAGCGCTGGCAACACTAACGCTTATCAACTGCCTCGGTGTAAAAACCGGCGGACGTACGCAGAGTGTACTCATGGTTGTAAAAATCGTTGCCATTGCTGTTCTCATAATCGGCGGATGGACATTGACCCATAAGCATGCTGACCTTAGCTTGGCAGCTCGGCAACCTTGGTCGCTAACATCATTTGGTACCGCCATGGTGCCGGTGCTCTTCGCCTACGGCGGATGGCAGACAGCAAACTTTGTTGCCGCGGAAGTGAAGGATCCGAGAATCAACTTGCCACGCGGGTTACTGCTTGGAGTTCTCGGCGTCGTGGTGCTGTATCTCGGCGTGAACTGGGTCTGCCTCCGTTCACTCGGACCGCAGGGCCTTGCTGCAACCACCACTCCGGCCAGTGCGGTGATGAGGATGGCCCTAGGCCAGACAGGCGCGACCTTCATTGCGGCGGCTATCGCGATCTCGGCTTTAGGCTTTCTGAGCCAGTCGATCTTGACTGGACCTCGTGTGTACTTTGCGATGGCCGCTGACGGCCTATTCTTCCGGGGCATAGCTTGGCTTCATCCACGTACGCATGTGCCGCTCATCGCCATCGTGCTACAGAGTGTTTGGACAGTTGTCATAGCGGTCTCTGGCCGCTACGAACAGATATTGAATTATGTCATTTCGATGGATTTCCTATTCTTTGGTCTGACGGCGACCACTCTGTTTGTGTTCCGACGCCGGACCGCGCACGCGGTGAACGGCAGTCGCGCTTATCGCATGCCGGGACACCCGGTGAGCACGGTGACGTTTGTGGCGGTATGCTGGTGGATCGTTGCGATCACGATTTACCGGTATCCCCAGAACAGTTTAATCGGGGTGGCCCTGCTGTTGGCGGGCGTGCCGGTGTACTGGCTTTGGGCCCGGCAAGTAGCAGCATCGCAGTCCCGCACTTTGTAAGTGGACTTTTCGCGGTGCAGGAGCACGGGAAATGAACAGTTTGCGGACGGAAGCGGTCTCGCGCTATTTGGCTTGGGCCAAGCTGCACTCTAACGCGCGCTTCAACCTGGCCGTCAGTGGTGTTGTGGACTACCCGTTGGCGGAATTGCCGGTAAACATCAAGGATCTGGAGATCGGTGGCACTGGACCGTATGGCTATGAACCGCTGATGGACAGGCTGGCTAGAAAGGCAGGTGTGCCTGCGGAATGTGTCGCCTACACTTTGGGTACATCGATGGCGAACTTCGTGGCGCTGACCGCGTTGGTCCGCGGGGGTGACGAAGTACTGATAGAAACGCCGACCTACGACCCGTTACTAGCGATCCTCGATCACATTGGGGCCAAAGTTTGCCGCTTCGACCGTCAAGCCAACGATGGATTCAAACTAAGCTTGCAGGAACTAGAGCACAAACTAACTCCGCGAACGCGTCTTGTGATTCTTTGCAATCTTCATAACCCCAGCAGTGCCTTTACGGATGAAGATACCATGCGGCACGTTGCTACGATTGCAGCCCGGTGTGGGGCGCGGGTTCTCGTGGATGAGGTGTACCTGGAAACGCTATACGAGCATCCCGGACGCTCCGCATTTCATCTCGGTGCGAATTTCGTGGTTACCAGCAGTTTAACCAAAGCCTATGGGTTAAGCGGCATTCGTTGTGGGTGGATTCTGGCCGAACCTGAGCTTGTGCGCCGCATGTGGCAGGTGGTTGATTTCACGTATGGAAGTCCCGTGCATCCGGCCGAACTCCTGGCGATAATTGCCCTCGACAATCTCGCCAAAGTCCGTGAACGCGCCCGCACCCTTTTAGAAAGGAATCGCGTGCTGCTGAACGAATTCCTAGCCAGGCATCCGGAACTTGATTGTGAACTCAGCCGTTTCGGCACTACCGTATTTCCACGATTCAGGAAAGGCCGCACAGCCGAACTAGTGAGAGTCCTGCGCGACCGGTTCGAAACCAGCGTTGTGCCGGGGGAATTCTTCGAGCAACCGGAACATTTCCGGATCGGGATTTGTGGCGCCACTGAGACCGTTCGCGGCGGACTGGAGCAATTGGGAGCCGCGCTAGCATCGTTCCGCTAAAATGGAATACAGGAATCCCCGCGGCCCTAGCCCGCCTTTCAGGCCCCGTCCTTTGCTTAGCTCTATCCGAGAAGACTCCGTCAATCCTGCTGTCGCGTGAGAGTATCTGTGGGACCTGGTAGAGACGGACGGAAGCGCGCAAAGCGATCTTCGCTTCTACTTAGAGTAACCGCTGTATTCCCTTATCCGCAATGATACAGCGGAAAGCGTATCCATCGAGGAGAAACGCGCTTCTCCCTCTTGTTGTCACGGCCGCTCCGGGAACTACAACCTGCTCCGCGAAAGTCCTCGGGCTTTTGCCGTATTCCTTTCTTAGACGGCAACGTGCTTTTCTAATGGACGAACGGCGAGTACGTGGCCGGCAAGGCCGAAAAACCTTACGTAGCGCCGGAATTACAACCCGGAGAGCGAAATGAACTGGGAACAGGTACAAGGCAAGTGGATGCAGTACTCGGGAAAAGTCCGCGAGAAATGGGGCAAGCTCACAGACCGCGATTTGGAAGTGATCGCCGGACAGCGTGAGCAACTGGTGGGCAAAATACAGGAGCGCTACGGAATCGTTAAAGAAGATGCCGAGAAGCAAGTGAGCGAATTCATTACAGGAATAAACACAGAGCGCGAAAACTCCGAGACCCAGCGGAAGAAATCCCACGGCGCGGGTCGCTCATAACCGTGTTGCGGTTGTTGTGAAAGCGATGCGCGGGGCTGCGCGCTTCTCCGGCCCCGCGTTGTAGAACTAGACGGCCAGTACGATCGACGGAGAACGCTGGGCATTCAGCAACCGCCCACTTTCAGCGCCGTCGTCCGACCCCAGTCGTGATTCTGATTAGCTTGCGAAAAGCAATCACAAACTAGCTCAGGGCCAGACCGACAGAGTCAACAACGAGACCCATAATGCTATCGCCGCGGTCATTCATAACGCTCCCAAGGAGTCAGGCGATTGGCAAAAACGGCATGGCGCACACGGCGGCTGCGACAGCATACCTGACGCTTCTGTTGCTGGGACTGCTGTTGACGTGGTCGTCCCCATGCGTGGCTTATGCTGTGCTTTCACATGAGACCGTTATCGATGCAGCTTGGGACACCGACCTCAAACCGCTGTTGCTGAAACGATTCCCCGACGCAACTCCTGATGATTTGCGCAAGGCTCACGCTTATGCGTACGGTGGCTCGATCATTCAGGATTTAGGTTACTACCCGCACGGAAGCATCTTCTTCAGCGACCTCACGCACTATGTGCGAAGCGGTGATTTCATTCTCACCATGCTAAGCGATTCCAGAGATCTGAATGAATACGCCTTCGCTTTGGGCGCTTTGGCTCATTATGTTGCCGACAACGACGGCCATCGTGTCGCAACCAACCGCGCCGTGCCGATTCTCTATCCGAAAACACGAAAGAGATTCGGCGATTTTGTGACTTATGAGCAAGACCCGCTCGCCCACGTTAAGACGGAATTCGGCTTCGACGTCCTGGAGGTTGCGCGGGAACGCTATGCACCGGATAGCTACCGCGACTTCATCGGTTTCGAAGTGGCACAGCAGCTGCTCGAGCGGGCCTTTCGTGAGACGTATGGTATCGACTTGACAGTTGTTTTGCCGAATGAGCAACAGGTCATAAGCTCTTACCGGCGCGACGTGAGCAAATTGATACCCAAGGCCACACGGATTGCGTGGACCCTAAAGAAAGCCGAGATTCAAAGGGATCAACCCGGTGCTACCAAGAAAACATTTCTCTACAATCTATCTCGCACGAGTTACGAGAAAGAATGGGGCAAGAATTATCTACAACCTAGTCTTGGGGAACGATTTCTCGCCGCTCTGAGCAATCTCGTTCCCAAATTCGGACCCCTCAAGGTCTTGCAGCTTCGCACACCGACGCCAGAGACCGAACATATGTTCGAGGCGAGTTTTAACTCCACAATGGATCGCTATCGCGCCATTCTAAAGCAGCAAGTCGTTGGCAACTTGCGTCTGCCCAACGACAATTTCGATGTCGGGGAAGTTACGCCCGCGGGCAAATATCGCAGAAATGACGAAGCCCATGCCAAACTTCTGGAAAAACTGGCACAGCAGAAATTTGTCGGTTTGCCTTCCGCAGTTCGCGCTGAACTTCTAAGGTTTTATGCCGACCCCGATCTTCCTGTAGCGACCAAGGGAAATCCGAAGGCCTGGAACAAAGTACAGGCAGAGTTACGGCAATTGAAAGTCGCCACACCGACGGTGGCAGACAACTCACAAGTGTGGGCGCCAGCGTGCCAGCCTGCGATCGCCCTGATAAAATAATGATGCGGTCTGAGGGAGCCTATGCGAAGACATACCTTGGTCTTCGCGCTCTGCATACTGCCTTTTCTCCCAACCCAAGCGGCAACCTACTATGTGGACGCGAAGAATGGCAGTGATGCGAACAGCGGTACTGCCGCGGAGAATCCGTGGAAATCGTTAGCCAGAGTAAATAGCGCGCTGTTCCAGCCTGGCGATTCGATCCTATTGAAGCGTGGTGAAATCTGGCGGGAGCAGTTGATATTTCCTTCCAGCGGCTCCGAAGGCAGGCCTATTGTCATAGATGCCTACGGCAGCGGCCCCCTGCCTATCATCAGCGGTGCGGATCCGGTGCCACCGAGCATGTGGGCAGGCGGGGCGGGGAACATCTGGCAGTCAAGCGTGGTCACGCAGCCCAACGTGGTCATTT
>Ga0306926_10007523_pt1 | contig 11813 bp, 5 predicted proteins | sample flu12Cox44000178_FD_203759 | JGI IMG/M metagenome (GOLD analysis project Ga0306926, IMG submission 203759) | Lab enrichment of tropical soil microbial communities from Luquillo Experimental Forest, Puerto Rico - flux8day.12C.oxic.44.000.178 (v2)... | ecosystem: Environmental > Terrestrial > Soil...
CACCTCTCGAAGCGGCGGGGCGACCTTTCGAATGGATGAGTGCCTTTATCCGGGTCGCACCACGAAAGCGGCGAACGATGATCACCGCGACGTCACCTCACCGGTGGGAATGGTGATACCATATCCTCTGAATTCCTCGGCTATGCTGGATGTGATGCCCTTCGCGGTGACGATGTCGTCGTTTCCGCCGTTGCGGTCGCCGGTCCGCAGCTTGGCAATGCCGCGGCCAAACAGCGAAGACGCCTGCCGCGGATTGTACTTCACCGCCGAATCATAGTCGGAGAGGGCGTCGGCATTCTTGCACTGCTTGAGATTGATCAGGCCGCGGCTGTCCAGCGCATCACCATAGTCGCGGCGAAGTCTCAACGCGCTGTCGCAATCCTGCCGCGCCTTCGTCATGTCCCCGAGCATGATGCGCGCCCAGCAGCGGTTGTTGAGGGCCTCGGGGTCGTCAGGCTTGAGGCGGATCGCCTCATCGAGATCGGGAATGGCGCGACTGAATTCGCCGTATCGTGCGTAAAGCTGGCCGCGCCGGTAGAATGCGACCGCATCCCGCGGATTGCCCCGCACCCTGTCATTGAGGCTCTTGAGCTCATCGCTCGGAGGGGAGCCGGTCGGTTTGGGCGCCGGCACATTCGCCACCTGGCATGCCGGCAGCGGGGGAGGCCGGACGGGAGGCGGAGAAACGCGCTCCGTGACGCGGTCACGATCACGATCACGATCACGATCCGCAACGCGGTCTCGATCTCGGTCCCGATCGCGATCACGGTCTGCCAAATCGAAACGCCTACTGCAATTCGAGAACGAAAATTCCTGGCTCAGCGACGACGATATCCATGGGTTCTGGTCGTTCGAAGAGGCCCGCGACACGCCCATGCGGGTGCGGTTGAAAGCCTCCTCGGCGGATACCCCCTGCCCGCGGATTTCCTTGAGCAGTTCGCCGACGAACAAGCCACGCTCGGCGCTGCTGGCGGGGACGAGCCCACCCGGCGTGCCCGCCGTCGCCGAATACATGACCAGGGTGCCGCCCGGCGAACTCACCGGAGCAAGGCCGGCACCAGGACGCCGGAAGCGATTCTCGAATGGGTTGAAGCGGCGGGCCGCATCGATGATGGCGATCTTGACGCCGGCGCCCCTCCTGTTCATTTCGGCCAGCACATTGTCCAGGTTGATGCCGTTGGGCCGCACCTCGGACTCGTTGAAGATGTCGACGTCGACCGGAATGAGGTAGCTCTGCCGGTTCGCCTGAATTCCGTATCCGCTGAAAAAGATCAGGCCGGTCATGCCAGATCGGAGCTTTCCGTAGAAGCCGTCGATCGCGCGTTGCATAGCCTCCTTGGTGAGATTTTCCCTCACCTCCACATCGAAACCGGCCCGCTTCAACTCTTCGCCCAATGAGCGGGCGTCGTTGACGGGCTCCTTCAATGGGGGTTCTCCGCCCCACATGTAGTTGCTGTTGCCGATGAGCAGGGCTGCACATGACCCATTGCCCTGCTGAGCGGAAGCAGGCAACGCCGTCGCCACAACTACGAGGATTAGAGAGAGTACGAATGCGAGGCGCATACTGAAATTTCCCCAATTCGGGCCGGCAGCACATGTTACCGACCGCGCAACCTGACCAGCAAGAACCTGGAACTCGGGCGTTGGCCTGAGCCGGTAGCGCAGCTTGCGTCGTTTCGACGAAATCACCAAACGGCCAAGCCGCGCTGTCGCCACAAGTACCATAATCCTGCCGGCCACGGCCTCACGCATTTGGTCTTGCGGCGCCGTGGAGGAGCGCGAAATTCATTCGACCCGAAAAGCAGTTGGATGTTACCCGTTCGCCGACCAACAGGCAATCGCGTCAGCGCGGGATTCGATTGTGACGCAGCGCTTTGCGCCGCGTCACTTGGTAACAGGTGCCCTCGTGCTCCGGCTCCCGAGGTGGCGCCGGACGACCCGAACCGATGGTAAACAATCGGTTCGGGTTGTACTGGCTAACGTTGCGCCTGGTTCTGCGGGGCCAGGTTGACCACCTCGACCCGCCGATTTTCCGGGGCGAACAGATCGGCCGCATTCTTGGGCTTCTGTTTGCCGTAACCGACTGCAACCAGGTTTTCCGACGACAGCGGGAAATGATCGATCAGGTACTGCTTGATGGTCTCGGCGCGCTGTTCCGAGAGCTTCTGGTTGTAGGAATCGGTCCCCTTGGCATCGGTGTGGCCATTGATGGTGACCAGGGAACCCCGCAGCTCCGGCTTGGAAAGCGCGTTGCCGAGATTGGTGAGTTGCGGCACCGCCCTCGGCGTTACTGCGGCGGAGTCGAAGTCGAAGTAGATTTGCAGATCGACGGCCGGCCGCTCGTCAGCCATCTCCGCGAGTTCGGTCCGCTCGGTCGTCGTGAGCGAGCGGGTGCCGCGGTGACGCAGATTTTCGATCAGGGGCCGGTGGTCGGGGCCGGTTTGCTCGGCCACGGTCAGGCTCCGCGTCTTGTGCGGCGTCAGCGCGTCGAAAATCTGCTGTTGTGAAAGGTCCCCGGCCAGCACCGGGGTGCCGAATGCGAGCCACGTGAGCGAGCCCGTCACTACGGCCTGCATCAGCCTGTCGCGAAGTTTGGTCATGTGATCCTCCATGAGTGCGGGAGCGCAGCGGCTCCAATCCCATCGGACGGACCCTGGCACACGAGACGGCGGGTTACTGTGACGGGGATCACACAGAAAAAACGGCGCACCGACCACTTCGCCCTGGGTCAGCGAATTCCGTAGCCCGCGAATTCCTCGGCAATATTGGGCTGGAGGGCCTTCGCCGCGGCGATATCGCGCATGGCATCGGCGGAATTGCCGGTTCTGAGCTTGGCCATGCCTCGTCCGTAGAGCGAGGAGGCCTGCTTTGAATTGATCCGCAGCGCCGCATCATAATCGGCGATCGCACTGCTCGATTGACCGATTTTCAGGTTGACGAAACCGCGGCTGTCGAAAGCATCCGCATTGCGCGGCTTGATCTGCAGGGACTCGTTGCAATCGCGCAGCGCGGTCTGCAGGTCGCCGAGAATGGCGCGCGCCCAGCAGCGGTTGTTCAACGCATCCGGATCCTTCGGCTTCAGCCGCAGCACCTCATCGAAATCCCTGATCGCAAATGGGAAATTTCCCCTCTGTACGTACAACTGGCCACGTTTTGAAAGCGCTGTCGTGTCATTGGGATTGGCGGCGATCGCCTGATCCAGGTTCTGGATCAGGGGATCGGCGGCGGCGATCATGTCGCTCGGCCGTGTCGGCACCGGCGGTGCCGTCTCGGGTTGCGCCCGCGGCTCGACCTTGGCCTGTTGTTGGGGGTCCACCCTTGGGGGAGGCTCGACCTTGGCCGGAGGCTCGACCCTCGCCTGCGGCGCGACCGTAACCGGAGGCTCGACCTTGGTCGGCGGCTCGACCCTCGCCTGCGGCGCGACAGTAACCGGCGGCTCGACCTTGGCCGGTGGCTCGACCTTCGCCTGCGGCGCGACCGTAATCGGAGGCTCGACCTTGGCCGGTGGTTCGACCTTCGCCTGCGGCGCCACCGTAACCGGTGGCTCGACCTTGGCCGGTGGCTCGACCCTCGCCTGCGGCGCCACCGTAACCGGTGGCTCGACCTTGGCCGGTGGCTCGACCCTCGCCTGGGGGGCGACCAGGACCGGCGGCTCGACCTTCGCCTGCGGTTCCAGCCTTGCCTGGGTGTCTGGCTTGACTTGAGGCGGCGTCCGGGCCGGCGTTGCCGCATTGGCGGCTCTGCGCGCGGCCTCGGCCGCCTCGAGCTGCTTTGCATTCACGGCAATGGCGCGCAGCGACAGCCAGTTCGTGAACGCCGCGGCATCGAGCGTGCGCTTAGGCGCGGCAACCGGGCCCTGGAGGGTGATCGCGATTTCGGGACGGCCGATATCCGCCGGCCCCAAGCCTTCCGGACCGGTCAAGGTCAGAGTGGCGTCGATCAACTGCGCGGGAAGATCGACATTGGCCGAGAGCGCGAGGTTCGCGCCCTGGGTGCGCTGGATGTCGACCAACCTCGCCACTCCGCCGGCAATGGTGAACATGCCTTGGGAATGGGGAATGGTGAGCGAACGCGGGGCGAGTGCCGCGTCGAGGCGTTCGCCGATCTGCTTCGCCTCGATCGGCAAGCCACCATCGACGCTGCGGATCACCGCTGCGAAGGCGCCGGGGTCGAGATGCGCGATCCCGGTATTTTCGGCCGTGAAAGTGCCGCCACCCCGCAGCGATCCCATCAGCGCGACGGGGCTGCGCCCGCTGCCTTCGATCAGGGCATCCAAGGTCAACCGGCCCGACAGCGGCCGGCCGTCGCCGGCCGCCACCGCGGCCATGTCCACGTTGCGAAGTTGCACCCGGCCATCGGCGGCAAGGCCGTCGGGCCCGCGCTGGAACGCCAGCCGACCGGAGATCGTGCCGCCGGCCAGGGCGCCCTCGAAACCGTCCAGGATTACTTTCGACGGCTCGACCTGCACCGTCCCATGCAGGTCGCGGGCGGCGAGCTTCGACGTCAGCTGGGTGTCGGCCGCCGTGACGTGGATCCGACCGGTCGATCGCGCGAACAGTCCGCCGCCGAACGGCTCCGCAGGCCAAGTGCCGCCATCGCTGCTCTTGCCGGGCATTCCGGCCGTCGCGGCGATCAGCGCCGGCAGATCCGCTTTTCCGAGACTGAGGTCGCCATCGAGAGTCGTCGGTTGAGACAGGCCGACGGCGAGGCGGCCCCTGATCGAGGCACCGGCGACCTGCCCGCTCAACGCGGTGAGCGCGACGGTGTCGTCGGCCAGATCGAGCCGGGCCGTCACGGACGCCGGCACGGTGCCGTTCACGGTCCTCAGGTCCGCTTTGGCGAGCTTGAGGGCGACGCCGGCGGTAGCGGTGTGGCCGAGCGGCAGCCGCAACGATCCGGTGGTGGACAGATCGAGCCCCGCCGCGGTGATCCGGGCTTCCACCGCCATCGGACCATCGGCGGTTCCGGTGGCCTTGAGATCGAGCCGGCCCGCGCCCTTGTCGACCGCGACCAGCCGGTCGAGCCCGACCAGCGAGATGAGCGCGCCGCCATCCTGCGCTTCGAGCCGGCCTGCCACATCGAGCTTGGCAGCACCGAGCTTGGTGACATCGGTGAGCGCCGCGGCATCGCCGGCGATTCCGGCATCGCCCTGAAGATCGAGTGCGAAGGTGCCGGCGCTGCCGCTGATCTTGAACTTGGCGCCGGCCGGCGTTCCCGCGGCACGGGCCGCCTGCGCATCAACGGCGAGCGACGCCTGCAGCTTGCCGGGCATGAACCGGGCGCCGGAGCGGCGAAGCTCGCCCGCCGCCTGCGGCGCCACCTTCTCGAGGAGCGCGGCCACCCCGTCGAGGGCGCGGACATCGAGGTCGAGCGTGACGGTGCCGCGCGGCGCCTGCGTGCTGATATCGATACTGCCCTTGGCGGCAAGGCTCGCTCCGCCGAAATCGGCGATGGCGAGCCGCTCGATTTCAAGCGCCCTGGGGTCGAAACGCAGATTGACATCGGCACGCTGGACGGTGACGCCGGCGACCGACGACCGCGCGATATTGAGCGCCAGGGTGCCTTCCTTCGGCCATTCCAGCGGCGCGCCGGCCGAGGTACCGGCGAACACGTCCTGCACCAGCCCATAGGCGCGGTCGAAATCGACCTCCGGCGCGCTGAGCGCGGCCTCGATTCGAGCGGGATGATCGGCGCCCGGCCACGTATAGGCGAAACGCCCTTCCAGCGTCATGCGATCGAGTTCCGCCTTGAAGCGGTCGATGGCGACGGTCTCGGTGCCGAACCTGACATCGCCCTCGGCGCGGAACGGCCCCGCAATCGCCTGGGCGTCGCTGTGACCGGTCAGCCAGGAGACCAGCGCGCGCGGGTCCCTCGCCTCGATCCGCGCCGGGCCGGAGAAATCGGCGCCCTGTGGCGTGACGTTCAAGCGGCCGCGCAGCCGCATCTGGGTCGCGCCCGGAGCCCGCAAATCGAGCGAATCGAGTGTCCATGCGCCCGCCCCACCATGCACCTCGCCGCTCAGCCGCTGCAACGCCCCGCCCGCGAGAGTGACCGCCTCGGCACTAATGGCGAGCCGCAGCGGGACCGGTGACTGCTGCAGGCCCGCGAAGCGATCGCCGAGGCTGCGCAGCGCGACCGCGGGCTTGCGCCGGACAGCTTCGGGCAGGCCGAGAATCCGATCGAGATCGATCGTCGTCGCCGACAGCGTCGCCGACAGCTCCGGCTTTTGGCCCAGCGTCAGGTTGGCGTCGCCGCGAAGCCTGACGCCACGCTCCTCCGGGCCGTATTGGAATTCGAGCTTCTCCACAACCGCCGCCGCGCTGCTGCCGCGCACCAGGCCGGTGACGCGCCAGGGGTCGCCGGCACTGGCGGACGAGCGGGCGACTCCGTGGACCCACTGCACGGTCGCCTCGAAATGCGGAGTGCCGCGCTCCATCCACACCGAGCCGTCGAGATCGGCCATGCGCGGCTGGTCGACGGGATCGACCGAGAGGTGCAGCTTGACCGCGCCGTCCGCTCCCGGGCGGCTCGCGGAAACCCGATACGGGTAGTTCTGCCCGGCGATCACGAACGAGCCGTCACCCTTGGCAGGGCCCATCAGGGAACGCACATCGCCGGCAAAGCCCAGCTTTTCGAGGGTGACCTGCGCCCCGCTCGTCGCGTCTGCAAGAGCCACATGACCGTCTTCGATGGTGAGATGGTCGATCGACACCGCATCGGGATCGAAACCGATCGCCGGCGCCGGCCAATCGAACCGCCCGGACTTGTCTAGGCCGAGGGCGAGTTCGGGGCCTTCCACCGTCACGTTCGCGGCGCGAAGCTCGCCGCGCATCAGGGCATCGAGGGCGAACTCGATCCGCAGCGAGCGGGCGCGCGTCCGCGTCAATTCGCCGGGACGGCGGACCTCGATCCCCTGCAGCTGCACCGAGGGGGTCGGCAGAACGTGCACCTCGATGGGCCCGGTGAACCGCACCTCCAGGCCGGTGAGCCGCGTGGCCTTGGCCTCGAAGGTATCGCGGTAGCGCCCCCAATCGACAAAGAACGGGCCTACCAGCGCCGTCACCAGCGCCAGGATGATTGCAATCGCAACTCCGAGCAGCGTCGTCTGCACGCCGTTCCTACCGCCGAAATTTTACGCATTCGCCCGCCGGGCCGCCGGCAATCCTGCGCCGGAAAACCCAGTCGCTCAGTTCATTTGTCCCGATCAGATCGACCTCGGTTCACTCCAGCACAAAACGGGAAATTTGTCTGTCGGAACGCGCACCGGAGAATCATTTGATTTTGAGCACGATCTCGTCCCAAAAGTCTCCAACTTTTCGCCGATCCTGCCCGCGTCAACCGATCACATGGTCGCGGTGGATCGCGACCCATTCGGCGCTCGAGCGCATCGCTGCCGTGCCGAGTTCAGTAACAATCGCCTGGCAATAGGCAGACAGTTCGGGCTCCAGGACCCCGGCCATGATGCTCTTGCGGCCCACGTGATGGGATTCCGGCAACAACTCCAGCGCACGTTCGAACCGCCACGCCATCTGCGCGCCGTAGCGCGATTGCGCCTTGAAGGCCATTTGCGCGGCGTAGCCGACGATCACGGCCGCGACACCGGGAAGCAGGGCGATCACGAAAACCAGCACCGGATAGGTCTGCGCGGCGAATTGGTTGACGAACGTGGCCACCCCTGCCGGTAGAAACGACGTGTGGCTTGTGATGAAGGTCGCGGTGCCCTCAGCCCAGGCCATGATGGTCGATGCACGCCCGGTCATCTCATCGAAGATGTCGGTCGCCGAGAGAGCGGCGGCCAACGCCGCAGATGCGATGAGGAGCATCACCCCCCAGCGCTGGCGCTGTTCGGCGATCCGGCCACATCGCGCTTCCAGCGCGCGGTAGAATTCGCGTTGCCCCCCGACCCAGAATTCGCGCGTCCAGCCATAGACATCGAGCGCCATCCGCGGCGCCTGGACCGGCAGCGCAATGCGGTCGGCAAGATCGAGCGCGCGCAGCGTCGCCTGCACCCAGGCTAGCTCGTTCGGCTGCGACATCGGATAGGCCCGGGCGACCGAGATGCGCTGCGGCGACGCCGAAGGCGCGGAACCCGATACCGTCCCGATTCCCAAAAACTTCCAGAACACGCCGACACGCAAAGCGTCCGCCAGCGCGCGGTAGTCGAGAAAACGCTGCCTGTGCTCGCGCAGGCGGGCGCGAAAAAAGAAGATGAAAACCACCGCTGAGATCACCGCATAGTCGAGCAGCAGCAGGTTCACCGGGAACAGATGCGAATAGAGTGCGAAGCAGAAGAGCGCCGCGAAGCCGAGCAGAAACATGTCGCGCCAGTCGCCGCGCACGCGCTTTTCGCGTTCCCGCGCCAGGGTGTCCGCCAACCCGTAGAACCGGCACCACTGCGTAGCCGCCGTCTCCGCGCGCGCCTGCGCCTGGGTATTGCCGCCGAACAGGCGCGCGACGTCGAGTGCAATCTCCGACTCGCGCTTGCGCGCACGGGCCTTTGCCTCGCGATTGAACCGGGTGGTGAGCGTGGCGATCGCCCGAAACTGGGCCCAGGCGCGCGCGCTGCGGGCCTCCTCGACGGTCAGGTCCGCTGGCTTTTTCGCCGCGGCCCCGGTCAAAACCCTGCCGAGCCCGCGCGGCGACGCGCCCTTTGCCTTGGTTCCCCAGGGGACCACCCGGACCTCGCTCGCCGTGGTCTTCACAGCCTTGCGGGGGGTCACGATGTGGATCACCGGCCCGATCTCGGCACCGTCGAGAGCGGAGTGAGCCGATTCGCGGATGCCGCCGGGAATGCCATCGCGGTTGAACTTGACGGTTTCCGCCGCCCCACCGACCGTGATGTCGTCATCGTTGCCGTCATAGAGCGCGATGAGGACGTGACAATGCCGGGCGATGAACAGATTCACCTCGCGATACTGCCGGTCGCGCTCGGGGCCGAACACTTTGACCCCGCTTTCCGAGCTGCCGGCGGCGAGCGGGATTTCTACGGTCGCGGTCGCCTTGAGGCGCAAATCGTCGAAGTGCTTGATGGCGTCGGGCGCCAGCGGCCGCTGGGTGAAATCGCGCCGGTATTCGCTGACCGGCAGCGGCAGCGGCACGATCAGTGTCGCACCCTGCTTGAGCGCCTCGCCGGCGATGAGTTGTTCGGCGCCCTCGCCGAGGGCCGACAGCAGCACGATGGGCGTCTGCTTGTCATTGCCGAGATATTGCCGCCGCAGCGTCGAGATCACGGACGCGACCGCCGATTTGAGCTTGGCGAGGTCGCCCTCGCGCAGATCGCGATGCCCGGCCGCACCGATGATCAGGGGCAGGCGATCGGACTTCCACGGCAGCGGGATGGGCCCCTGGCTCGCCGCCGGTGCAGGCAGCGTGGCTGCGGTGGGCATCGAGATGGATTCGTCGGCGCGCGCCTGCGGTGCCAAGGGGGCCGCTTGCGGGCTCGCGGCGGTGGAAGCCGGCGGTGCGGCCGGCACGAGCGCCGGCTCGGCTTCGGCGGCCGGTTCGGGCGGCTCCACAGGCGCCGACGGCGGCATCTCGACGGCCGCAGGCGCCGAATTTTCTTTCACCGGCTCACTGGGCGGAGACGGCGGTTCCACCACCGCGACTTCGGTGGGCGCGACTTCCGCGGTCGAGAGTTCGGGCGGCGTGGTCTCGATGGGCGCGACTTCGGCGGGCGCCACCTTGACGCTCACAACCGCCGCCGGTGCAGGTAGCGTGACTGCGATGGGCATCGAGATGGCTTCGCTCGCGCGCACCTGCGCGGCAAAGGACGCTGCTTTCAGGCTAGCGGTGGAAGCCGGCGGTGCGGCCGGCACGAGCGCCGGCTCGGGTTCGGCGGCTGGCCCCGGCGGCCCCACGGGCGCCGATAGCGGCATCTCGACGGTCGGAGGCCGCGAATTTTCTTTCGCCGGCTCACTGGGCGGAGACGGCGGTTCCACTGCCGCGACTTTGGTGGGCGCGACTTCCGCGGTCGAGAGTTCGGCTGTCGTGGTCTCGATGGGCGCGACTTCGGCGGGCGCCACCTTGACGCTCACAACGGCCGCCGGTGCAGGTAGCGTGGCTGCGATGGGCATCGAGATGGCTTCGCTCGCGCGCACCTGCGCGGCAAAGGACGCTGCTTTCAGGCTAGCGGTGGAAGCCGGCGGTGCGGCCGGCACGAGCGCCGGCTCGGGTTCGGCGGCTGGCCCAGGCGGCTCCACGGGCGCCGATAGCGGCATCTCGACGGTCGGAGGCCGCGAATTTTCGATTGCGGTCTCGCCGGCCGGAGACGGCGGTTCCACGACCGCAACTTCGGCGGGCGCTGCCTTGGCGTCCATAATCTCGACGGCCGCGACCTCGGCGGGCGCGACAGGAGGAGAGTCGCCGGGCGACGCCGCGAGCACGGGCTCGGGGCGAGCATCCGCCGCCGGAAGATGCGCGGGTTCCAGGGGTGGCGATGCAGGCTCCCCTGCCGCTGGCGATGCCGCAGCGGTTGCCGGCGGCCTTTCGGGCGCGGGTACGGCTTCGATTTCCGGTCTCGGCAGCGGTGGCGCCGACACGGCCGGCGCCGCGTGCGTTTGTGCGTCGGTCACGATTCTGCTCTCCTTGCAGCCGGACGGCGCAGCAGCCGCGCCCTACCTATTCCCGGATTCTCGGTTGCCGCGACGCGCCCGACTCGCTCATCCAAATTGGCTGGCAATCCGTCTCCGACCCAGCTTGACGAATGACATCTGGGACAAGTGTGTCAAGTTCAATGAAAAAGATATTCAGAGCGTTAGTCGGGATCATCAATCCGCATTGGCCTCGGCCGATGTCGTCCGGAGACTGACGCCCATAGCCAAAAATCGTGGCCGCGGAATGACCTCCGGAGCCGGCTCGCTGGCCCCAGAATACCGTGGCCAGAGCCCGTTGGACCCTTTGGTCTGGTCAAATTGGGATGGCCGCCGGTTCTCACCCGGGGCGGGCGGAGGTCACGGGGGAACTGCCCGCCTGGCCCCGCGCAGCCAGCGCCATCGCGATCAGCGAGGTCCCGCCGAACACCATGTTGATCCCGACCAGGAGCCCGATGGCCCACGCCGCGCTGCCCGGAAGGCCGGAGAAGATGATGGCGGCGAGAATCAGGTCGATGACCCCGCTCACGATCATCCAGCCGGCCCGGCCCGTCGTTTCGCGGCGGTGCTCGATCCCATACATGATGGAAGCGACGCCTTCGATGATGAAGAACACGATCAGGACCAGGGTCAGGGACACTGATCCGCTCACCGGCGAGGCCAGCAGGATCACGCCGGCGATGATGGCGATGATGGCGGAGATCAGCGACCACCAGAATCCCGGCGCGCCCTTGGCCCAAAACGTCGTGACCAGCCCGAGCACGCCGCTGATGAGAAACAGCCAGCCCACCAGGATGGTGACTGCAAGCGTTGCCAGCGGCGGGATGACGATCGCCAACAGCCCGAGTACCACGAGGACGATGCCCTCGACCAGGAACAGCACCCAGTGTTCGCGCATGGTTTCGGCCACGGCGCGTTGAGCGGACCCGAGATCGGGCTGGTTCATCGACATGGATCGCCTCCGGGAAATTTCGACGCTGGTGTGGACCTCATCGTTTCAGCCGATCGATATCGGCCTCTCTGCGGGAGCTTCGCTCTCCCCAACCGCGGAGCCCGTCGAGCCGCTGTCAAGCGCATCGATTCGCGATCTACGGGTGGCAATTATCCTACAATGCGCCGGCCGTGCCCGCCAGCGTCAGAATGCCGATTGTCGGCAGCGAGTCATTTGTCCGCCTTATGTAGTGCGTGAGTTGTCTGCCATGTTCGCCGCCTGTGCTGGAGGGG
>Ga0306926_10007525_pt1 | contig 11812 bp, 9 predicted proteins | sample flu12Cox44000178_FD_203759 | JGI IMG/M metagenome (GOLD analysis project Ga0306926, IMG submission 203759) | Lab enrichment of tropical soil microbial communities from Luquillo Experimental Forest, Puerto Rico - flux8day.12C.oxic.44.000.178 (v2)... | ecosystem: Environmental > Terrestrial > Soil...
AGGCGCGCCGCCGCCACGTCGCCCGAGGCCGCGAACCGCCTCGCCGAGGTCGACCGCCAGGAGGCCGCATGGAAGGCGCGCATCGCCACGTACCAGGCGCAGCGCAGCGAGGTGCTCGCTGCGCCCGGCGACGAGGCCGCGCACGCGGCGGCGATGGGCGAGTTGCGCAACCGGCTGTTCACGGCGGATGAACAGCGCCGGCTGGCGGCATACGGAGGTTGAGCGGGCGGCTGAAATACATGACACGCGCTGGCCGATTTCGGCGCGCAGCATCGGGCATCCCCAACCCCTGGAGCCCGCCATGACCACCGCCCCCGCCGCCCTCGCCTGCGCCGCCCTCTGCGCGGCGACCGCCCTCGCGCCCGCCCCCGTGCGCGCGCAGGACGCGCCCGTGCACGACGGCCTGCACGACTTCGACTTCCTCATGGGCCAGTGGCACGCGCACCTGCGCAAGCGGCTGCATCCGCTGACCGGCTCGACGCAATGGATCGAGTACGAGGGCACGTCGGTGATGACGAAGATCTGGGACGGCCGCGCCAACATGGAGGAGTTCAAGGTCGCGAGCATCCCGCGCGACGCGCAGGCAGCGGCCGCCGCGAAGCGTCCGGCCATCGACGCGCAGACGCTGCGCCTGTATGACCCCGCCACCGGCCTGTGGAGCATCTGGCTGGCCGACGCCGCGCACGGCAAGCTGTCGGGCCCGCCCACGGTGGGCTCGTTCCACGACGGCCGCGGCGAGTTCCTCGACGCCGAGGACTTCGACGGCCGGCCCATCGTCGTGCGCTACGTGTGGACGCGCCCGACGCCGACCACCGCGCGCATGGAGCAGTCGTTCTCGCCGGACTGGGGCCGCACGTGGGAGGTGAACTGGATCTGCGACCTGACGCCGCAGACGTGAGGCACCTGGAATGAAGACGCCGCGCCGGCTCGCGTGGAGCGCGGCGCGGCGTCGCGTTCAGGCGCCGGTCAGTGGCCGCCGACGAAGACGAAGCGCACCAGGAAGACGGCGCAGATGATCCACGACATCGGATGCGCCTCGCGCCACTTGCCCGTGAACAGCTTCAGCCCCGCGTACGTGATGAAGCCGAAGGCCAGGCCGTTGGCGATCGAATAGGTCAGCGGCATCGCGAGCGCCGTGACCACGGCGGGCACCGCTTCGGTCGTCTCGTTCCAGTCCAGCTCCGTCAGCTCGCGCAGCATCAGGCTGGCGACGTACAGCAGCGCGGGCGCCGTCGCGTAGGCGGGCACCACGCCGGCCAGCGGCGAGAAGAACAGGCAGGCGAGGAACAGCACCGCCACCGACACGGCCGTCAGGCCCGTGCGGCCGCCGGCCTGCACACCCGCGGCGCTCTCGATGTAGGCCGTGGTGCTGGAGGTCCCCAGCAGCGAGCCCGCGAAGATGGCGCTGCTGTCGGCCAGCAGGGCCTTGTTCATGCGGTGCATCTTGCCGTCGGTCACGAGGCCGGCGCGGCGCGCGACGGCCATCAGCGTGCCGGTGGCGTCGAACACCTCCACCAGGAAGAACACCAGGATGACGTTGAACACGCCCACGCCGAGCGCGCCCATGATGTCCAGCTGCAGGAAGGTCGGCGCGATCGACGGCGGCAGCGACACGACGCCGTCGAACTTGTTGCCCGCGAAGAAGAACGACAGCGCGGTGACGCCCAGGATGCCGATCAGGATCGCGCCGCGCACGCGCAGCCGGTCCAGCACGACGACCGCGAAGAAGCCGATCACCGCCAGGATCGCGGACGGGGCGTGCAGGTCGCCCAGCGTCACGTACGTGGCCTTGGACGGCGCGACGATGCCGGCGCTCTTGAGCGCGATGATGGCCAGGAACATGCCGATGCCCACCGTGATGCCGATGCGCAGCGACTGCGGTATGCCCTGGATGATCATCTCGCGCAGCCGCAGCACGGTGGCGAGCAGGAACAGGCAGCCCGAGATGAAGACCGCGCCGAGCGCGACCTGCCACTTCATGCCCATGCCCAGCACCACCACGTACGCGAAGTAGGCGTTCAGGCCCATGCCCGGCGCCAGCGCGATCGGGTAGTTCGCGTACAGCCCCATGATCAGCGAGCCGAGCGCCGCGATCAGGCAGGTGGCGACGAAGACCGCGCCCTTGGGCATGCCCGCATCCCCGAGGATGGACGGGTTGACGAAGACGATGTAGGCCATCGTCAGGAAGGTCGTCAGGCCGGCCAGCAGCTCGGTGTTGACCGTGGTGCCGTGCCGCCGCAGGTCGAACAGTCGTTCGAGCCAGGCGGGGGCCGGCCGGGAAACGGGGGGAGCGGCGGACTCTGGCGTCACCGCGGCGTCGGGGGTCGTTGAATGCATGTTGTCTCCTGCATCGCTTCCAAATGGATGCCCGGGGGCGCATCTGCCGTGCGCTGGCCTGCGGGATGGGTCTGGCCGGGGCTGGTTTCACTCCCGGCGATAGCGCGGCACGCCGGCCACCCAGGCCGACTCCAGCAAGCGCTCGTCGCCCAGGGTCATCCAGGCGAAGAGCTTCTCGTGCAGGTCCTGCGCCAGGTCGACGCGATGCTGCATCAGGGGGGTCGAGGCCCAGTCCCACACCGCGATGTCGGCGTGGCGACCGGGCTCGAGGCTGCCGATCTCGTGGTCCAGGTGCAGGGCGCGCGCGGCGCCGCGCGTGGCGCCGTACAGGGCCTTCCACGCGGTGAGCTTCACGCCGCGCATCGCGGCCACCTTGTACGCGTCGGCCATGGTGCGCAGCATCGACAGGCTGGTGCCGCCGCCGACGTCCGAGCCCAGGCTGACGGCCACGCCGGCATCGCGCGTCGCGCGCCAGTCGAACAGGCCGCTGCCCAGGAACAGGTTGGAGCTGGGGCTGTGGGCGATCTGCGCGCCGGTCTCGCGCAGCAGCACGCGGTCGGTGTCGTCCAGCCACACGCCGTGCGCGAGGATGGCGCGCTCGTTGAGCAGGCCGTGGCGCTGGTAGACGTCGAGGTAGCTGCGCGCCTGCGGGAACAGCTCCGCCACCCAGCGCACCTCGTCGCGGTTCTCGGCCACGTGCGTCTGCATGTAGGTGCCCGGGTGGGCCTGCAGCAACGCGGCGGCCATCTGCATCTGCGCCGACGTGCTGGTGGGCGCGAAGCGCACCGTCAGCGCGTACGCGAGGCGGTCGCGGCCGTGCCAGCGCTGGATCAGGTCGACGCAGTCGCGCTCGGCCTGGCGCACGTCGTCGCGCAGGTAGTCGGGCGCGTGGCGGTCCATCAGCACCTTGCCGGCGATGACGCGCATGCCGCGCCGCTGGGCGCCCGCGAACAGCGCGTCGGCCGACGCCTTGTGCACGGTGGGGAAGACGACGGCCGACGTGGTGCCGTGCGCCAGCAGCGCGTCGAGGAAGCGCTCGGCGCCGGCGACGGCCACCACCGGGTCGGCGTGCCGTCCCTCGGCCGGGAAGGTGTAGGTGTTGAGCCATTCCAGCAGCTCGGTGCCGTAGGAGGCGATGACGTCCAGCTGCGGGCTGTGCACGTGCGTGTCGACGAAGCCCGGCAGGATCAGGTGGCCGCGGCGGTCGACGCGCTCCCAGCCGGGCGCGGGGTCGTCGGCCTGCGCGCCGGCGATGCGGCCGTCCTCCACCAGCAGCCAGTGGTCGGGCCGGAAGCGCACGCCGCCGGCGCTGGCGGGCGCGGCGAAGCCGGGGTCGTCGGCGAAGTCGAGCAGGTCGCCGCGCAGGGCGAGGCGGGTGCGGGTCGTCATGGGGTCGGGCGTCATCGGGGTTTGGCCAGAGAGCGGATCACCTCGCGCACCTGCGTGCGCAGCCAGCGCCCGGCGCCGGAGTGATGGCTCAGCTCGTGCCACAGCTGGTAGTAGGTGAGCGCGGGAAAGCGGATCGGGCAGCGCACGATGCGCACGGGCAGCGTATCGACGTAGTGGCTGCAGAACTGGCGGCCGGTCGTGAGCACCAGATGGGAGCGCGCCGCCATCATCGGCGCCAGCGCGAAGTGCGGCGTGCGCACCGTGATGTTGCGGGCCTGGCCCTGGCTGGCGAGGTGCTCGTCGATGACGCCGCGCGCGCCGGCGTGCAGCGGCCGCGGCGCGATGTGCTCGCTCTCGAGGTAGCGCTCGGCCGTCCACCAGCGCGGGTTGCGCACGGCGGGGTGGTCGGCGGCCACCAGGCAGACGACCTCGTCGGCGAAAAGCTGGCCGATGTGCAGCTCGCCGGGCGGCTTGAGCCAGTTGCCGATCACCAGGTCGACCTCGGCGCGCGACAGGTGCAGGCGGTAGTCGTACTCGCCGGTCAGCGGCAGGATCTCCAGCGTGACGCCCGGCGCACGCGTCTTGATGCGCCCCACGAGCTCGGGCAGCACCATCGGGTCGAGCCAGTCGCTGGCGGCGACGCGGAAGTTCAGCGTGGACGAGGCGGGGTCGAAGTCCAGGCCGTGCGTGCGCGAGCCGAACATCAGCTGCGCGCTGCGCAGCAGCTCGGCGGCGGGCTCCATCAGCGCCAGCGCGGCGGGCGTGGGCACCATCCCGTGGCCGGCGCGGACGAGCAACGGGTCGCCCGTCAGCTCGCGCAGCCGCTTGAGCTTGGCGCTGACCGCGGGCTGCGTGGTCTGCAGCCGCAGCGCGGCCCGGGAAATGCTTCGTTCCGTGATCACGGTGTGGAATAGCCTCACGAGAGATAGCTCGATCTTGTCGAAAGATTCCGGCTCCGCCATACGTGGATCTCCATGGATGCTATGCAGTAAGACATATACACCGACCACGGAGATCGGAGTAACTTCGATATCGTTCCCGCCACGTTTTCCCAGCCCGAACATGCAGACCCGCCCGATCCGCTTCTTCCATCACGCCCAAGGCGCCGTCGTCGAGGTGAGCGACGCCGCGCCCACGCGCACCGTCCTGAACTGGCTGCGCGAGGACGCCCTCTGCAGCGGCACCAAGGAGGGCTGCAACGAGGGCGACTGCGGCGCCTGCACCGTGATCGTGGCCGAGCTGGCCGAACGCGCGGACAGCGTCGGCACGCCGTCGGCCGCGGCCACGGTGGTGGGCGGGCTGTCGCTGCGCACCGTCAACGCCTGCATCCAGTTCCTGCCGACGCTGGACGGCAAGGCACTGCTGACGGTGGAGGACCTCAAGCGCATCGGCGGCGGCGAGCTGCACCCGGCGCAGCAGGCGCTGGTGGAGTGCCACGGCTCGCAATGCGGCTTCTGCACGCCCGGCATCGCCATGACGCTGGCCAGCACCTACGAGCGCCACTGCGCGGCCGGCACGCGCCCGAGCCGCCAGCAGCTGGCCGACGACCTGTCCGGCAACCTGTGCCGCTGCACCGGCTACCGCCCCATCCTGGACGCCGGCCAGCGCATGTTCGACCTGCCCGCCGCGCGGCTGGACACCCGCCCCATCGTCGCGGCGCTGCGCGCGCTGGAGCCGGCCGGCGGCCTGGCCTACGAGGGCACGAACCCGGCCGTGCGCACCGAAACGGGCCCGCGCCGCGACCGCTTCTGGGCCCCGCGCTCGCTCGACGAGTTCGCCGCGCTGCGCGAACGGCATCCCGCCGCGCGCGTGCTGGCCGGCTGCACCGACATCGGCCTGTGGGTCAACAAGCAGTTCCGCGACCTGGGCGACATCCTCTACATCGGCAACGTCGATGCGCTCCGGCGCATCGAGCGGCGCGGCGGCACGCTGCGCATCGGCGCCGCGGCCTCGCTGGAGGACGCCTGGTCCACGCTGACCGCGGCCGTCCCGGCGCTGCAGGACATGTGGCTGCGCTTCGCGTCGCTGCCAGTGCGCAACGCTGGCACGCTGGGCGGCAGCATCGCCAACGGCTCGCCGATCGGCGACAGCGCGCCGGTGCTGATGGCGCTGGGCACGGACGTCGTCCTGCGCCGCGGCGCGACGTCGCGCACGCTGCGGCTGGAGGACTTCTATCTCGACTACATGAAGAACGCGCTGCAGCCCGGCGAATTCATCGAGGCGCTCGACGTCGCCCTGCCCGCGCCGGCCGTCGCGGTGCGCGCGTACAAGCTGTCCAAGCGCTTCGACTGCGACATCTCCGCGGTCGCGGCCGGCCTGGCCATCGAGCTCGACGGCGGCCGCGTGCGCGCCGCGCGCTTCGCCTTCGGCGGCATGGCGGCGATCGTCAAGCGCGCCGCCGCCGCCGAGGCCGCGGTCGTCGGCCAGCCCTGGACGGAGGCGACGGTCGAGGCCGCGATGGCCGCGCTGGAACGCGACTTCACGCCGCTGACGGACATGCGCGCCAGCGCCGCGCACCGCCGGCGCGTCGCGCGCAACCTGCTGCGCCGGCTGTGGCTGGAGACCCGGCCCGACGCGCCGCTGCCCGCGCGCCGCCTGAACGTCTTCGACGTGATGCCGCACGCGGCGCCCGCTGCCTGAGGAGATCGCATGAACAAGGAAGTCGAAGCATTCCTGGTCGAGCCGGGACTCGCGTACGCCGACTACGGGCACAACGCGCGTTCGCGCCTCGACGCCGACGGCGAGGCGCAGCGCGAGCGCGAGGGCGCGCGCGTGGGCGTCAGCCGCAAGCACGAGTCGGCGCACCTGCACGTCGCCGGCGAGGCCACCTACGTGGACGACATGCCCGAGCTGGCCGGCACGCTGCACGCGGCGCTCGGCCTGTCGCCGGTGGCGCACGGCCGCATCAAGGCGTTCGCGATCGAGAAGATCCGGGCGCTGCCGGGCGTCGTCGACGTGCTGGTCGCCGCCGACATCCCCGGCGTGAACGACTGCGGCGCCATCGCCCACGACGACCCGATCCTGTCCGACGGCACCGTGCACTATCTCGGCCAGCCCGTCTTCGCGGTGATCGCGACGGATCGCGAGCTCGCGCGCCGCGCGGCCGGCCAGGCCGGGCAGGTGCTGGAGATCGAGCCGCTGCCCGCCGTGCTCACCGCGCTGGAGGCGCATGCCGCGCAGCAGTACGTGCTGCCGCCCGCGCACCTGGTGCGCGGCGACGCGAAGGCGGCGATCGCGCGCGCCCCGCATCGCCTCGTGGGCACGCTCAGCCTCGGCGGCCAGGAGCAGTTCTACCTCGAGGGCCAGATCTCCTACGCGGTGCCGACGGAGAACGACGGCATCCGCGTGCACTGCTCGACGCAGCACCCGAGCGAGATGCAGCACCTGGTCGCGCACGCGCTGGGCCTGCAATCGCACCACGTCCACGTCGAATGCCGGCGCATGGGCGGCGGCTTCGGCGGCAAGGAGTCGCAGTCGGGGCTGTTCGCCTGCGTCGCTGCGGTGGCGGCGCGCAGGCTCGGCCGTCCGGTCAAGCTGCGGCCCGACCGCGACGACGACTTCATGATCACCGGGCGCCGCCACGGCTTCGAGTATTCGTACGAGGTCGGCTTCGACGACGCGGGCCGCGTGCTCGGCGCCGAGATCGACATGGTGTCCAACGCCGGCTTTTCCGCCGACCTGTCGGGCCCGGTGATGACGCGCGCGCTGTGCCACTTCGACAACGCCTACTGGCTGCCCGACGTAGCCATCCACGGCTACAGCGCCCGCACCAACACGCAGAGCAACACCGCGTTCCGCGGCTTCGGCGGCCCGCAGGGCGCGTTCGCGTCCGAGGTCATCCTCGACTCGATCGCGCGCAGACTCGGCAAGGACGCCCTCGAGGTGCGGCGCGCCAACTTCTACGGCGTCGGCGAGCGCGACGTCACGCCCTACGGCCAGCGCGTCGTCGACAACGTCATCCGCCCGCTGACCGACGAGCTCGCCGCGTTCAACGCCGCGAGCCCGGTGCTCAAGAAGGGCCTCTCGCTGACGCCGGTCAAGTTCGGCATCTCGTTCAACGTGAAGCACTTCAACCAGGCCGGCGCGCTGGTGCACGTCTACGCGGACGGCACCATGCTGGTCAACCACGGCGGCGCCGAGATGGGCCAGGGCCTGAACACCAAGGTGGCGCAGGTGGTGGCGCACGAACTGGGCGTGAGCTTCGAGACGGTGCGCGCCACCGCCACCGACACGACCAAGGTGGCCAACACCTCGGCCACCGCGGCGTCGACCGGCGCCGACCTCAACGGCAAGGCCGCGCAGGACGCGGCGCGCCAGATCCGCGAGCGCCTGGCCGCGTTCGCCGCGCAGCGCCACGGCGGCGACGCGAAGGACGTGCGCTTTGCCAACGACGTCGTGCATGTCGCCGGCCGGCAGATCCCGTTCCCCGAGCTGGCGCGCGCCGCCTACGAGGAGCGCGTGCAGCTGTGGTCGGACGGCTTCTACGCCACGCCCGGCCTGCACTGGGACCGCGTCAGTCTGCAGGGCCGCCCGTTCTTCTACTTCGCGTACGGCGCCGCGCTGAGCGAGGTGGTGGTGGACACCCTCACCGGCGAGTGGAAGCTGCTGCGCGCGGACGTGCTGCACGACGTCGGCCGCTCGCTGAACCCGGCGATCGACATCGGCCAGGTGGAAGGCGCGTTCATCCAGGGCATGGGCTGGCTCACGATGGAGGAGCTGGTCTGGCACCCGAAGACGGGCCAGCTGACGACGCACGCGCCCAGCACCTACAAGATCCCGACGGCCAACGACTGCCCGCCGGTCTTCAACGTCGCGCTGTTCGACAACGCCAACGTGGAGGACAGCATCCACCGCAGCAAGGCGGTCGGCGAGCCGCCGCTGCTGCTGCCGTTCTCGGTGTTCCTGGCGATCCGCGACGCGGTGTCGGCGGTGGGCGATCATCGCGTCGACCCGCCGCTGCGCGCGCCGGCCACCGGCGAGGCGATCCTGGATGCCGTCGACGCCGTGCGCCGCGGCCTGTCGGGCGGGGAGGCCGCATGAGCGCCGACCTGCACGCCGTCGCCGCGGGCTGGCTGGCCGCGGGCCAGGCCGGCGTCGTCGTCGAGGTGGTCAAGACCGCGGGCTCGGTGCCGCGCGAGGCCGGCACGCGCATGCTGGTGTCGGCCACGCAGGCGATCGGCACGATCGGCGGCGGGCACCTCGAGCTGATGGCGATAGCGAACGCGCGCACGCTGCTCGCGCAGGTGCCCGGCTTCGAGCCGGTCGATCGCCACTATCCGCTGGGCCCGGCGCTGGGCCAGTGCTGCGGCGGCGCGGTGACGCTGCGCTTCGCGCGCCTGGCCCACGCCGCCGTGCGCGCCTGGCCGCTGGCGGCGCCGCGCTTCCTGCTGCAGCTGTACGGCGCGGGCCACGTCGGCCGCGCGATCGTGCAGTTGCTGGCCGGCATCCCGTGCCAGGTGCAGTGGATCGACGAGCGCGAGGACGAATTCCCCGCCGACGCGACGCTGCCGCCGCACATCGAGAAGGTGTGCGTAGCCCCGGTCGAGGCCGAGGTCGACATCGCGCCGGCGAACGCCTGCTACCTGGTGCTGACGCACCGGCACGACCTGGACATGCGCATCGCCGAGGCCATCCTGCGCCGCGGCGACTTCCGCTATCTCGGGCTGATCGGCTCGCGGACCAAGCGCGCCCGCTTCCTGCATCGCTACGAGGAACGCGGCATCCCGGCCGCGACGCTGGGCCGCATGACCTGCCCGATCGGCGTGCCGGGCATCGAGGGCAAGGAGCCCGAGGTCATCGCGGTAGCCGTGGTGGCCCAGCTGCTGCAGCTGCCGGCGCTCGCACCGGCCGCCGCAGCGGCGCAGGCGTGCGGCGCGTCGGTCGCTCAGGAACCGCGATAGGTGCTGTAGCTCCACGGGCTGACCAGCAGCGGCACGTGGTAGTGGCCGGCGGCGTCGGCGATGCCGAAGTCCAGCTGCACCACGTCGACGAACGGCGGCTCGGGCAGCTCGACGCCGCGGGCGCGGAAGTACGGCGCCACCTCGAACACCAGGCGCCACCGGCCCACGGCCATCGCGGCGGCGTCCAGCAGCGGGCCGCCGTCGTTGCGGCCGTCGGCGTTGAGCGTGACGGCCTTGACCGTGCGCGCACCGCCGTCGGCGTCCACGCGCAGCAGCGTGACCTTCATGCCCGCGGCCGGGCAGCCGTGGGCGGTGTCGAGGACGTGGGTGCTGAGGTGTCCCATGAGGTGCTCCGGCAGGTCGGTCAGAAGTGGTACTCGGCGCGCACCATCGGCGTCTCGGCGAACGCGCCGTGGCCGGCGGCGCCATGCCAGCTGTTGCCGAACTTGTTCTTCCAGTACTCGTATTCCACGCCCAGGCGCCAGGTGTTGGGCTTGGCGCCGACCAGCGCGCCGGCGTTCCACATCACCTGGCCGTCGAAGTGCGTCTCGGGAGCGGTCTGCCCGCCGAACTCGTCCTTGCCCTTGGAGGCGATGAAGTCGAAGTAGCCCTCGAACGACAGCGGCAGCGCGCCGAGCGGGATGCCCCACGCCGCGGTCAGCATCGGATGCGCCTTGTAGTGGTAGCGCGGCACGCCGGTCTGGGTGTAGGCGTTGTACGGCGCGTTGCTCTCCCACAGCTCGAGCACGCTCACGTTCAGGAAGCCGGGCACGTCGAGTTCGAGCGTCGGGCCCAGCACCCACATGCGCTTGCGCGAGTTGTAGCCGGCGTCGTTCTTCGTGTTCCAGTCGAAGCCGGCGGTCAGGCCCCAGCTGCGCACCGGGCCGGCCTTGAAGTCGGTCTTGAGCACCTTGCCGGCATCCAGGAAGTTGCGGTAGACGACATAGGCCTCCTGCGCGCCGGTGCTGGAGCCCGGGCTCGCGGGATCCTTGCCGTCGGACATCAGCAGGTCGACGTTGAAGAAGTTGCTGCCGTAAGCGTAGCCGCTGACGTGCTGCAGGTCGACGATGGTCTTGGCGATGTCGTCCGGGTTGTACGGCTCGCGGAACTTCGTGCCGTAGCGCGCGCCGATGGAGGTGTCGCTCCAGTCCGCGGCCGTTGCGGAGAGCGAGGCGCCGGCCAGGGCGAGCGCGCACAGACGGTGGAATCGGGTCATCGGGGAGTCCTGCTTCTTGGGTGGAAAGATCCGGCGCCGGCTAGCCTCGGAGGCCCGCGGGCCGTGCGGGAAACGGGCGGTGCGCGGCGCCTTTAGTCGGTCGGCGCGCCCGCGTCGTACCACTGGCGGATCACCTCGCGTTCGGGGTCGGTGATGCCGGTGGCGTTGTTCAGGGGCATGTTCTTGAGCAGCACGGCCTGCTGGAAGACCTCCTGCGCGTGCTGCTTGATCAGGTCGGGGCGGTCCAGCTCGATGCCCTTGTTCTGCACCTGCGCGTTGTGGCACAGCACGCAACGCTGGTCGACGACCGCCTTCATCGACGCGAAGCTGCCGGGCTTGGCCGCGGCCACCGCGACGCCCGATGTTCCGGAGGCAGCGGCACTGGCGGCCGGCGCGACAGACGTGACCGTCGCGGGGGCGGGCGCGGCAGCGGCGACCGCCTCGGGCGGCTTGGGCACGCGCCCGATCAGCACGCCCATCAGGATCACCACGCCGACGAACGCGTGCTCCCACGGCGTGCGCAGGCCCAGCACGTGCGCCTTGTGGCGCGACACGAAGCTGTGGCGGATCAGCGCGCCCGCCAGCATCACGCCGATCAGCGCCACCCAGTTGTCCGCGCCCTGGTAGAGGAAGCCGTAGTGGTTCGACAGCATCGCGAAGATCACCGGCAGCGTGAAGTAGGTGTTGTGCACGCTGCGCTGCTTGCCGCGGATGCCGTGGATCTTGTCCGGCTCCTGCCCCGCGCGCAGCTGCGCGACCACCTTGCGCTGGCCGGGGATGATCCAGAAGAACACGTTGGCCGTCATCGCCGTGGCCATCATCGCGCCCATCAGCAGGAAGGCCGCGCGCCCGGCGAACAGGTGGCACACGCACCAGGCGCAGGCGACCACCAGCAGGAACACGCCCACCCCCACCACCATGTCGCCGTTGGGCCCGCGGCCCAGCGTGCGGCAGATCGTGTCGTAGACGA
>Ga0306926_10007526_pt1 | contig 11812 bp, 11 predicted proteins | sample flu12Cox44000178_FD_203759 | JGI IMG/M metagenome (GOLD analysis project Ga0306926, IMG submission 203759) | Lab enrichment of tropical soil microbial communities from Luquillo Experimental Forest, Puerto Rico - flux8day.12C.oxic.44.000.178 (v2)... | ecosystem: Environmental > Terrestrial >...
CGGGAATTCCGCTCGATAAGCCGATCCTTTGCGAACTGGTGATCGGACTGGGAACGATTCCGGTTGCACGTTACGGCACGCCAGGCACTTCCGAGCTGACCGCTGCGCTTGAACCGCTCGTTCGCGGCCATGAGTCGATCCTCATGGCCAATCACGGAGTGGTGACCTACGGGCCTGATCTGCTCACTGCTTTCTTGCGTATGGAAACCACAGAGCACTTTGCTCGCGTAGCGTTGATCACGGAGGTCTTGGGCAAGCAGGTGCTGCTCTCCGGAGGCGATCTGGAAAAGTTGATGGCTGCTCGCGCCCGATACGCCGCGGGAGCATCGCCCCATGTACCGACCGTGGTTCCGGAAGATCTGGACGGCTCGGCGGCAAGGGCCACCGAGCGCGTCACTCTCACCCGCGGCGAACTCGATGCACTGATCGATGAAGCCGTCCGGCGCGACCGTTCCCTTCGTTGACCAGCGAGTCCCGTCCGGAAGCCCGGCGCTTGGTGCGATTGCGCCGGGCCCCTTCGTTTCTAGTTCAACTTGCTTTCTACCGGCCCGATTGCGATGTATCGCATCTTGCCGCCGAAGTGAATCTCCTTCACTTGGTCTCCGGTTGTTACGATGTTCGAGTTGTGCGGCTTGCTGGTTTCCTCTTTCCATTGCACGGGCGCTTCGGCCAGCACTTTCCCATTCTGCACGATCGTAACTTTGGAATCGTCCGCGGTGACCGTATAGGTTCCGGGCTTCAGTTGTTTTCCGTTCAGCGAAACCGCAGTCAGAATATCCATGGTGGCGGAGGTTGCTTTCGAATTGTTTGCGGACGCGACGCGCGCCGCGAAAGACATCGCGAATGCCAGCACGACCAACGCAGGTACGACTCGATTCACTCCACGGCGAGACATTTGTTTCTCCTCCTCAAATGGTATCTGCCCCATGTCCGCCTTAGACGCGGCCGCGTCCGCGAAGAGAGCAAACCCGCATGCCCCTTGAAGGAAATTTACATACGAGACATGTTCGTTACACAGCGGCCAAATTGGCCCGGTATTTTGAGCACAATCTCGCTAAACGTTTTTCTTCCCTCGGAAGTCTCGTATTGAGACGCCGTGTATTCCCGTGCACGTTCCGAAATTCGGAATCTGTAGGCGTATCCGAATTTGCGTAGGTTATTTCGTGTTGGCGGCCACAGCAGGGTAGATGGTCACCCGACCTCCCTGCGTTGACACCCTTGATCGCGCTAACACATAATCGGTTAAGATGATTGGCTCACTGCGCGGCAAGCTGACTGAAAAGCGTCCCAGCCAGATTTTACTGGACGTGGGTGGCGTCGGTTATCAGGTGCAGGTGCCCCTTTCCACGTTTGCCGTGCTTGGCCCTCTGCACGGCGAAGCGGCGCTTTTGATCTACACGCACGTGCGTGAAGACCAGCTGGCTCTCTACGGTTTCGCAACCGCGCGCGAGAAACACTGCTTCGAGCTGCTGATTTCGGCTTCCGGTGTAGGGCCTTCCCTCGCGCTCAAGATTCTTTCGGGCATGGGTATGGAAGATCTCGTTCCGGCGATTCGCAAAGGTGACCTAGCCCGGCTCGTCCTGATTCCGGGGGTGGGCAAGAAAACCGCAGAACGTATTGTCCTCGAGCTGCGTGACAAGCTGACCGTACTCGAAGTCGAACACACTGGGAGTACCCGCACGCGATCGCAATTGGAATCGGATGTCGCTTCAGCGCTTGTGAATTTGGGCTACGATGGACGTGCCGTAGATCGAGCGATCGAAAAAGCCCGCGCAGCGGCGAGCGCGAATTTTGAGGATCTCTTGCGCGCTTCGCTGCAAACTCTAAGCAACGCTGGCGCACAACAGGGTGCGCGCGCCGCGTCGTCGTGATCCTGTCTGTTCATAGAAAAGTAGGAAACCCATGAGGTCTTCGAGGGTCGGCCAATGCCCGAAGCGCAAAGAATAAAGGACGGCACGAACCGCGTCGTATCGGGGCGCGCGTTTGATGAGGACGCACGCATCGAGGCCAGCGTCCGGCCGGCCAATTTTGTAGATTATATTGGGCAGGACCGCGTGAAAGAAAATCTGCACATCGCTGTCGAGGCAGCGCGGGCGCGTGGGGAGGCACTCGATCATGTCCTGCTTTACGGTCCGCCGGGCCTCGGCAAAACGACGCTCGCGCAGATTCTCGCCAACGAAATGGGCTCGGCGATCAAGATCAGCTCCGGCCCCTTGCTCGAGAAAAAGGGCGATTTGACCGCCGTGCTCACGTCGCTTGAGCCTCGCGACTTTCTCTTCCTGGATGAAATCCATCGGCTGCAGCCCGCACTCGAAGAGATTCTCTATCCAGCGATGGAGGATTTCCGCGTCGACCTGATCATTGGGCAAGGCCCCGGCGCGCGCGTGCATCCCTATCAGCTCCACCAGTTCACTCTCATTGGCGCGACAACGCGAGCAGGGCTCATCATGGCTCCCCTGCGATCGCGATTCGGTATCGTGCACCGGCTGGAGTTCTACACGCCGGACGATCTAGAGAAGATCATTACTCGATCCGCGGGAATTCTCGGCATCACCATCGATAAAGACGGCGCGGGAGAGATTGCGCGCCGTAGTCGAGGGACTCCCCGCGTCGCCAACCGGCTACTGCGCCGCGTTCGCGACTACGCCGAGGTGCGCGCAAAGGGACACATCACCCTAGCTGTATCACAGGACGCGCTGGCGATGCTTGGCGTCGATGAACACGGCCTGGATGACACGGACCGAAACTTGATGCTCACGATCATGCAGAAGTACTCGGGTGGTCCGGTGGGGTTGAACACCATCGCCGCCTCGCTAAGCGAAGAAGAAGACGCTATCGAAGAAATTTACGAGCCGTACTTGATGCAGCTCGGCTTGCTCGACCGCACCCAGCGCGGACGCGTCGCCACAGCGCTTGCCTATAGGTATTTTGGCCTGCCGGCCGACGAATCTCGGCGCAAGGAGGAGGCCCGCCGCCAGCCCGGTCTTTTCTAACTACCTCAGAGTCGATCCATGATGACAGGGCTGGTTCATACAGAGTTATTGGTGGTATCTGGGCACGCGCTCAGTCGTTGGTTTTTTCGTCTAGGCGGTATCGGCCTGATTCCTCTTGGGCTCTTGGACAGCTCCGTCATCCCCATTCCCGGCAGCATGGACGTGCTTACGATTGTGCTGTCAGCCCGGCAACAGAACCTGTGGTTCTACTATGCACTGATGGCCACCGCCGGGTCCGTCCTCGGAGGGCTACTGACGTACAGGTTGGCTCGCAGAGGAGGCAAGAAAACGCTCGACCGCAAGCTCCGGCACTGGCACCTAGACAAGATTAAGAAAATGTTCGCACGCTGGGGATTCAGTGCTGTTGCTGTGCCTGCCTTGTTGCCGCCCCCGGTGCCTATGGTTCCATTTGTGCTAGCGGCGGGCGCCATGCAATATCCCATGAAGAGATTTCTCGGCGCGCTTGTGCTTGGCCGCACGGTCCGTTACGCGGCTCTGGCATATCTTGCCGGCCGTTATGGCCGACGGATCTTGCACCCAAGCCCGGCCATATGGGCGGTATTCGGCGTCTTGCTGACGGCCGCCGTCCTGGCCCTGTTTTTGTGGCGGGAAATCAGGACTCGCGAACCAGCAACAAGGTAGCTGAATCGCCGCCCGGTTTTCGAGGGAGTGACATTTTTCGCGTTGCTGTCCAGAGGTGACACGATCACAGGGAGCAAAATAAAGGATACCTCAGGGCTGGACAATGCCGCGGCGGACGGCGTAGAGCACGAGACTTGCGGTCTCGTGAATATCCAGCTTGCGCATAAGGCGAGTGCGGTGAGATTCAGCCGTTTTTGCGCTGATGCCGAGGACACAGGCGATGTCCCTGGTCGATTTGCCTTCGGCGATCAGCTGAAGTACCTGTCTCTCGCGTGCGGTTAACGGATCCTTGGGCCGCTCAGATTTTGAGCGGTAGACGTCCATCAACGTCGCAGAAATGCTCGGACTCAGATAAACTTCGCCGCGCGAGACTTGGCGGATAGCGTTCATCAAATCCGTAGCCGCTTGGCTTTTCAGCACGTAGCCCTTTACGCCAGCTTCCACGGCTTGCGAGATGTAATGATCCTCCTCATGCTGCGTCAGCAAGATAGTCCTGGTCTTGGGGCAAGAGGAGCGTATTCCGCGTGCAGCCTCAAGTCCGTTGCTGATGGGCATGCCGATGTCCATTACGGCGATGTCGGGCTGCAGCGACTGCGCCAGCTGCAGCGCCATTTGGCCGTCCGAAGCTTCGGCGATTATTTGGATTCCCTCGTGCTCGAGCAACGACCTCAGGCTTTGCCGCACGAGCACGTGATCGTCTGCAAGCAAAACGCGGATAGGCATTCTAAAGACCCCTGGCATGCGGTGACCAGTAGTACCGGCCAAGTCCACCCTCGGCCGGAGGCAGGACGTTCAGCCCCGCCGCACGTGGCATTGGCTAGGCAGCTCTAAGTCCCCTGGGATGCCGCCACCTTGTCCCATTGAGTAGAGCTTAGCACCCTACTGCGAAGCTTGGGTCCTCTACCTAAAGCGAAGCCTGAAACATAAGCAACTCAGCGCAAGCAACGCGTCACCGGTCCGCGCTCAATGTGGGCGAAGAGGGCTGGGGGAAAAATGGCTGAGTGCCCGCGGGCAATCCGAAGCGCGAACTCTCCCAAGCTACTGAAAATTATTACCATACCTGGCTCGAAGTCTCAATCATGAGAAGTCGCTGGACCGTTATAGGGTAAACACCCGGCCCCCTTTTGCGGACATCGTAGCGGTGGGAGCTGTTAGGGAAGGCAGAATCGATCTAGGGAGAAGACCTGAACAGTTCTAATGGCTTCGCTGTCTCGCAAAGTACTAGCCGAGTGAGATGATAGGGTGTTGGTAGCAACGCGTTTTGCTGACCAGAATTGCGGACGTGGAGGTCTTATGCCGACTAGATACGGGCCAAGTGCAAACGGTCAAAAAGTTGCCGGACTCAGAATTTGTCCGTCCGAGCCGGCTTCGACTGCCAGGCCTCTGCCCGCCGAACGCCCCTCACCTCCCAACAGGGATCTTGAAGCGGTCCTCTCTTCTGCAATGCTGGCGGCGGATAAGGAACTTGCCAACGTGGTGCGAGAAGTTGAACGCATCTCGAACGCCCTAAAGGAGGATGCCACCGACAGTCAAGCGGTTCGCATCGCGGTTCATCCGGCGGTGTGGTGCGCCGTGAAGGATGTCTTGGTCGAACGAGAGCTCCGCTATCTTGCCCTGACGGATGATCTGACGTGTTTATACAACCGGCGAGGCTTTTTTGCGGCAGCTTCGCATCAGCTCAAACTTGCGCGTCGGAACGCTCAGAGCGCGCTGCTTTTGTTTTGTGAGGTGGAAGGGTTGAAAGAAATCAACGATTCGTTTGGCCATCGCGAAGGTGACCTGGCGCTCGTGCGCGTGGCTGACGTCCTGGAAGAGTGCTTCCGCGATTCGGACATTCTGGCACGTCTGGCCGGAGGTCAGTTCGCTGTGTTTGCGCCAGAAGCATCGGGTCAAAACCTCGACATGCTGCTTGAGCGTCTATCGACGGGCCTCAACAAAGCGAATGCAAACGAACACCGTTATCAGCTATCGTTCAGCGTCGGTGCGGCTCGATTTGACCCGCGGTGTCCGGTCGCCCTTGGCGAACTCATGGCCGAAGCGGACCGGGCGATCGACGAGGGAAAGCGCCTGCCGAAACTGGTAACCCATAGAAAGTGATTCACTTTGGCAGTTGAAATTTCCGTGTGGACTCGACGGCAACCGACCTGCCGGTCAAGCCGTGGCGGATTACGAGTCGGGCCAGATCGCAGGGACCAGAAAGGCCGTGGCATTCCGAGCGAAGTCTCCTCTGCAAGTATAAGATTCTTCGCTGAAAATTGGGCCCGGGCTATTGTCGACTGGCGCAGAATACAGGCCAAGACTAGAATCACCCATCTCCACCCATTGCAGGATGAAGACTGTTTATTTGTCGCTTGGATCAAATAGGGGCGATCGCGCCGGTAATATTGCGAAAGCCACACAGGCTATGGCGGGGCGCGGGGTCCGCGTAATCCGCCAATCGTCCCTCTATGAAACTGAACCGGTAGAGGCGCGCGGCGGGTGGTTTCTAAACTGCGTAATCGAAGCGGAGGTGGACATGATGCCGCGCCAGCTTATCAACGTGCTGCTGGCCATCGAGCGTTCGCTCGGCCGGCGCCGGGTGTCGGTTGCCGAGGGCCTCAAGGAATCGCGAACGATTGACATCGACGTTCTAATGTTCGGTTCCACCGTGGTGCGTGACCCGCAGCTTGAGATACCTCATCCACGGATCGCCGACCGCCGATTCGTGCTCGTGCCGTTCGCAGAAATTGCGGCAGAACTACAGCACCCCCTCCTCAAGCGAACCATAGCCCAGCTTCTTGCCGATACGCCTGACCGTAGCCGCGTGCGAAAGTTCGCCCCACCGGACATCCCACCGCGAGACGGTTAGTGCGCAAGGGGGATGAGGCGGAGCCGCGTGCTCCAAATCACGTTGCCCGCAGGATCCACCAGCATGATTTCTGGCGTTCCTTTCTTGTCGAATCCAAAGACTCCGGCTCGGACTCCGTGATCGTTGACGAGAATGAACTTCTGCGCAGAAACGACTCTCTCGACTCCCCGCCCTTCCTCAGCCCCGGCGAGCTTCGGCGAAACATACGGTGTAACAAGCCCACCGCAGAAACCGAGAAAGATCGAGAGGATCAGGTTCCCTCTTTGACTCATTAGGACTCTCCTTCGATTGGCTGCCCTCGTCGCTAAGTGCTCCTTTTCATAAATACGGTGACGTATTAAATAAGACGTGAAGGCGGGGTTCTGATAGACTCGGCATTGAGGAGATTGCTCTTACATGCCGAGAAGAAGCCCTTTCTCGATAGTCCTCTCCAAGGAAGAGCGCATCGTACTGGAGAATCAGGTACGCCAGTATACGTCACCATATTGCGACGTAATCCGGGCGAAGATTGTGCTCCTCGCGGCCGAAGGCCTCTCCAATGAGGTCATCGCTGCCCGCTTGGATACTCCGCGCCAGATTGTCAGCAAATGGCGCAAGCGATTTGCTCTGGCGCGGCTTCCCGGCCTCGAGGCACAACCTCGGGGCGGGCGACCCGCCCACTTTTCCCCCCAGCGTCGTCGTCCAAGTTAAGGCTCTTGCCTGCGAACTCCCTCATCGTTTGCAGCTACCGCTGTCGCGACTTTCTCTTTCCGAGATTCGCCGCGAAGTCATCACCCAGGGTTTGGTAGCGGAGATCAGTGGGGCAACCTTGTGGCGCTGGCTCAGCGCTGATGCGCTTCGCCCTTGGCGACATCGCAGTTGGATCTTCCCACGCGACCCGGATTTCGCGACCAAGGCTGGGCGCATTCTCGATCTCTATGATCGCCTTTGGCAGGGACGCCCTCTCCATGCACGTGAGTTCGTCATCTCGGCGGACGAGAAAAGCAGTATTCAAGCCCGCCGCCGCAAACAACCTACCCTGGCTCCCGCGCCGGGTCGTTCCACCAGGGTCGAACACGAGTACTTCCGTGAAGGCGCCTGGACCTACTTAGCCGCCTGGGACGTACATCGGGCCAAGGTGTTCGGCCGCTGCGAAATAAAAAGTGGCATTGCCCCAGTCGATCGCTTGATTCACGAAGTCATGAGCCAAGAGCCCTATAAATCAGCACGGCGCGTTTTCTGGATTATGGACAACTGCTCTGCTCATCGCGGCCAACGGGCGGTGGACCGCCTCCGCTCTCAATGGCCCAACCTGCTCTTGGTACACACCCCAGTCCATGCCAGTTGGCTCAATCAAATTGAAATTTACTTCTCCATTGTCCAGAGGAAGGTACTCACGCCCAATGACTTTCATTCTCTCAGCGAACTGGAACAGCGCCTGTTAGCCTTTCAGCGACGGTACGAGGAAACCGCTTCTCCGTTTCAATGGACTTTCACTCGCAAAGATCTGGCTACTCTCCTTGCCAAAATCGAAAACAAACGGTTTGCTCCCGCGGCCTGACCTATCCAAATACGTCACCGTAATTCCGAACGGGAGCACTAAGTTACAAGACACCCCGTTCAAATCTCGAGCCACATCCTTACCCACGTCTACGCTCGCGGGAAGAACAGCAGAGTGTGCCCAGGCGCCATAAAGACTAGCTGACGCGCAAACCAGGCCAACTACGTTTTTTGACAGGTGGGGGGTGCGGTCGCTCGTTTTGCGACCCAGTGGGAGTGTGCGTTAGAGCCGGGCGACTCTTCGAGGGAGTCGGTGCCCTCAACGACCGGGCCACCCAGGCCTAAGAGGTGCTTTGGGGTGTGGCAGGCTCGGACGAAGTCGCAACCCTTTTGTTGGCGAGGGGAGGAAGAAGCTGCAATCCCAGTTCCGGAATAGATCTCCTCTGTGCTTCGCTGCTGAGTAACTTCCCGGACGGAGCAAAAGAGTCTAGATCTCAAGAGTGTTTGTGCTCAACACTCTGCTGTTTGTTTCCGATGGGGTGCATTCTCGTTGAGCGACCGGTCCGCCGCGCTTGCAGCGGACCGGTACGCTTCACCTCCACGAGACTACGCAGTAGCGCGCTCGGCCACCTTCGCCTCGATTGCAGCTCGGATCAAACGCCGCGTTCGTTCTACGAACGCAAGCTTGTCGGCGAGACAAGTTTCCAGTAGCAAGCCGACGCCGTAATGCCCGGCAGCCTCAGCTGCGGCCGTCAGGGCCGTGTATTCGCCGATTCGAAAGTGCGCCAGGTGATTCAGTTTCATTAAAACGAAAATCCTCCTGGCAACCGGTGACTGTATCTCGGCAAGCTCCTTTCGGAAGTCTTCGAGAAAGGTTTCCTGAAGGCGTCCGCTGAAATTCACGGGCTGCTCGCCGATGATTCGGAAGCATTCATCCAAGGTGGCCAGCGTCTTGTTCGACACAAATGCTCGGGCGTCGAGGGCCCCCTTGATTTGTGGATCTTGAGCCAGCTGACCGAGCTCTTGGGGCGGCGCCGGTTGGACAAGCTGGCAAAACTAACAGTTCAGGATTTCGATGATCGATATCGGCCCTAACTGGCTGTTAAATTTGCCGTTCGGGGTGGTCGCCATCTAGAAAGCATATTCATTCAGCACGATGAACTTTCACAGTAGGTCCTCGCCAAGTTTAGGTTAGCCTGAAAAGAGTGAGTGAGCTGCTCGACCGATCGCACGCCGAGAGTCGCTATTGAGTTTTTTCTCGGGTTGAGCCAGCATTTTCGGGAACACTCTACGCGACCTGATCACCATATGCCAGCACTGGACTGGGCAGGAACGCACCTTAGAGCGGATCGGCGCGCTGGCCTTCGGTGAAGCAGTCCCGGGAATGATCGAAGAAGATGCAGAACACCACGCGTATTCAGACCACTCACGTGGGAAGTCTGCCGCGTCCCCGCAATCTCCTGGACTTGCTCAAAGCAAAGTTCTCCGGCGGCTCTTTCGAGGAAAAGACGTTTGATGCCCGACTCCGGCAGGCGGTGCTCGACGTTGTCCGCAAGCAGGTTCAATGCGGGATCGATATCGTCACAGACGGCGAATTTTCGAAGCCGGGCTTCTTTACCTACATCCAGGAGCGGCTGGCGGGCTTTGAAGCTCGTCCTGGCCGGACAATCTCGCTGTTCCCGAAGGAGACAGAGGCTTTTCCGGAGTACTATGCCGAATACTTCCAACAAGCGATGTTGGGCGGCACGATCGTCCCATTCGCACCCATTGTCTGCACAGGACCAGTGAAATATCGCGGAGAGTCAGCGCTGCTCCGCGACATCGAAAATGCCAAAAGCGCCGCAGCCACAATCGGGATTCCTTTAGGTCACATGTTCTTGCCCGCCACGGCGCCGTCCGGCGTGGGTGCGAATGAGTATTACAAAAGTGACGAAGAATATTTTCACGCCCTTGCGCAAGAGCTGAATAAGGAATATCGAGGCATTGTCGATGCCGGCTTGCTCGTTCAGGTCGATGATCCTTTCCTAGCCGATATTTTTGTCGATCCAGCTCTAGATGACACCCAAAGGGCGCGCCGCGCGGAAATTTACGTCGAGGCAACGAATAGAGCCCTTGAGGGCGTTGCCGCAGAGAGAGTGCGCTTTCACACGTGCTATGGCATCAATGAAGGTCCGCGGGTCTTCGAGGCCAACCTTCGAGACCTCATTCCATACGTGTTCAAGATTAACGCCGGTTTTTACAGCTTTGAAGCCGCAAATCCTCGTCACGAACACGAATATCACCTTTTCGAGGAAGTAAGAATTCCGGACGGCAAGGTCATCTGCCCGGGCGTCATCACCCATTCGAGCAACATCGTGGAACATCCGGAGTGGATTGCCGAACGCATTTTGCGTTTCGCCAATCGAGTCGGACGGGAAAACGTAATGGCGGGGGCGGATTGCGGTTTCTCTTCACAAGCGACCTATCGCACGGAAGTCCACGAGACTGTGGTTTGGGAGAAGTTCAAGGCTCTGCGTCAAGGGGCGGACCTTGCAAGCAAGACTCTCTGGCGGAATTAGGTGCCACGCGCACCCTCGACGATCGAGCGACACTCAGGGGTCGGGACCACGTGATTAGGGAATCGGTCGACGTCATCATTGTGGGTGGCGGTCCATTCGGTCTGATGTTAGCCAACGAACTAGGCCGGCGTCGAATAAACGCGGAGCTATTCGACGAGAAAGCCTCCACCGCATTCAATCCACAAGCAAACGCCACCCAAGCGCGCACGATGGAGCATTATCGCCGGCTTGGCTTTGCAAACGAGATCAGAGCTTTGGGGCTTCCGCCGGACTTTCCGACGGATATCGCCTATTACACGCGTTTCGCCAAGTACGAACTGGCGCGTTTTAGGTTGCCTTCGGCTCGAGAGGCTGAACAGCGTGTAACGAACCTGTCGGGTTCATGGAGCACGCCAGAACTGCCACATCGCGTGTCGCAGAAGTTTGTCGAACGTGTACTCCGCCGGCATGCCGAATCTCTTCCTGGAATATCCGTACATTATGGCTGGCGTTTGATTGATCTTGCGGAGCAACAAGACCATGTTGTTGCAGAGGTCGCCGAAGTAGCCAGCGGCGAACGTCGGAGGGTCAAGGGAGCCTATCTTGCGGCCGGTGACGGGGCGCGGAGCTTCGTTCGACGGCGGTTGGGCATTTCCTATGCCGGTGAAACGGGCGTTATCCGCGACTTTTTTGGCGGCCGAATGCTGGCGCTGTACTTGCGGGTGCCAGATTTCTACCACGTGGTTCCGCATCCTCCCGCATGGATGAATGTGACCTTTAATCAGGATCGCAGAGCCTTCATGTGTGCGGTCGATGGCAAGGCCGAGTTTGCTTTTCATACTCAGCTTCGCGACGGGGAAAGCGAGGATGAAATCTCCGATGCCAAGGCCCTGAACATGTTTAGAGCAGCTGTCGGAGCGCCCATCGAGGCGGAAATTCTGTCACGAGATATGTGGACGGCAGGTCACGCCCTGGTCGCCGAACGATTTCAACAAGGCAGGATTCTTCTCGGCGGGGACGCGGTACACCTTTTTACGCCCACCGGTGGCTTAGGTTACAACACAGCGGTGGACGATGCTGTCAATGTCGGCTGGAAACTTGCGGCCCTGATCAACGGAATCGGCGGCCCCCTCCTTCTTGAAAGTTTTGAGCTCGAGCGTCGGCCCGTCGCGGTCCGCAACACGAATTACGCTCGGCGATTCGCCGATTCCCTTGGTCTGTTCAAGCCGAAGGACGGGCTGGAGGGCCCAGGCCCGCTTGGCGAAACAATGCGACGGGAGGCCGCCGCGTATCTTGAGACCCATGGAAGGTCT
>Ga0306926_10007529_pt1 | contig 11811 bp, 9 predicted proteins | sample flu12Cox44000178_FD_203759 | JGI IMG/M metagenome (GOLD analysis project Ga0306926, IMG submission 203759) | Lab enrichment of tropical soil microbial communities from Luquillo Experimental Forest, Puerto Rico - flux8day.12C.oxic.44.000.178 (v2)... | ecosystem: Environmental > Terrestrial > Soil...
TCAGTGCGCGCCCGGTCCTTCCGCCCTTAACTTGAAACGTTGGATCTTCCCGGTCGCCGTTTTCGGCAGATCTTTTCGGAATTCGATCCAGCGTGGGTATTTATAGGGCGCGAGCTTCTGCTTGACATGATCCTGCAAGGTCTGAATCAAGGCATCGCTGGCTTTTTCCGGAGCCTTGAGCACCACGAAAGCCTTCGGCTTGATGAGCTTCTGTTCATCGTTCCAGCCGACCACCGCTGCTTCGAGCACGTCGGGATGCGACGATAGCGCGGCCTCGACTTCGAACGGAGACACATACATGCCCGAGACTTTCAGCATGTCGTCCTGGCGTCCGCAGCACACATAATATCCGTCCGCATCCTCGATATATTTGTCGCCCGAGCGCGTCCATTCGCCCTGGAAGGTGGAGCGCGATTTCTCGCGGTTGTTCCAGTACATGATCGCGCTGGTCGGCCCGCGCACGTAGAGTTCGCCCATCTCGCCCTGCTTGACCGGATTGCCATCGTCACCGACAAGCTTGATCTCGTAACCCGGCACAGGCCTGCCGGTCGTACCGTATTTGGTCGCTCCCGGTGCATTGGTGAGATAGATGTGCAACATTTCCGTCGTGCCGAGCCCGTCGGAAATCTCGACGCCATAGCGATCCTTCCAGCGCTTTGCGATTTCTTCCGGCAAGGCTTCGCCGGCGGAAATGCAGCGGCGGATTTTCACGTCCGATTTCTGCGGCGCATTCGGACTTGCCAAAAACGCCGCGTAGAAGGTCGGCACGGCGAAAAACACCGTGATGGGATGCTTGCGCAACAGTGTCGCAATTCCATCAGGCGTTGGCCGCTCCGCATTAAGCACGGTTGTCGCGCCGACCGTGAGCGGGAACGTCATCGCATTGCCGAGACCATAGGCGAAGAACAACTTGGCCACCGAATAGCAGACATCGCTTTCCTTCAGGCCCGCGACCGGCGTGCCGTAAAGATCGGCGGTGAGTTTCAAGCTCGCATGCACGTGCACCGCACCTTTCGGCTTTCCGGTCGAGCCCGACGTGTAAAGCCAGAAGGCCATGTCGTCGCATGTCGTCGGCGCGGTGTAGTCTTCAGGCTTTGCCGCCTGCAGCAAATCGTCGAAACGCTTGTGACCGTGCGTGTCCTCACCGGAGACAATGACGTGCGCGAGATCCTTGCTCTCCTTGATGAGCTTTTCAAAGCGGGGATAAAGGGCTTCCGAGACGACTAGGCATTTCGCCCGGCTGTCGGCTAGCATGAAGCGGTAGTCGTCTTCGGTCAGCAGGGTGTTCACAGGGACGGCAATGATGCCGGCCTTCAGGCACCCGAGGAATGCGGTCGGCCAGTCGATGGTGTCGAGAAGCGCCAGCAGCACGCGCTCTTCGCGCTTGATTCCAAGATCACGCAGCGCGGCGCCGAAACGCAACACGCGATTGGCAAGCTGACCATAGGTATGCGCGCCCCGTGCATCGATATAAGCCGATTTGTTGGCGCGGCCAGCCGCGAGGTTGCTCTCTAAAACGTCGGTGGCAAAATTGTAATCGCGCGGGACGCCTATCGCGGGCTGCGTCTCGCGCGTTTCGTCCGCCAGAGCAGCCGGTGTCATCGGCGGTCTCCAATCATGCTCGGCCCGGCGCCGAGAGCGCGAGGGAATACACGGCGTTTCATGGGCTCCTCCCGTTTTTCATGATGCGGAAGTTTTTCGGTGGGCTAAGACCCAACGGCTCCCTGCCAGTTGCGCGAATTATGCGAGGGGTGGGCGGGCGCTGCAATGTGATTATAGTTCCGGCCTGTCCGGTTACTGGACCGATCGATATTAGTGGCTAATGTGCGCAGTCAGCATCTTGCGCAGCTCGATGCCTGCCAATGACGACGAACGCCGGAGTTAATCCATGATCTTCAGCCGCGATCGCATTTTAAGCACTCATGTCGGCAGCCTGCCGCGCAATGAAAAGCTGTCTGACCTGCTGATGGCCCAGGAAGAAGGCAAGGACTATGACCCGAAAGCTTTGTCGACCGAAATGGACCAGGCCGTTCGCCACGTCGTCAGCAAGCAAATGGAAGCCGGGATTGACATCGGCAATGATGGCGAGCAGCGCCGGATCAGCTTTCAAACCTATGTGCCGCAGCGGATGACCGGTTTTGGCGGCATATCGAAACGCCGGCGCGGACGCGAGTTCGAAGAATTCCCCGAGCTGCTCTCCTATTTGATGCGGCGCTTTCCCAACGCCGCCAAGAGCCAGCAGGGGGCGCCGGAAGCCCAGGCGGACATCAAATACAAGGACCTGAAGCCGATCACCGAGGAGACTACCGGCTTCAACAAAATCGCTGGCGAGCTTGGGGCGTTTTCCGAACGCTTCATGACTGCACCCTCGCCCGGCATCATTTCGACCACCATGCTCAATGCGTTCTACAAAACGCACGACGACTACCTCGACGCAATCGCCCGAGAGATGAAGAATGAATACCAAACCATTCACAAAGCCGGGCTGGTATTGCAGATCGACGCGCCTGATCTCGCAATGGATCGCACCATGATGTATCGCGATCTTGATGATGCCGGCTTCGTCAAGCGCGTAGAGCGGCACGTGCAGGCGATCAACGATGGCATCGCGGGCATTCCACGCGATCGCGTCAGGCTGCATGTCTGCTACGGCAACTGGGAAGGTCCGCATATTCACGACGTGCCGCTGGAGAAGATCTTGCCGGCGCTCTACCAGGCCAAGGTCGGCGCGCTATCGATCGAATTTTCCAATCCGCGGCATGCACACGAGTATGACGCGCTGAAGAAGCATCCCTTCCCGAAAGACATGCTGCTGATTCCGGGCGTCGTTGAAACCACCAGCAATTTTGTCGAGCATCCTGAAGTGGTGGCGCGCCGGATTGAAGAGGCGGTGCGGACCATTGGTGACCGCGAACGCGTCATCGCATCGACCGACTGCGGCTTCGGCACTTTCACCAAGCGCGAGTGGGTCATCGAGCCGGTGGTCTGGCTGAAGCTCGCCAGCATTCGCCGGGGTGCCGACATCGCGTCTGCGCGCCTGTGGGGCAAGAAGGTGGCGTAAGTCGGACCCTCAGATTCTCGGTTTCAAACAGCGGCGCTCCGTCATCACGCATGCCTCATTGAGCAAGCCTATCGGACAAGTCTGATTGGCATTCTTGCACGGGCCGTAACCATCTCTAAGCAAAGCTAAATTCTGGCACTAAAGATACTATCTTTACTATTTTAAAACCCGGGCTCATACTTCCTGCCTCGATAGGGCGCAGGACATGCCACGGACAGCCGTACGGCAGCCGGTGACAATAAGCGGCGATCTCACCGCCCGCATCATGTTTGCCGGCCGTTCGTCGTCGCTGTCGGCGCAAATCGTTGCCTGGGTGCGCGACGCGCTGTTCGCCAAAAAACTCAAGCCCGGCGATTTCCTCGGCACCGAGAAAGACCTGGCGGCCCGCTTTGGTGCGAGTCGCATTGTTGCGCGTGATGCGCTGCGCACGCTGGAAGCGCTTGGCATTGTCGAAATCCGCATGGGCAAAGGTGGCGGAGCACGCATTGCCCAGGGCAATCCGCGCCTGTTCGCAGAGGCGCTCGCCGTGCAGCTCGACCTTACCGGTGTCTCCGCCGCCGAGATCATGGATGCCCAGCGCGCCATCGAGACGCTCGGCGCCGAGCTCGCGGCCGAGTACGCAACCGCCGCCGATATCGCAAAGTTGCGGCATCTGCTTCGGGACGCCGAAGCCGCAATCGGCGATCTCGATGATTTCACCAGACTGTCACGTGATTTCCACCTCGCGGTGGCCGAGGCCTCGCATAACCGCGTGCTTGTTGTGCAGCTCATTTCGCTCGAGCACGTCTCGTGGCCGCGTCGCAATGTCACCGCCACGCCAAAGCTCGCCGGGCACATTCTGGACATCCACACCAAGCTCGTCGACCTGATCGAGATGCGCGACGCCGCCGGCGCGCGCGCCTTGATGGACGACCACGTCAAGATGATCCGCGCCCGGCGCGTTGCCGAGCGTGACCATGAAGGACAGTCATGTTGCTGAGTGAACTTCGCGACCTAGGGAGGACTGCACAATGGCGAAATTTCTGATCGAACCGCATTTCCGCCTGCAAGAATGGGTGGCCGAAGAAAAGGATTATTTCCGCAAGGAAGGCCTGGAATACGAATTCCGCGAGCTGATGCGCTCAACCGACGGCAAGATCCACGACAAGGGCGACAAGGTCGGCGCCTATCAGTCGTTCGAAGCAGGTCGCAAATCGAATGTCAGCTGCGCCTGCCACTGGACTGTCAACGTCGCCGCATCCAATGGTCACGGCAAGATGTACACCGACGTGTATTCGGTGGCGCCTGCCGGCGTCTTCGTCGCTGGCGACTCGAAGATCAAGGACCCGTCCGACCTCGCCGGCGTGCCGGTGTCGGTCGGCTACCAGTCGGGCAGCCACTATTCGACCGTTCAGGCGCTCGAGCAATATCTCAAGCCGGAGCAGATGAACCTTGTCTATTCAGACGGCATGCTGTTCGCGCGCATGGAGAAGCTGTTCGAGGGCAAGGCGCCGGCAGTCCACCTGTTCGGCGGGCCCTACTACTTCGCTGAGCAGCTCGGCTTCCGGAAGGTCATCGATACAACCTTCATGATCGGCACGATGATCCACGGCGATCCCGATCCGGAAGATCTGCGGAAGTTCTTCCGGGCACTGCGCAAGGCGCAACGCGACATCGACCTGCGGCCTGAGCTTTACACTCACTACTACAAGAAGGAATTCCCCGACCGCTTCCACACCAAGATGGACACACGGCGCTGGGGCCCCGGCGAACGACTGGTCTTCGAGCCCTACACCAAGGAGGTCTATGAAGAGTCCTTCGAGTGGATCGCTGCCCACGGCATCTTCCCGGAGGGCAAGATGGGCACGGGCCAGTACGAGCGCGCCACTTTGTCGCTGGCCTGAACGATTGCCCGTAAGCGGGAATCCGTGGCCACAAGTGGAATGTGCTTTTCCGGGTTTCGCGTTCGAACGCCACTGTTTGTACGCTTATAGTTAAAAACGGTTTGCGCCGCGAACACTGTGTTCGCGGCGCTTTTCTTTGAGCCAAAGCTCAGGCATTCTAATCACAACAATAGAAGCGTCGATTTCAGGGGAGGACCATAATGAAACGCTCGCTATTCGCCGGGGCCGCTTTGCTAGCGGCGGTCATGCTGCCGGCTGGCGCCAATGCCCAGGATTCCATCAAGATCGGCGTCATCAATTCATATTCCGGCCAGTTCGCCGACACAGGTGCGCAGATCGACAACGGCATCAAGCTGTATATGAAGCAGCACGGCGACACGGTTGCCGGCAAGAAGATCGAGATTATCCGCAAGGACACCGGCGGCCCAAACCCGGACGTCGCCAAACGGCTCGCCCAGGAGCTCGTGGTGCGTGACAAAGCCGACATACTCGCCGGCTTTACGCTTACCCCCGAAGCCCTCGGCGCTTCAGGCGTCGCGACTGAAGCCAAAAAGCTGATGGTGGTGATGAACGCCGCAACGTCGGTTGTCACGGAGAAATCGCCTTACATCGTGCGCGTATCGCTGACGCTGCCGCAGATCGGTGAAACCCTCGGCACATGGGCGGCGACCAAGGGCAAGATCAAGAAGGCCTACACCATGGTGACCGACTATGGCCCTGGCATCGACGCGGAGACTGCGTTCCAGAAGGCATTCAAGGCGGCGGGCGGTGAAATCGTCGGTTCGGTGCGTATGCCGATTGCGAACCCTGATTTCTCGGCGTTCGTGCAGCGCGCAAAGGATCTCAATCCCGAATCGATCTTCGTATTCGTTCCCGGCGGCGCGCAGCCGGCTGCAATCGGCAAGGCCTTCGCGGAACGCCAGATCGATCCCAAGAAGGTCAAGATCCTGAGCACCGGCGAACCGGTGGATGAAACCGCCATCAAGAGCCTTGGTGATCTCGCGCTGGATCGCATCAGTGCCTGGCACTACGACTACAACCACAAGTCCAAGGCGAACGCCGACTTTGTGAAAGCCTTCAATGCTGAATTCAAGCGTAATCCGGACTTCTTCGCCGTCGGCGGATATGACGGCATGCATTTGATTTATGAGGCGCTCAAGAAGACCGGCGGCAAGACCGATGGCGATGCCTTGATCGCCGCGGTGAAGGGCATGAAGTGGGAGAGCCCGCGCGGACCGGTTTCAATCGATCCGGCGACCCGCGACATCGTGCAAAATGTCTATATCCGTCGCGTGGAAAAGGCCGGCAACAACATCGTCAATGTCGATTTCGACACCGTGCCGAACGTGAAAGACCCGACCCACAAATAGGCTGACGCCCTGAAGCAGGCATTTCAAAATGGGGCGATCGTAAGGTCGCCCCATTCACATGTGCAAGCCGCGACGAAGTTGGTCACTTCGTCCAGTGTTATGATCGACTGACTCCGCTTTGATTCTAGAATCCTGCTGTCGCAAGGAATGAGCAGACGGTACGACGCAAACCAAGGCAACCCGTAAGCACAATCATGCTCCCTCCGGTCTTCGGTGTCCTGTTCGACGGCGTCGCCTACGGCATGTTGCTGTTCGTGCTGTCGGTGGGGCTGTCGGTGACGCTCGGACTGATGAATTTTGTCAATCTCGCGCATTGCGCCTTCGCCATGCTCGGCGGCTACGTCACCGTCACGCTGGTGAACGACCTCAACTGGCCTTTTCTGGCCACCCTGCCGATCGCATTCCTGGCCGCGGCGATCGTGAGCATGGCGCTCGAACGAACTCTCTACCGTCGCCTCTATCGCGCCAGCGATCTCGATCAGGTGTTGCTTACGATCGGGCTTGCCTTCATCTCGGTGGCTATCGCGGCCTACATCTTCGGCACGACGCAACAGCCGGTTGAGACGCCGGCTAGCCTGCGCGGCACGATCGGCGTGCTCGGTCTCGACCTCGGCAAGTACCGGCTGTTTCTCGTCGGTGTTGCGCTGGTGGTGACGATGCTGCTGGTTGTCGGCCTTGAGTACACACGTTTTGGTGCGCAGGTGCGCGCGGCGGTCGACAATCAGCGCATGGCGCGCGGGCTCGGTATCGATGTGGACCGTACCTTCGCTTCGACCTTTGCCCTCGGTTCCGGCCTTGCCGGGCTCGGCGGCGCACTGGCCATCGAGATCGTCGGTCTCGATCCGAATTTTGCGTTCACGTACCTGGTCTATGTGCTGATCATCGTGTCCGTCGGCGGACTTGGCTCCATTGCCGGTTCATTCGCCGCCGCGATTCTGATCGGCGTCAGCGATGTCGCCGGCAAATATTATGCGCCCGAGCTTGGGGCCTTCCTCATTTATCTTGTCATGGTCCTGGTGCTGATGTGGCGGCCCGCCGGCCTGTTCGGGAGGCGGTGATGACGTCACCCACAACCATCACGCCCCAAGCCTACATGCGGGCGCAGAGCCGATGGCATCCGCTTGAGATCGCCTTTTGGCTGGCGACGCTGCTGCCCTTCGTGCTGTTCCCGAACTATCTGTCCCTGGCAAGCCAGATTGCCATCACCGCGCTGTTCGCGCTCTCGCTCGACATCATTCTTGGCTACGCCGGCATCGTTTCCCTCGGCCATGCGGCGTTTTTCGGAATTGGCGCCTACACCGCTGGATTGATTTCCAAGTTCGGCTGGGGTGAACCCCTGACTGGACTCATCATCGCGACCACCGCCGCCGGCCTGGTCGGCTTCGCCGTCAGCTTCATCATCTCGCGCTTTCGTCATTTCACGCTGATCATGATCACGCTCGGTCTCGGCCTGCTTGCCTTCGAAGCGGCCAACCGCGCGCATTGGCTGACCGGCGGCAGCGACGGATTACAGGGCGTTTCGATCTGGCCGGTGCTCGGCATTTTTAAATTCGATCTGTATGGCTACACCGCCTATGCCTATTCGCTCGCCGCGCTGTTCGTCGTTTTCCTGGCTGCGCGCCTGCTGATCAATTCGCCATTCGGCCTCGCACTGCGCGGCATCCGCGAGAACTGGGTACGCATGCCCGCAATCGGCGCTCACAGCCGCGCGCACATCCGAAAGGCCTTCACCATCGCGGCCGCAATGGCGGGACTGGCGGGCGCACTGCTCGCCCAGACCACTGAAAGCGTTTCGCTTGAGTCGATCAGTTTCCAGCGTTCCGCCGATGTGCTCGTCATGCTGGTGCTCGGCGGTGCCGGACGGCTCTATGGCGGGCTGGTGGGCGCGGTCATTTTCATGGTGGCACGTGACCAGTTCTCCGGCATCGCGCCGCAATACTGGTATTTCTGGATCGGCATCCTGCTGGTGACGGTTGTCATGGTGCTTCCGAACGGCATCCTCGGCGGGCTGTCGCACTTTTATGCGCGTTGGAGGCGCAAATGACTCCCGCAGCCAAAAGCGATGCCGCCGAACGCCCGGCCGCTTTGGCAACGCGTGGGCTGTCAAAAGCTTTCGGTTCGCTGCCGGTCGCGCGCGATATCGCGATTAACCTGCCGGTTGGTGCGCGTTACGCGCTGATCGGCCCGAACGGCGCTGGAAAAACAACGCTCATCAATCTGATGACCGGCATGCTGACGCCCGATGGCGGACAGATTCTGCTTGCCGGCGATGACATCACCGCACTCGGACCGGAGCAGCGCGTGCGGCGCGGGCTGGCACGCACCTTCCAGATCAACACGCTGTTCGCCGGGCTGAATGCGCTCGAAGCCGTGACGCTGGTGATCGCCGAACGCCGCGGACTTGCCGGGCAGTTCTGGCGCAGCGTCGGCGCCTACGGCGAAGCCATCGATGAAGCCTATGAGATTCTGCGAAAGCTGAAACTGGGCGATTCCTGCTATCAGGTCACGCGCGAGTTGCCTTATGGACGGCAGCGCCTTTTGGAGATCGCGCTGGCGTTGGCGACCAAGCCGAAAGTTCTCTTGCTCGACGAACCCGCCGCCGGCGTGCCGCAGGAGGAAAGCGGCGAAGTCTTCGAAGCGGTGGCAGGCCTGTCGGGCGCGACATGCATGTGGTGTTCCGCTTCGCCAGCCATATCGTCGTGCTCGTCAGCGGTGCGATCTTCACCGAGGGTTCGCCGGCCAAGATCGCCGCCGACCCTGGCGTGCGCGAGGTCTATCTGGGCAAACGCAAACATGGCTGACTCGCTGCTCAAACTGGAGAACGTGACCGCGGGCTATGGCGATGCGGTGGTGCTGCACGGAATATCCCTGGACCTGCCCGAACACGGCAGCCTCGCGGTGCTCGGCCGCAACGGCGTCGGAAAATCGACACTGCTGCTTACCATCATGGGCTACACGCAGTTGCGCGCCGGTCGCGTGATCTGGCGCCGCGAGGATGTGTCGCGTCTCCCGCCTCATCGTCGCGCAACGAATGGCATCGGATGGGTAGCGCAGGAGCGCGAGATCTTTCCATCACTTTCCGTTGAGGAAAATCTCACGGTCGCCTCACGGCCGGGCGCGTGGAATCTTGACGCTGTCTTCGCGCTGTTTCCGCGCCTTGCTGAACGCCGGAGTAACATGGGCAATCAACTGTCCGGCGGCGAGCAGCAGATGCTGGCGGTCGCCCGCGCGCTGATGACCAATCCGGCGCTGATGCTGCTGGACGAGCCCTTCGAGGGGCTAGCGCCGGTGATCGTGGATGAGTTGACCGCGGCGATGAAGACCATGCTGTCGGACCGGCGGATCGCCATCATCCTGGTGGAGCAGCACACCGACATCGCGCTGGAACTGACGGCCGATGCGATCGTGCTCGAGCGCGGCATGGTGGCTCACCGCGCCACTTCGGCGCAGTTGCAGAAGGACGCGGCCACCCTCGAACGGCTGGTCGGGTTGCGCGTGGCCGCAACAGCGTGAGACACTGAGCATTCTCCCGAACGGCGCGCGACGCCGGAAATGAAAAAGGAAATCTGCATGTCCGGCCCGATGATACCCCGCGAGCGTGCCGAATACTCTGCGATCGTGGACCGCCCGCCGCTAAAGCTGCCAGGCAATGCCCGCATCGTGTTCTGGACGATCGTCAACTATGAAGTCTGGGACATCGGCAAGCCGATGGCGCGGCAGTTGCTCCCGGCGCCGACCGGTGTTCCGTTGATTCCGGACGTGGTGCACTGGGCCTTTCACGAATATGGCATGCGGGTCGGCTGCTGGCGCTTCCATGAACTGTTCAAGAGGCTAGGCATCAAACCGACGCTCGCTGCGAACGCGCGCATCTGTGAGGACTACCCGCGAGTCGCCGAGGAAGCGCGCGACAGCGGCTGGGAATTCATGGGCCACGCCTATGAACAGGGTCCGATCCACAACGAAGCCGACCAGGCTGGGATGATCAAGCGTACCATGGATATCCTGACCAAGTTCACCGGCAAGAAACCGGTTGGCTGGCTGGGACCGGGCCTTACGCAGACGCTCGACACGCCGGAACTGCTCGCCGCTGCCGGAGTAAAATACATCGGCGACTGGGTTTACGACGATGAGCCCACTGTGATCCGCACTGCCAAGGGTCCGCTTGTCACGTTGCCCTATACCATCGAGCTCAACGATATTCCGATGATGCTGATCCAGCATCACGAGAGCGACTATTTGCTCAAGCGCACCATCGACCAGTTCGACCGGCTCTACGCCGAGAGCGCGAAGCGCGCGAAATTCTGCGCGCTGGCGATCCACCCTTACATTAGCGGACAACCGCATCGGATCAAATATCTCGAGCAGATCTACGACTATGTGAACAAACACGAGGGCGTGCTGCACTGGAACGGCGAGCAGATCCTCGAATGGTATCGCAGCATTGCCAAGATCGAGGCTGCCGCATAGCGACGGCCCGCCGCGCATCAGGAAAAGGAAGGCACGCGGCACCGGGAGGAAGACATGCGTATCAAATCCTTTGTGTGCGCGCTCGTGAGCGTGTGCGCGCTTGCTGCCTCACAGGCGAGCGCGGCCGAAATGCGCCTCGCGCGGCAGTACTCCATGGGCTATCTGCAGTTCAACGTGATGGAGCACCAGCAGCTCATCGAAAAACATGCCAAGGCGCTCGGCATCCCCGATCTCAAAGTGTCGTGGATCACGCTCAACGGACCCGCCGCGGTCAACGACGCGCTCATTTCCGGTACGATCGACATCGCCACCGGCGGCGTTCCCGGTCTGCTGGTGCTATGGTCGCGCACAAAGGGCACGCCGCAGGAGGTACGCGGAATCTCGGCGCTGTCGTCGCAGCCGTTCCTGCTCAACAGCCGGGATCCAAGGATCAAGACCATCGGGGATTTCAAAAGCACCGATCGCATCGCGGTGCCGGCCATCAAGGTCTCGGTGCAGGCAATCACGCTGCAAATGGCGGCCGCCAAAGCACATGGCATCAAGGCCTTCGACACCCTCGACCCGCTGACCGTGTCGATGTCACCGCCCGACGCCACGGTCGCGCTGCTCGGTGGGAAATCGGAAGTGACCTCCGTCTTCAGCGTGCCGCCGTTCCAGTATCAGCAGCTGGAAGATCCCGCCGTCCACACTGTGCTCAATTCGTTCGACGTCATGGGCGGCTCGCACACCTTCACGGTGGCCTGGACCTCGGCAAAATTCCGCGACGGCAATCCGGTGCTCTACAAGGCGCTGGCGGCTGCGCTGAGGGAAGCAACCGTGATCGTCAACAAGGACAAGACGGCGGCGGCGGCGCTCTGGATCGAGGATTCGAAATCGAAGCTGCCGCTCGACATGGTTGGCAAGCTTGTCGCCGGGCCGCAGGTGCGCTGGACGCTGACGCCTGAGAACACCATGAAATACGCGGAATTCATGGCAGAGGTTGGCACGCTCAAGACCAAGGCCTCGTCGTGGAAGGATTACTTCTTACCGG
>Ga0306926_10007530_pt1 | contig 11811 bp, 14 predicted proteins | sample flu12Cox44000178_FD_203759 | JGI IMG/M metagenome (GOLD analysis project Ga0306926, IMG submission 203759) | Lab enrichment of tropical soil microbial communities from Luquillo Experimental Forest, Puerto Rico - flux8day.12C.oxic.44.000.178 (v2)... | ecosystem: Environmental > Terrestrial >...
TGAGCTGTTTAGGCTGTAGATTAACCGGGAGGCGAAATTCTGGCTAAGTGGAGCTGGGTCAGCACGTGGAGCTTTGCATCACGCCAGGGCAGGAGGCGGCCATCGTACCAGATGAAGCCGTCACGATCATCGAACGGGATAATGGACATCGTGGTCTTCCTTGCACCGTGGAGCGCGCCGCCGCGTGGCATCCGCGTGGCCGGCTACACGCTTCCTCCTGGAACTTTATATCCTGAAGGACGCCTTACAAGTGTCAAAGGTTGCGGGATATGTCAACATGTCTGACATAAATTCGCCGACTTATCCGCAGGCCATCTCCGAGGAGCAAGTGCGGCAAGGAATCGAGCTGCTGTTCTTCGCCTATCGTGATTTCACTGCCGAGCCCGACGCGATTCTCGCGCGATACGGGTTTGGCCGCGCTCATCACCGCGTCATCCATTTTGTTGGACGCCGCCCACAGATGACGGTCGGCGAACTGCTTGCAATTCTGCACATCACGAAGCAGAGCTTGAGCCGTGTCCTCGGCCAATTGGTTCGCCAGGAATTCATCGTACAGCAGCCGGGTCCCCATGATCGGCGGCAGCGGCTTCTTGAGCTGACCGCAAAAGGGCGCGATCTCGAGCGGCAGTTGTCAAAGCCGCAGCGGGCGAGGGTCGCTAATGCCTACCAACAAGCCGGATGGCAGGGTGTGGACGGTTTCCGGAAGGTCATGTTGGGGATCATCGCCGCTGAAGAGGACCGGCGTCGGTTCGGCGATCTCCCTACGTGGAAGCTTTGAGACGGTATCCGTCGTATATTTCGTCGCGTGAGGAGCGCTCTCGATACCGCTTTCCCTGAACCTCATCTGCTTGTCGTCGATGACGACGCCCGCCTGCGCGAATTGTTGCGTCGATACCTGTCGGACAGCGGCTTCCGGGTTACCGCCGCCGCGGATGCGACTGAGGCGCGTTCGAACCTCGCAAGCTTTGCCTTCGACCTCGTCGTCCTCGACGTCATGATGCCGGGCGAGAACGGGTTGGAGCTGACCCGTGCGCTCTGGAAGGAAGGGCGAGTTCCTGTGCTGTTACTGACCGCGATGGCGGAGCCCGAGGACCGGGTCAACGGGCTCGAACAGGGGGCCGACGACTATCTCTCCAAACCCTTTGAACCGCGCGAGCTGGTTCTGCGCATCCGCAATCTTCTGCAACGCCGGCCAGCGAGCGATTTCGCGAGCAACGATATACGCTTTGGTGGCTGTCGGTTCGACGTCGTGCGGGGTGAGCTGTACCGGGGCGGCGACTTGGTGCATCTGACTGCGGCTGAAGCCGGGCTGCTGTCGATTTTGGCGCAGAAACTGGGACAACCTGTGTCGCGCGAGGAATTGTCGATGTCGCTCAGCGGCAATGTCCGCAATGTCGATGTGCAGATGACCCGATTGCGCCGCAAAATCGAGCGCGACCCGCGCTTCCCGCGGTACCTGCAAACGGTTCGCGGTACCGGCTACGCGCTCAAACCCGATTGACCGTCCAGGTTCCGGCGGTGGCGGCGCAAGACATCGACACTGAGCTATCCGGATCCGAGCCGGACGACGAACTGGAGATTCGCCGCGACCCTTGGATCAAGCGGGTGCTGCCGCGGACGATGTTCGGGCGCTCGCTGCTGATCGTCGTGATGCCGCTGATCCTGCTGCAAGCGATCGCAACCTGGGTGTTTTACGACCGGCACTGGGCGGCTGTTTCCTGGCGGCTCTCCGCGGCGGTCGCCGGAGATATCGGTCTGCTAGTCGATACCCTGAAGCTCGCCGCCTCGCCGCCGCAAACCGCCGCCCTCCTCGGGCGCGCAAAGGCCCAAACCGACCTGGATTTTTCGATCAGCCGCAACGTGACCCTTCCTCCGCCGTCCCCGGCAACCGGCAGGCTGGTTGAGGACCAGCTGACCCAGGCGATACAGGGCCGCTTGAACCTGCCATTCCACATTGACCTGCTCGACGATGGGGGTGCCGCGGTCAAGGTTCAGCTTTCTGACGGCGTCCTTTCGGTAGATGTGCCGCGTAATCGGTTGTACAGCTCGACGACATACATTTTCGTGATGTGGATGTTGGGATCGTCGCTGGTCCTGTTGGTCGTGGCCACCATTTTCCTGCGCAACCAGGTAAAATCCCTGCGCCGCTTGGCTGAAGCAGCCGACAGCTTCGGGAAAGGCCGTCCCGTTCCGTCGTTCAAGGTCGAAGGAGCCGTAGAGATCCGGCGCGCCGCGATCGCTTTCATGACCATGCGTGATCGCCTGCAGCGCCAAATCCGTCAACGCACCCAAATGCTGGCCGGCGTGTCGCACGATCTGCGCACCCCGTTGACACGTATGAAGCTCGCGCTCGAGCTCCTCGGGAACGATCCAGCTGTCACGGAGTTGAAGTCCGATGTCGCCGAGATGGAACACATGGTGCACGGTTATCTCGACTTTGCCCGTGGCGAAGGGACCGAAGCATCGGTCGAGACCGATATTTCAATATTGATCGAAGACCTCTCCGCCGATTTGCGGCGCGAGGGAACGCCGCTGACGGTTGTCGCTCCGCCAGAATATGTGTTGCCGGTCCGGCCGAATGCTCTGCGCCGCTGCCTGGCCAATTTGATCGGCAATGCGCGCCGCCACGGGAGTCACGTCTGGCTGACCGGGATCGCCGTAGCGGACGGGATCGATATTCTGGTCGATGACAATGGGCCGGGCATCCCGCCTGCCAATCGGGCACGCGTGTTCCGGCCGTTCGTGCGGCTCGATTCGTCGCGCAACCCGTCGACCGGTGGCGTCGGCCTTGGCCTGACGATCGCCCGCGACGTGGCGCGCAGCCATGGCGGCGACGTGCGGCTCGAGACATCTCCGCAGGGCGGTTTGCGTGCCAGGGTTCATCTGCCGCAATAGGTCCCTCCGCCAGATCAGATTGGCTACCCGGTCGCTTTGAGTGGTATCGTCTGCTCGGCCACAGGGGACTTGGCGGCGAGAAATGATCGGAGGCGGGCTCTTCGAGCCAAACGTTGACCAGGTGGAAGATGCTTACCGCTCTAGCGAGCGCAGCTTTGGCCTGACCTTCGCGGCAATCGGATTTGCCATCGGCTTCGCAAAGCTCTGGTATGGTCAGCGCATCGGCTGGGTGTGGTTTTCGGGGGCAGGAGCGATCCTGACCCTGGCCCTGCTATGCCCGTGGATTTTGGTCCCTTTCAATCGAATCTGGGGACAATTGGCGCTCCTGCTGCAGCGCTTCGTCACGCCGGTGGTCATGCTAGTGGTGTTCGTGACCACCGTGGTCCCGATCGGCCTCATCCTGCGGTTCCTGGGGAAAGATCCGTTGCGACTAAAACTCGAGCCGACAGCGACGACCTATTGGATCGATCGCGAGCCGCCGGGCCCCGCACCGGGCACGATGAAAAATCAGTACTAAGCGCCCTCCCGGTGTCGACTTTGCGAGAATTTGCCGTTTTTCTGTTGGTGCGCAAGAAATTCTGGCTGGTTCCCATATTGATGGTCATGGGCGTGGTTGGCGGGCTTATGTTATTGACGCAGGGCTCGGCAATTGCCCCCTTCATCTATACGCTGTTCTGAAAACGATCCGCGTCGCTCCATAATAATTCGCAATGCGCGTTCTCGGTATCTCGGCGTTCTATCACGACAGTGCGGCCGCACTCGTCGCAGACGGCCATATCGTCGCGGCGGCACAGGAAGAACGCTTCACCCGCAAAAAGCATGATTCTCGATTTCCCGAGCACGCCATTCGGTATTGCCTGGAGGAAGGCGGCGTCGAACTCGGCGAAATTGATGCGGTGGTTTTCTATGACAAGCCTTTTCTTAAGTTCGAGCGGCTACTCGAGACCTATCTTGCCTTTGCGCCACTCGGCTTCGGGTCGTTTCGCCTAGCCCTGCCCACATGGCAGAAGGAGAAGCTGTTTCAGAAGAAATTGCTTGGAAAGCGTCTCGCCGCCTTCGCGCCGAATTATGATTGGGACCGCCGGCTGTTGTTCGCCGAGCATCACCAGAGCCATGCCGCCTCCGCGTTCTTCGCTTCTCCGTTTGAAGAGGCGGCGGTGCTGACGATGGATGGCGTCGGTGAATGGGCGACAACCTCCGTGGCGATCGGGCGCGGCAACAGCCTGGAAATGCTGAAGGAAATTCATTTTCCTCATTCCCTTGGGCTGCTCTATTCGGCCTTTACTTACTACACCGGCTTTCGCGTGAATTCCGGCGAATACAAAGTCATGGGTCTTGCCCCTTACGGCGAGCCCCGTTACGCGGGGCGTATCCTCGATCACCTGATCGATTTGAAGCCCGACGGCAGCTTTCGGCTCAACCAGGCTTATTTCAACTATTGCGTTGGCCTCGAAATGACAAACCGGCGTTTCGACGCCCTGTTCGGGGGGCCGCCGCGCCGTGAGGATGCCCCGTTGACCCAGCGCGAGATGGATCTGGCGGCCTCGGTGCAGGCCGTAACGGAGGAGGTGGTGCTGCGGTTGACTCGCAGCATTGCCGACGAAACCGGCGCAAAAAACCTATGTCTCGCTGGCGGTGTCGCGCTCAATTGTGTCGCCAACGGGAAGGTGCTGCGCGACGGCAGGTTCGAACGAATTTGGGTGCAGCCGGCGGCCGGAGATGCCGGCGGTGCGCTCGGCGCCGCTCTGGCGGCTTATCACCGTTACTTCGGTTCGCCGCGCCTGTCGCTCAACACGCTCGATGCGATGCAGGGGAGCTATCTCGGGCCGGGTTTTACCCAGGCCGATATTGAGCAGCGTTTGTCGGCGGCAGGCGCCATGTTCGAGGTCGTGCCGGACGAGGCGAGGCTGCTCGAAGAGACGACCACAGCCCTGATAGAGGGAAAAGCGGTAGGTTGGTTCCAGGGTCGGATGGAATTCGGGCCGCGGGCGCTGGGCAGCCGCTCGATCCTCGGCGATCCGCGCAGTCCGACGATGCAGCGCACGCTCAACCTGCAGATCAAATATCGAGAAAGCTTCCGCCCATTCGCTCCTTCGGTGCTGCGGGAGGACGTCGCGGAGTGGTTTGAGCTCGACGACGACAGCCCCTACATGCTGATGGTCGCCGACGTAGCGGAAGCTCGGCGGACTGCCCCAAACGGCAGCGAAAACGGACTCTTCGGGATCGCCAAGCTGAACGTGCCGCGTTCGGAGATCCCGGCGGTCACGCATGTCGATTACTCTGCCCGGGTTCAGACCGTTCATCGCGAGACGAACCCGCGCTACCACGCGCTCCTGTTGGCTTTCAAGGCCAAGACCGGGTGCCCGGTGCTGGTCAACACGAGCTTTAATGTCCGCGGCGAACCGATCGCCTGCACCCCGGAAGATGCGTTTCGTTGCTTCATGGGGACGGAAATCGAGATGCTGGCGATCGGGGATTGCCTGCTGCATAAAGAACGGCAGGACCCGGCGCTGAAGCTCGACTACCGCAACGTATTCGACCCCGATTGAGGTGGCGTTGGCGCCGGCGAGAGTCGCCCGGCGGCCATGAAATCACAAAGATTCCGGCCAAGTTCTTGCGCGGCGAGACGATGCCCCAGCGCATTCCAATGCCCGATCGGCTCCCGGGGATCGGAGCCATGCAGCGCCGCATGATGCTCGGCGGCATAGGCAGCGAGGGCGGGCGCCAACGTGGCATCGGGATAACCGCGATCGGCTGCGAATTCAGCCAAACGGCGATCGGGATAGGTGAGGTTCTGCACACCCAGCTCTTTTGCAAAGCGGTCACGGGTGGCGGCATCCGGGAGGACCTGGAACGGGTTGGTCAGCGTCGTCATCGCAAACGTCGCGCCATTGGCGCGCGCGCTCTCGGCAATGGCGTTAATCAAGGCTTCGGTGACCGCCCATGCCTGCTCCCAGTCCGGCGTTGCCGGCGGCACAAAGATCCGGCTGTCGAGGCCCGGTTGGTCGATGCGGTTCGGATCGGCACGCCCGTAGCGCAACAATACCCGCAGCCGCGTCTGCGCCTGCCGAAACAGCTGAACGATCCGGATTGGATCCAGAAGACGCTGTCGCCAATACTCGAAGCGCTGGTGGGAAGCGAAATCCAGCGCCATGCCCGCGGTCTGCTCAAGGACCAGACTACCATCCCGCAGAACGAAATAGGGGCGATGGCGATGGCGCCCCAGGGCCTTGGTGTTGTCGGTGAAATCGTTACCGGTAAAGAATGCCAGCAGCACCAAATCGGGCCGGTACTTCAAACCCCGCTCTCGCAAGGTAAGATACTCTTGCGCCGTGCCATACCCGTTTACCGCGAGGCTGATCACCTCGATCCGCCGGCCGCTAAAGGCCGGGCATTCAGGCAATATCGACTCGAGCCGTTTCCAGTACACATCCTGGAGCGCGACCTCGACACCTTCGCTCATTGAATCGCCGAGCAGCAGGATGCGATAGGTTCCCGGTGGCTTGGCCAGCGGATGATCGACATCGCGATACCCTTCCTGGTTGATCGCGATGTAGTTGTCGACTTCGCCTGAGTACCAGCCGGTGACACCCCCGCGAGGACGCCACCCGACGAGAGGATCGAGCTTGTTCCATTGCGGATGGTCGTGGCCAACCCAGCGGAGCAGCGCCTCGGCAAGAAGCAGCGATAGCCCGAGGCTGACCAGTGTGACAATTACATTGACACGCCAGCCGGCCTTGCGTGGCCGCGCGGCGATCAGGTCGGACTTGACGGACAATCCCATAGCGACTTCGCTCTGTGGCGACAGTTCAGGGATTAACCCGTTTCGCACCGAGATTACCAGTGAAGTAAAAACGTCGATTACAGAAAGGCCGCACCACGAGGCGGCGCGGCCTCACAACCGGCTTAGAGCAGAACTAGCGCGACGCTTGCTGTTTCGCCAGGTCACGAAACTCGTCAAAGCCCTCGGTCGCGCGCTTGCGCAGCACGTCGGCGGCTTCGCTGCCGGCTTTCGTCGCCAACATCGTGATTTCGCGCCCATGATTGACGCTCTTTTCGAGCATCTGTTTGGCGTATTCGGTGTTCTTCGCGATCCGATCCTCAGGCGAGGCGGGCTGGGCGAGGTCGCGTAGCAAAGCCGAGACATCCTCGACGGCTTGGCGGGTCATCTCGATCTGGCGCTTGGCGACTGCCTGCATACCCTCGACGGCGAGCTGGTTGGCCTGGCTCAGCGCCTCGATATTGCGGCGCTGGTACGCCATCAGAGCCTCGATGTCGAGGGGACGGAAACGGAAGTCGGCCATCATCTTGGTGACGTCGAAATCGAAAAAGCTGGGACGGGCTTCGGACATGAATACGGTTTCCGATTCTTGGGGGAGCTGGGTATTGTGCGATGCACAACGACCCCTATATCGGCTGGCCTTTCCCCAGCGTCAAGCAATTTTTTGCGCCGCAGCAATTCAGGCTCTAACGGAACCTCGAACCCCTTCCCTCTCCCCCCGATTGTAGGGTGGAGAGGGTCGTGAGTGCGGGTCTTTTGGCGTTGGCGAGCCTGCCTGCCGCGACTACCGCAACGGTGAGAAGGATGCCGGGATCAGCAGCTTGTTTTCTTGACGGACCGGCCGCACCCCGGCCTGTGGCGGCCACGCACCGCCGGGACGGCGCGATTCCTCGCGGACGCGGGTGCGCTCGCCCAGATCTTTGTAGGCCCAGATATGGACGAATTTGTTGAGCGCTCCGAGTTCGCTTGTCCAGCAGGCCGTCAACGGGGAGAACTTTTCGCGCGCCTCGATCGCCTTGGCCCACGCTTCCAGCACTTTCGGGATGTCGCCCGGCGCGTATGTGTAGGTGCGCATCTCGTACACGTTCCCGGTGCCGAAATTGCGGCTGCCCAGCGGCCTCATGAACGGCGCCGGGTTCATGATCTCGGCTTCCTGCGCGACGATCAGGTCCTGGCCGCCGGGGAGCGCGTTGCGCGCGGCGTCTTGCGCCATTGCCGTGCGCACTCTCGTACGATGTTGCAGGTCGTCATAGGGATAGACGTGCACGACCTGATTGAGCGGGCCGAACTCGGTGTGCCAGAAGGCCCCCAATTTGGAGTGTTTCTCCCGCAAGGGCAGGCGCTTTTCATAGCGCTCTTCGAATTCGGCCAAGGTCCCCGGGCGCAGGGTATAGGTGCGAACTTCATAGATCATCGGTACTTCCTCCAATCGGCTGGCGCGGCGAATTACTCGGCTGCTTCCTCTTTGGCCGGGGTCAGATCATAGCGCTGCATTGCAAAGCTGATCGCCTCGTTCCAGCCGCGGCTGCGGATGTCGATCTGTACCTCGTCGGGGCCCAGGTATTTCAAATTGACCGCATCGCCCATCGGGGTCCGCTCTGGTCTCTCCGATTTCGGGATTGGCACGGGCTTAAAATTCGCGGCTTCCAGTTCCTTTGCTGTTGCCTGCTCGTCGTCGACATAGAATCCGATGTGGTGAATACCGCGGATTTCTGAGGTTTGACCCGGCCCGAGCTTTGGAGCACCGGGCTCGCCATATTTCAGAATAGCGAAGTAGATATAACCGTCGCTGAGCCAGACACCTTTCTCGCCGGTATCGCCGGGCCGACGATAAAGCTCGGTCAGTCCGAAATGCTCCTTGTAGAATTCTGCGGTCTTTGCGGGATCGTCGGTGACGAGCGCGATATGCCTGATGCGAGCCATCTGCCATCCTCCCTCAATACGCGCGCCGGTCGAAAGCGCGGGTTTGCTGTGTAGGCTCACGCCAATCGCATCGTCAAGAGAAGCCTCGGCCGGCGATCTGCTATAAGCGTCGTGTTCGCATCGGCAGCGGGAGGAGAATGATGGAAAAGCGGCGGAGCATCGACGTGGCAGGGGCGAAGCACGTCAACCCGATCCCGAGCGCCAGCCGGCGCGGGCCTTTTCTGGTCTCTGGGGCGATTTCCGGCGCCGATCCAGAGACCGGCAAGGTCCCGGTCGACCTCGACGAGCAATGTCGGCTGATGTTCGAGAACGTCCGTCGCGTAATGGCCGCGGCCGGCGGCTCGCCGGATGACATCGTCAAGATGACGGTGTGGATAACCGACCGCTCTCTGCGCGAGATCATGAACCGGCACTGGGTCGCGATCTTTCCCGATCCGCATTCGCGGCCGGCTCGCCACACCCTAACCTCCAGCGACTTCACCCCGCCGATGCAAATCCAATGCGATCTGATGGCTGTACTAAGCGAGAGCTGAGGCCATGAAGATCGTCGATATTCGCACGACCCCCCTCTCCTACCGCTGCGACCCGCCCTATGGCAGCGCCGGCGGCATGCAGGCGCGCCGCGGCAGCCTCCTCGTTGAGATCGAGACCGACGAGCGCATCATCGGGATCGGAGAGGCCGGGGTCGGCGGCGGCGCCACTGCAGGTGTCATCGAAAAGCTGTTGCAGCCGATGCTGATCGGTGAGGATCCGCTCCTGATCGAAGGGCTCTGGCAGAAGATGTTCGCGCGCACCCGCCAGTACGGGCGGCGCGGCGTCGTCATGAATGCGATCAGCGGCATCGACATCGCACTCTGGGACATCGCGGGAAAAACCGCCAACCTGCCGGTCTACCGCTTGCTCGGCGCCTGCCGCGAGAGGGTCGAAGCCTATGCCAGCGGCGGCTTTTACCAGCAAGGAAAATCGGTTGACGATCTGGCCGGCGAGGCCGAGGGCTACCGCGCCCGTGGCTTTCAGGGCATGAAGATGAAGGTCGGGCGCAACCCGTCGACCCAGACCCATCTGCGCCATCTGGTCGAGCATTCGCAGGTGTGCGAGGTCGAACCCGAGGAGGACATCGCAAGGGTAGCGGCGGTGCGCCAGGCGCTGGGGCCCAAGGCGAAGCTGATGGTGGACGTTAATTGCGCCTGGAGCCCGTCCTTCGCGATCGAAATGGGCCGAGCGTTCGAGCCCTATAAGCTTTATTGGATCGAGGAACCGGTCTCGACCGACGATATCGACGGCAGCGCACGGGTCGCCGAGGCGCTGGCCACGCCAATCGCCGGCTACGAGACCGAGATCGGGCTCTATGGCTTTCGCGAATTGATCACGCGGGGCGCGGTCGACATCGTACAGCCCGACCTCGCCTGGGCTGGCGGGTTCTCCGAATGCCGCCGTATCGCCGCCCTGGCGCACGCACACCATCTCACGGTCGCACCTCACTCCTTCGCCGGCGCCGTCTTGCTGGCAGCCTCGCTGCACTTTATCGCCTCGATCCCGAATGGGCTGGTGCTCGAATTCGACCAGAACCCGAATGGTCTGCGCGACGACTTGTTGAAGGAGCCGATCACGATCGAAAGCGACGGGTCGATTAGATTGCCGGAGCGACCCGGTCTCGGGATCGAGCTCGACCGCGGCGCGGTCGAGCGTTATCGCGGTCGATGACGGGCCGCAGGCTCTACACGATCGGTTACGAAAGAGCACTTCTCGGGGATGTTATCGCTGCTCTCAGCGCGGTCGGTGTCGCGACCGTCATCGACGTGCGCGACCGGCCGATATCGCGCCGGCCCGGCTTTTCGAAACGGCAGCTAGCCGCCGCGGTCGAGGAGGCCGGAATGCGCTATGTCCACCTGCAGGCGCTCGGCACGCCGCCGGAAGGCCGGCTCGCCAATCGTCGCCGCGAGTGGAACCGGTTTTGGGGGATCGTCGAAGAGAAACTCGCCCGCCCCGAAGCTGAACTCGCGCTGCAGAGGGCCACCGATCTCGCGCAAGCCGCCACGAGCTGCTTGCTGTGCTATGAATCCGACTGGCAGATCTGCAATCGTCGCCGGGTCGCCGAACGCCTTGTTAGACGCCACGGCTTTGTGGTGTCCCACCTGGTTTCGGTGCCGAACTGACGGGAGGATGAGATGAACAAAAACGCCTCGATTGTTATTCTGGCCCTCGCGACACTCCTGGGGACGAGCGGCGGCGTGCAAGCTCAGCAGGCCAACATGAGTTTTTTCGTGACCAGCGCCGGCTCCGGCAAAGGCGCGGATCTCGGAGGCTTGGCAGGCGCAGACCAGATCTGCCAAGGGCTCGCGCAAAGCGCAGGCGCCGGCAATCGTACTTGGCATGCCTATCTCAGCACGCAGGCGGCGGATGGCCAGGCGGCGGTCAATGCGCGCGACCGCATCGGCCGCGGGCCCTGGCAGAACGCCAAAGGAGTCGTGGTTGCAAAGGACGCCGACGAATTGCACGGCAATAATAATCTGACGAAGCAAACTGCGCTGACCGAGAAGGGCGACGTCGTCAATGGCCGCGGCGATACCCCGAACCGGCACGACGCTTTGACCGGAACGCAACCGGACGGCCGCGCCTTCCCGGCCGGCGAGGACAAGACCTGCCACAACTGGACGAGCAGTACTCAGGGCGCGGCGATGGTCGGGCATATCGACCGCCAGGGCTTGCGCGATGATGAGGCGTCGCACTCCTGGAACTCTTCGCATCTGTCGCGCGGCCCTGACGGCGGCTGCAGCCAAGCCGACCTGCGCAGCACCGGCGGTGACGGGCTCTTCTACTGTTTCGCCGCCAACTAGGCGCGCGTCCATTCTCTTTCCGGCGTCGCGCGGCGCTGTTCCTTGATCGCGGCGCGACGCGCCTTAGCCTCCAGGCGCCGCTCCGTTGCGGCTACGCTGGGCTTGGTCGGCCGACGCCGGGTCGGGGGGACGGCAGCGCGCCGGATCAGCGCCACGAGCCGGTCGAGCGCGTCCTGACGATTGCGCTCCTGTGTACGGTAGCGCTGCGCGGTGATGACAATGACATCGTCGCGGGTCAGCTGGCGACCCGCCAGCCGTGCCAATCTTTCGCGCACGCCCTCAGGGAGTGAACGCGAGCGCGACAGGTCGAAGCGCAACTGCACGGCGCTCGACACCTTGTTGACATTCTGCCCGCCCGGCCCGGATGCTCGGATA